>Ga0335398_10009869_pt1 | contig 10949 bp, 8 predicted proteins | sample BON03_FD_205742 | JGI IMG/M metagenome (GOLD analysis project Ga0335398, IMG submission 205742) | Freshwater microbial communities from Lake Bonney liftoff mats and glacier meltwater in Antarctica - BON-03 (spades assembly) (version 2) | ecosystem: Environmental > Aquatic > Freshwater > Ice >...
ATTGGTAGTTTTTTTCATGGTGCTGGTTGGTTCGAAACGTTCATTTCAAACAGGCGGCGCGAAAGCACCGTCCGGTCAACCAGCACTACTTCATTTTTCAAATTTTAACGGAAAAAAAATCCCTTCCGGCTACGGGGTTTTCGCGCCTCAGCTTTTTCTTTCCTGGAGTGACTGCCACGGTCCCACCCGTGACCAATTGCAAATCGACCGGGATCTTAAGCAAGTGGGTTCCTCCCTGGCCGCGCTGAATCTTCTGATGCTGGAGCGGATTACCGACTGGTTGCTGGCGCGCGAGGACAATGGTCATGATCAAGTCGGGTATGCGGGTCTTTCTTACGGTGGTCTCTACGGGATGCTCTTGGGAGCTTTGGATCCCAGGATCGGTGCAGTTGTTTCGTCCTGCTTTTTCAATGATCGCTTTCGCTACAACTTGAGCGATGCCGTCTGGTTTGATTCGGCGTCTCGTTTTTTTGACGAAGATCTGTGTGCCCTCATCGCTCCTCGGCCGCTCTACATTGAACTGGCAAAAAGCGACGAACTTTTTGACTCGAAATCGGCACAAAGGGCGGCGGGAAAGGTTCGTGCTATTTACCACAAGCTGCGACTTTCCCACCGGTTTGTCTTCCACGAGTTTGACGGGGTTCACGAGTTCAACCCGGAAGCGGCTCCGGTCGATTTTCTTTTGACGTATTACCCTCCCCGATGATGAATCAGGGTGTCCGTACAATATCTATTTCGAATCAGCGGTGGGTCAGATCATGAGTCTGCCCATTCTCGATTGACCGCCTGCGCAGGATGGACCCACCCACAGTTGGATCAGGTCAAATGCTCCGTCGCAGACCGCGCGGAGAAATTCCATGGCGTTTGCGAAACCAGGCCGAAAAATGCTGAAGGGAAGAGAATCCCAGAGTCGACGCAATCTCCTTAATGCTAAGATCGCTGGTCGCCAGATGATTACAGGCAAACTCTAGGCGTCTTTGGTCAAAGTAACGTTTGGGCGTTAATCCTTGGCTCTGAAGAAAGAGGCGATTGACATGAGTGGGTCCGAGTCCGACAGACATCGCTAGGCGGGCTTTGTCGAAGCGCTCTGCTAGCGGCAAGGCGTCCATCAGGGTCAACATCCTGCCCACTCGCGTATCTAGGTCGCTTTCATCATGAATCTGCCATCCACGATGAAGCCCCTCAGTCACCGCCACCGCCGTGAGCCGGTCCACTGCTGCTCGAATTTGCAATTCTCCTCCGAGACGGTCGATCCGGTCCGGCACCAGAAAGGTTTCTCCCCGCACCTTAGTGCCGAGGGCCAGCAATGCGTTCATGGCGGGGGAAATCTTCGCCGCCTCTTGGGAGGAGAGGCCCACCGGGGTGGGGCCCGTGAGCACATTGCCGCCTGAGGGCCATTCCAATTCGATTTGCGCCGATCGAATCTGCGTGCCCTTGGCAAAGCGTTGAAACCGGCGAGCCGTGCAATGGAGCATCCATTCGCCGGGTCCTGCGATGAAGTGCCCGAAATCTGTTCGCACTTCCACCTGCCCGCAATCGACTCTCCAGACAATCAGGCCCCGGGAGGAAAACGTGCCGGAGGAAACTGATGGCTCTCCTCGGTAGGCGATTCGCAGTCCGAGGCGGACGCGTTGCCATTGTCGCATCGTCAGCAGTGGGTCTCGTTGATCAGGGCGAACCGCCATGTTCAAATTTGACAACTATTAAGCTAGGATGACAACTTATTTTCAGTGTTCGTGAACTCCCGATGGATAAATTGCACACTATGACGTCTCCAGTGCCCCCAGCTTCCTCTCGCCAGTTTTCGAAGGTGTCCGGGATCTTCGATGCCGAGATTCACGCCTCGGTCGAGCGATCGGCCATGGTGGCGCGTATGCCTGAAAAATATCGTAGCCGGTGCATGGCGGGATATCACGCCCATGGGTACCTGAACTTCGATCAACGCGGTGGCGGCTACCGCCGGGACGTGGAGTCGATGGAAGCCGCCAGCCCGGAAGGGATTCGCCGGAGCGTCCTCGATCGATACTCCACTCGCTTCGCTTTGTTGACGGGTACTTCTTACGAGGCCTCGATTTATCCGGATCGGGAATATTGCAATGCCTTCGCCTCGGCTTACAACGGGGCTCTGGTCGAAGATTTCGCGGAGAAAGACAAGGCCTTGCTGGCGTCGATCCAACTGAATTTCAATGATCCCCCCGCCGCCTTGCGGGAGATCGCCCGATGGGCGGACCATCCCCGAGTCGCGGCCATCATCACAAGCACCGCGAGTACGGAAACACCGGGTTCTCGCCGCTATGATCCTATTTTTGCGGCCGCCGCCGAAGCTGGGTTAGTGATCGCCTATCATACCACAGCGGAGGGCAGATCCCTTTGCCCGCCGCCGACCAGTGCGGGCTATCCGTCACGCTACATCGAGTATCACAGTGCTCTTGCTACCGGCGCGATCGGACACGCATCCAGCTTGCTGACTCATGGCGTCTTTGCCCGCTACCCTGACTTGCGAGTGCTTTATCTGGAAGGAGGAATCGCCTGGGCGCTCCCGCTGATGTGGATGTTGGATCAGGACTGGCGTCGATTTCGCGACGAGGTGCCGGATCTTAAAGAGCCTCCTAGCCATTATCTGCGTCACCATATGTACTTCACGACCCAGCCGATCGAGGAGCCCGAAAGGGGCGATGATCTACTGGCCGTTTATGAACAAGTCGGTCTGGATCGGAACATTGTCTATTCCACAGACTTTCCCCATTGGGATTTTGACGATCCTGAGCATTTTCTCCCCTCTTGTTTTTCTCAGGCCCAGCGGGATCGTATTCTCTGGGACAACGCCGCAGCGTTGTTTAGCTCCAAAGTCGGCCCGCTGCTCGCGAAGGAGGACGGCAAATGAATGATCTCATCGATAGCGATATTCATGTCACCTGGACCGACCCAAAGGTCTTCACGGACTATCTGCCGAAAGTCTGGCAGGATCGCTTCTTTCACGGATGCGGACACTCGCAGAGAGGATTTGCTCTCTCTCAGCCGTTTTACAATCCGCTCGCGGTGGATCAACCCGAGGGTTGCAGTCAACCGGACGAATTGCTCGGTTTCATGGATCGGCACGGGATTGAAAAATCCATCCTCACTAATTGGCGGGCGCCGGCGGTGGGCAATTTTGGAGACCACGACTATCCCGCCCGTCTGGCCGAGGCCTTCAATCGCTGGCTGACCGAGCATTGGCTTTCGCGCAGCGCGCGATTTTTTGGAACCATTGTGGTGACACCACGTCATCCAGCGATGGCCGCAGCGGAGATTCGGCGGGCGGCCGCCGCTAGCCCTCAGGTGGTGCAGGTTTCTCTCTCCCCCGGAACGCTCGAGCCCTATGGCAAACCGCAGTTCCGCCCCATCTTCGAAGCGGCCGTCGAGTGTGGTCTGAGTATTTGCCTCCACGCGGGGGCCGAGGGGGTGGGGGTTTCCAATCCTCCCAGCAGCCATGGCTGGCCTCGCAATATCCTGGAATACCGGGTCTGTCCCATGACCAATTTCATCGCTCATCTGACCAGCATGATGACGGAAGGTGTCTTTACAGATTTTCCTGATTTGAAACTGGCCGGCTTCGAGGTGGGCGGCGCTCTCCCTCTAATCACCTATCTCTGGCGTTTTGACAAAAACTACAAGGCGCTTCGCTCGGAGTGTCCCTGGATGCGCGAACTGCCATCCGCGTTGGTGCGGAAACACGTTCGTCTAGGCACGCAATCCTCCGCCATTGGAGAGGAATCTCTCTATTTTCGCCTCCTGGAATCCTTCCGAGCCGATGAAATTCTTCTGTGGACCAGTAACTATCCGCGCTGGGATCAGATCGATCCGTCCACGGATCCGCACCTTCTGCGAGGTGCCCCCTGGCGTCGGGAATTGGTGGCACGCGAAACGGCCCTAGCCTTTTATCCGCGTCTGTCATGAGCCCTCAACGTCACATCGTTTGCCCTGTCTCCGAGCTCCTTCCCGGCCAGCGCAAAATTGTGCAGGTCGGACGCAAGTCGATCGGAGTTTTTAACGTGGGCGGGGAATTTTACGCCCTTCTGAACCACTGCCCGCATCAACATGCCCCGCTTTGCCTGGGACCCCTCACGGGGACTACGGAAATCGGCGAGGACGGGCGGATCTCCCACGCCCGCGAAGGGGAAATCATCCGCTGTCCCTGGCATGGCTGGGAATTCGATATCAAATCCGGTCGCAGTATTTTCAATCCCCACCGCGTCCGCACCGCCTCATATGCGGTCAAGGTTGCTCCTCTGTGCGGCGGAGACGCCATGACCCCGCCTGGCAGTGAGGATTCCGATCCCGGGGTGGAAACATTCCCCGTTTCGGTCGAAGATGCCTACGTCATTTTGATCTTGCGGAGGGAGGGCAACCAAGATCGGTAGCAATCCACCAAATGAAGAAAACAAGAAACCGTATCACGCGGAGACGCGGAGACGCGGAGACGAGCTGAAAGCCTGGCCGTTGCTTCGCACCCGTTGCAGCCGCGTGAGTTCTGCTTTGCTTTGCGATGACAGCCCCTGCGGTCAAAGTTGATTCCTGTCGATTTTTCCTGTCGTTTTTTTCCTTGCATTATTTACATTGTAAACGAATATGCATGTGATTCCATATTGAATTTCCCCTCCCTTATGAGACATGCTCCCAATTCTCCGCGGCTTGATCTTCGCCCGTATTCCGTACCGGCGGACCGACGACGATCACAGAAATCCCGCAGAGGGTTTTCCCTGATTGAAGTCACCATAGCTCTGGGTTTGGTCTCGTTTGTCGCCGTGAGCGTGATCGGGCTTCTCCCGACTGGCTTGTCCGTGATGCGCAACGCCATGGACCAAACCGTGGAGGCTCAGATTGTGCGCAGCATTTCCGGGCAGTCCCAAGTTGCAAATTTTACCAATCTCACCCAGGGCGGCCCCTCGTACTTCGATCACGAAGGCCAGCTTCTCTCCAGTGGGGAAGGTGCCAGGTACACGGTCACCCTCTCCCGACATTCGCCGGTTTTCCCCGGAAGCAGCGGTGCTCCGACCGGGTTGTCGAACAGTCTGGTCAGCCTTCAGATTGAGATCGTCCAGCGTCGGGGTCCTCAGGATAAGGGAAGCACGAATCTGCGAACGCTGTATATTGCCAACTATGGGAAATAGCATCCGGGATTGTCTTCGTCGGTCTCCAAGTTCGAATGCCTTGACGCCATCATCGACTTTGAAGCTCCGGCTCCGGTCAGGTTTCACTCTCCTCGAGCTGCTGGTTGCGGTCGTGGTCTTTGCAATGATCCTGGCGATCCTTCTCGGCATTATCAGCAACGTCAGTACGCTGACCCGGAGAGCCGGAGATCGCATTTCCACCTTCCAATCCGCCCGAGCGGCCTTTGACACGATGTCAGCCAACCTCGGCCAGGCCACCCTGAACACCTACTGGGACTATGACAACCCCGAGGCACCACAAAGATACAAGCGGATGTCCGAGCTGCATTTTTTGGTTGGTCAGGCCGGCACGGCTCCGTTTCCCGGAACTCCCGGAACTGGGCAGGCCATTTTTTTTCAGGCCCCGCTGGGTTTCAGCACAACGCCGGCGATTCGTACGATGTCCGATCTTCTGAATTCCTGCGGCTATTATGTCGAGTATGCGGATACCGAGACTTTGCCTTCGCCCTTTCCTTCGCCCCCAGCCCGGTATCGATACCGCCTGATGCAGGCTTTGGATTCGTCGGAAAACCTTTTCGTTTACCAGTCGCCGAAATCCGCCGACGGGCTGAGCGGTCAGACCTGGGTTTCGGGGGCCTCGGCGGTCCCCATCGCGGAAAATGTGATTTATCTGCTGGCCTGGCCCCGGAAATCACCGACGGACGATCCCCAGGGGACGGCGCTGACGGGTTCCGCCGAGTTTTCTTATAATTCGCGGAGCAATGCGGACACCGATCCCCAACCGGCTACCGCTCATCAAATGCCCCCTGTGATGCAGATCACCATGGTGGTTCTGGACGACGCCTCGGCGGCGCGGATTTGTCTTTCCTCAACCAAGCCCGCAGACATTGGCAATGCGCTCAAAGATTTGTTCGCCTCACCCGATGAAGACACCTTCAAGGAGGATTTGAAAACTCTCGAAGGCAGGCTCGCCGCCGCCCACCTGAACTACCAGGTCTTTTCCGCCTTGATCGCGATCCGGGAGTCCAAAATGGAATGAGAAAGTCCACTCCATATTTTGCTTGGTCGCATCTCCGAAAAGTGCCAAGACGCCTCTTTAAGCGAGCGTGGGCGTCTCGCCCGCTTTCCGCCCCATGCTGGCGAGGCGCCCACCACAGGAGCGTGGGCATCTTGCCCGCTTTCGTCAAGGGATGCGGGCGGGACGCCCACGCTCCTTTGGTTTGCACTTTTCGGAAACCCACCTTTTTTGCGTTCTCTCTGGTCGAGCTGTTGGTTGTCATGGCCATCATCGGAATTCTCGCGGTCCTAACCATGCCCGCGCTCAATTCCGTCGTACAATCCCGGCAATTGGCCCAAGCCGGGCAGTTGCTGGCCGATAAAATCATTCTGGCCCGCCAGGAAGCCGCCACCAAGAACCGGAACCTGGAAGTGCGCATTGTCGATCTGCCCGTGAATTCGACCAATTCCTGGTCGGGCGTCCAACTCTGGATCGCCGATGAACAGGGGAACATGACGCCGTATGGACAACTGTACAAATTTCCGGAATCTGTTATGATTGCTCCCGAGGCCGAGCTTTCTCCGCTCCTCACGGCCGATCCGCTCCGGAGCGGATCGACTAATTTCGGTGCCGCCGGCAATCGTCCCTGGGTTGGCTTTCAATTGCGTCCCGCCGTGGCGATGGATCTCGGTGCAGTAACCACGAATAATAATTTCCTCACGGTCGTGCGCACCGTGGATCGTGGCAAGCTGCCGCCAGCGAATTTCCAGACCATCCGCGTCAATCCCGTCACAGGACGCGTCACCAGCCATCGCCCATGAACCTTCCAATCCTCCGCCACCCGATCATGCAGAAACGAGGAGTCGCCTTGTTGGTCGTGCTCGCGTTTCTCATGATTCTCTTCGGTCTGGTCACCGTCTTCCTCCTCCGCACGAGTATCGAACGACAGGCCGCCGCCAGCTTCGCCGCCTCGGTTTCAACGGCCCAGCTTTCCGACGCGGCGGTCAATCTGGTGCAGGGGCAGATCCGCAGTGCCACCACCCAGGGATCCACGATTGCCTGGGCCTCCCAGCCCGGGATGATTCGAAATTTCGATACCTCGGGTGCCCTGACCCGCGCCTTCAAACTCTACTCGGCCTCGAAGTTGATTTATAGCGGCGGGGACTGGGCTGCTGAGTTGGCTGGCGATGTGGCCCCGTCCACGTGGACGAACGATTCCTCGCATTGGATCGACCTCAATGCTCCGGTGATGGTTCCCGCTCCTGCGGGCGCATCCCCGGCTCAGGTTGCCCGGTTTCCGATTTTAGATCCGGCGGCACTCGGCAACGTGGAAGGATTTGCCGTTTCATCCACTCCCGCTGCGAGCGCCGCCCATCCTATGCCGATGCCAGTCCGCTGGCTCTATATGCTGGAAGATGGAACCCTGACTGCTCCGCAACCCAGCACGGGAGCCACCGCCACGATTCCGGGTGCCAGTTCCTCCAATCCCATCGTGGGCCGGGTGGCCTTTTGGACGGATGACGAAACCTGCAAATTGAACATCAACACCTCCAGCGATGGCACCTACTGGGATGTCCCCCGGGTGCTCACCAAAGGGGATATGGCCTACGGACGATTCCAACCGGCGCGAAATGAATTTCAGCGCTATCCGGGCCATCCAGCGATGACCTCCCTCGCGCCTGTGTTTTTCGCTTCCACCGTGAGCGGGACCACTTCGACACCCGATCAGCTGACTGTCCTACAAAATGACGCGCTTTTTTCCATCGCCCCACGGATTATTGGCGGAGGATCCAATCGGGGTACTGCCATTCCCTCGGGGGCACTTATACCGGATAATGACCGCCTCTATGCCTCGGTCGATGAACTCTACTTCAAGCCCGAACGCATCAACCAACTGAACCCTGACCCGAACAACCCGATCGTCACAACCGAAAAGCTGGAATACTCCAAGTTTTTTCTGACCGCCTCCAGTCGGGCGCCGGAGACCACTCTCTTCGATACGCCCCGAGTGGCCATGTGGCCGCTGGATGTTCAGACCGGCACCGATGCTCGGTCCGCCTATGACCGGCTGCTGGCGCGGTGTTCGACCATCAATGACCTTCCATATTACTTTACCCGCAGCAATCCCAACAGTCCGACGGTTGATTTTCCCGGTTCTCCCACCACGACACCGCAAACCGGACTGGGTCGGAATCGGAATTTGTATTCCTATTTGCAGGACTTGAGCGCCCGCCCGATTCCAGGGTTCGGAGGATCTTTTCTGGGAAAATACGGCGGGGCCCGGGATGGGATTCTTACCCTCATGTTTGACTACATCCGCACCACCAATGTGGATGACAGTATGCTGGCTTCGACCTATCGTTACAGCACCCGGAACGTGGTAGGGCCGACCTATCGATCGATTCCGAACCGGTCCGGGTTCAATCAGGTGGTGCCGATCTCGATCACGACATCTGGAACCACCAGGGGACTCGGGCGGTTCCCGGTCGTGACCGAAGCCGGAATCGTTTTCATCGCCTGCGCCGATGGAGGCGATGGATCTCCCGGAGGGGTGGCGGGCAGCAACGTGGAGGACAACAAAACCTTGGACTTGGTCGCCCCCGCGCCTGCCCCTCCCGCCCCGAAGCGAACCTTGCTGAATGCGGGAGAACGTCGCATCGAGGCCCTGTTCTTTATGGAGGAATTCATCCCGGGCCAGGGATGGCCCCCGGTGAAGACAAACATTTCCACCCGCGTGACCGGACTCGATCAGTTCAGTGTCGAATCCACCGCGACCGGAGCAAACTTTCCCCTGGGGTTTCCATCCGACGGGATTTCCACAGTCATGCAATCTGAGGGATACGGCGAAAAGCCATGGGGTGGCACGATCAGTGCCCGGGTTGGCCTGGCCGGTAAGCGGTTGCCGGCCCGAGGCGCTATGCCTGCCGACGGATTTTCGGGCCTCTGGCCGCCAGCGGAATATCACTATTCTAACTATCCCTTTGTGAGCGTTCCAATCACCGTGGATACCACGAATGGCACGATGATCTTCAGCGGCGGGGCCATCACCATTTCCTTGTATCCAGGAAGGGATGCCACCACCAGCGACACTCCGGTTCAAACCATGACTATCAATTTTCCAGCCGCAGAAATCCCCATCCCCAAGTTGGTCACCAAGGGAACTCATAACGGCGGTTATGGCAACAGCCAATATCGGGATACGGCCAAGGAAGACTGGTGGACATTTTCCTACGATGGATGTCTGCCTGGAAATGCTGTCTCTCCCAATCTTCCAATCATTCCGAACCCACGGAGCGTTGGGCGACTCAGCAACTGGGGTGGGGTGGGGAGTGACTCCGACACTCCCACGACCTCCTTCCCCGGGATGTTTTTTCGGGATGATTCCGATGTGGTGCGGAGCATGGTCCCGGCTCATTCCGATTTCCGTCTCCTGGGGACCAAACCGGATGTCGTGTCCAACGAATTCGTTCCGCATCCCAACTACAAAAGCCCAACCATTCGGCTAGCCCATTCCCTGGTTGAATCCGGCAACAGCACCAGCATCGGCATGAACGAACCCGTCGGAGCCGAGATCCTGCTGGTCACTTCTGCGACGAATTACGCCGCGAAGGTGCGTCCGGATGTCGCCATCGACCATCCCAACTCGGTGGACAATGGCGATTGGGATAATGGCATCGGCGTTTCCCCTGACGGACCGTACGCGAATCTGCCGGACGGAGGGAACGCGAGAGGGTTGTACAAAGAAAACAAAGAAATTGTTCCCTATTTCGCGACGAACATGACCGGAGGTTATGTTCAGGAAGAGGGTCTTCTCTACGCCAACGATCCGGCGGGAGACGGTTCGACCTCCAAGCCCTACTACTCGCTCAGTCCGGTCTTCACCTTTTTCTCTCCCAACCGCCAGATTCCCTCGGCCGGGATGTTTGGGTCTCTTCCGACCGGGATGAATCCTGCCAATCCAAGCCTCGAGCAACCCTACCAGACGCTGCTTTTCCGCCCTCAAAGCAGTCATCCCGGTGCGGTGGCCCCTAAGGACCATCTTTGGACCGATCTGTTCTGGATGCCTGTGGTTGAGCCCTATGCCATCAGCGAACCGTTTTCGACTGCAGGGAAAATCAACCTGAATTACGAGATTCTGCCTTTCCGTCATATCACGCGTTCCACCGCGTTGGTCGGTCTGCTCCGTTCCGAACGGGTTCCGCTCATTCCTCTGGCTTTGGCTAAAACTTATAAGACCGTATTGTCCACGAACCCTCCTCCTGACCCGAGTTCCCCAACAAGACCACTCATCGATATTCCAAAAACGCTGGCCCAATTTCAGACCATCTTTGACGCTAATGATATTTTCCGCTCGGCCTCTCAGATTTGCGACCTGCGTCTGGTGCCTTTCGGCAAGGACCTCGCAGAGGTTTCCAACCCAACATTTTGGAAGACCACCTATGGCCTGACGGGAGATAACTCGCGCGAGCGTCCCTACACCAACCTGCTCGGGCGCCTGACCACGAAGTCCAACACCTTCACGGTTCACTATCGTGTGCAATCGCTGAAGCAGAATCCCTCATCCACTCCCGGCACTTGGAACGAACAAAAAGATCGCGTCCTGGCGGAAACCCGGGGAGCAACCCTCATCGAGCGTTATATTAATCCCAATGACCGAGCGATTCCCGACTACCCCACTGCCGCAAACCCGGAGTCCTTGGGGTCATTTTATAAGTGGCGGGTGGTCAACACCCGGATCTTCGCTCCCTGATTGTGAAAACGTTCGCTACCGACCCGGTGTGCGGGCTCCGCCGCCGGTTGGT
>Ga0335398_10009871_pt1 | contig 10949 bp, 6 predicted proteins | sample BON03_FD_205742 | JGI IMG/M metagenome (GOLD analysis project Ga0335398, IMG submission 205742) | Freshwater microbial communities from Lake Bonney liftoff mats and glacier meltwater in Antarctica - BON-03 (spades assembly) (version 2) | ecosystem: Environmental > Aquatic > Freshwater > Ice >...
CCGAGAAACATCCTTCTCCACTGTATCAGGATCCCAAGCTCGCCCCGAATTTCCAGGGCTGGCATGAGGCCAGGCTGAGCGTGCAGCAGCAGGGAGGCGGGCACCAGGGCACCCCGGGGCACCCTCAATCAGGCTCTAGGTGAGGTGATCCGCACCTCACCTGGTGCATTTGGCGGCGTGCTGGCTTGCCTGCCCATTTAACAAGCTTCTCTGTATTTCGCCCTCTTTGTTGCGCAGGGTTGCAGCGAGACCGTGCGGGGCGGCATGCACAAGCGCGCCCGGGGGCGAGCTCGCCCAGACCCTAGGTGAAGTCCGCTGACTATCACTTTTGGCCATTTGCGCCATCTTAAGGCGGCCGCCACGTATGTGAATGCTCATTTGCGCCAAAGTGCTCTCGCGTTGCTGCTGCCGTCTCGTATGGCTCTCAGCTGCACATTTAGAAGTGCAAATATGACCATAGAAGTCAATGTGATGAGATTGTCCCGCAGACATGGCCTTGTGCGTGTTTTTTTTCGTCTTGTGCGCCCCACAACCCGCGACATGGGCCAATTCAGTGCCAAAGCGCTCTCGCGCAGCTGCTACTGCTGGCGTAGGGCTCCCAGCTGCACATATAGAAGTGAAGATATGTGCATAGAGGCTCGTGTGATGAGATTGTCCCGTAGACAGAGCCCTGCTGCGTGTTTGTGGCGCCTCTTGCGCCCTACGACGTGTCTCTTGCGTCTTGTGGGCCGTGGGAGCCCCAAACCACGGGGCACCACGTCCCCCACGACGGATGGCGCGCGGCTAACACGCCTTCTGCCCGAATGCGGGAGACAGATTAGACGCCGCGCGAGCAGCAAGCGTATCTATTTCACCACAGGTATAACAGGCTGCTCTGGGCATCGCCGTGCGCCCGAACTGGACAGTCCTTTTGTTGTCATCTGAATCGTGATTTGCTCTGGTATAAAGCCATTACAGTGATTTGGTTGTGTGATTACCTATAATAGTAATATGTGTGGCCAAAAATAGCATATTGTGATGTTAATACACACAAAATGCAATATACATTACCTTATATAAAAAATAGTGATTTGTTAATTTAACTATACAAAATAGTATTTTGATGTGAAAAACCTATAATATAGTGATGTCAACAAACATGTACAGTATTTATGTATGTGGCACAGAAAATATAGTGAAAGATGGTTTTGCAAACAAAGATTAGTGATGTGTCTGACCAGTGATCCCTACTAACAGATGTCCAATATTTTAATCAGCAAATTGCATATGCCTGACACTCGGCGAGACTGACATATGGGCGCAGGTCAACCAAGTGTTGAGTCCTGAGATCTACGCCGACAAACCACCAACAAGTGAGTGATTTTTTTTTTTGCATACACACTCGTGCCCTTGCTGACCGACCATCTTTTCCCCTGCGTGTGTATCTGTCACGAGCGTTCAGGAAATGCCTATTTGAATACATGTATAATCCGCAGCGCACAATCCTCGGCATGCGCTTGCAAGGTACTGCACATTCGTCAGAGGAGATTGAATTGCAAGGAGTGATGATATGGTTCCTCATCAATAGTCGGATAAGAGTTTTGATTGGAGAGTCATGATCATTCTTGCGTTGGTGACGTCAAAAGATACCCTGTGGGAAAGACACGTGTTGTAATCTCTGTTGTTGACTGTGTTGAATGTGTGTGACGGGTAAATCCAGGAGCGTGAGGCTTTCTATATTCTCACCAGGCAGATCTTTCGGAAGGTGATCCTGTCGAATGAAAGCCGGCTATTGGCTCGGTGGCCAAAGTCAAGTGCAGTGCTGTGCATGATGTTCAACAGCGCCGACAAACTCATCAAGAATTGGGAGGCAAAAAGACTCCCTGAAAGAATAGTTGTTTGTGCCGAGTTCCTGATCATACGCCCATGGCAAATCACATCCACACGCACACGCATACACATACCACAAATACATACATGTTCGAATTTGGTTTGGTTCAGCGAAATTAGTACACGTGACACTTTGATTTCCCGCAGGAGTCGGATGAAGTCCTGTTCTTCTTAATAAACACGCCCAATCCATGCAGTTGTCTTGAGAAAGCCCGTCAATGTATTGTACTGGAATACAGGCTATTCAAACAATTACTGCAAAAATTGAACCGAGGGTGTAAAAGTGATTTGTAAAAGTGAAATTGTCATTATAGCGATTCGAAAAATATTGAAAAAGTGGTTTGAAAATATTGGAAAAGTATACACTACTGAAATCACATGAGTGATCAGTAAGAAATTACTATTTAACAATTGTATTTTTCTGATGTATACACACACACGTACAACATGTTCATATGCACGCACGCAAGCACGTCTGAAACAACGGCGCGGCAGCGACTGCGCACAAAGTCCGACTTGACGCCAAGAAGGTCCGCCCCTCTCCCTGTCTGCTGCAATCCGGGAGGGAATTACCCTCCGTGGCCAGGCCAGCAGCCCAATTGCCCGTCCACGAGGAACGACGGATAACCGCAGAACAACTACAACCAACAGCAGCTCATCCAACCATCACGACAGCGCGCCGCCTAGACTACAACCACTCATCTGCGGCCGATCCACCCAGTTCATGGCCCGCCCAAGCTGCAAGCCACGGAGGCCCCCCCCCTGCCATTTTGGCGGGTTCTCCTTTTCTGAAACTCAATTGCAACTGTCTTGGGAGCAGATCACAGACCATCGCACTTGATGGCAGAATTCCAAACGACACACGTACGGAAGAAACAAGCAAGAAAACAATGTACACGCAGTAAACATGGCGAGACTCGAATGGGTGGGGGTGCCGCACCTGGGGAGCGCGTCAGACAGTGTCTGGCCGTGTGAAGGGGCGCATCATATCAAGTACAATTCAATATAATTTTATTCAATTCAAATTTACAACATCTGACAAGGGGTAAGTCAGTTTGACTTACTGCCGGGGGAGTAGCGTCGTAATACTCGACACACAATATTTTTCTTCCGGGATACTATTTACAGCAAGCACGCTGAAGCACAGGACGCCACTGGCAGGCAAGATGGGTAGGAAGGCGCACCGGGGCGCGAGCAGATAGAGTCTGAGTTCAACAGCTGGAAAGCACCATTTTTTTTTTTTTGAGACTTCTTTTTTCAATTCATGGTCACATCGCTGATTTCCCATTTCAATTGAGGATTTCGAGTTGGTCAAGATAAGACGACGAAGAGCTAACCAAGATCTCTCGAGTAGCAAATATTCTTGCCTGATAATCCTTATGCCTGAAATCCGAATCCAAGAAACTCACATGATTCCTACAGAAGTAATTTGAGCCCGCTCAGGGTGGTTTTAATAGGTCATAGATATGCGAGCTGGCCATTCCTGAGGCTCGGACATCCTCGGGGCTGATTGATTCCAGACGAACAGAACTTCCTAGCTCCTAGGACGTCACATGTCTTAGCAGAGATTGTCTTGTCCGTTGGAGAATGTCCTTGTCCCATAAATCTGCACGCCTTTAGTCAAGTTGCTTGCAAGCTGAATGCAGGGGCAAACAAACAAAGCCGCAGCAAACCAGCAAGACGTTAGGCTTGTTTTTTCTGTTTTTCCCTTTCTTTCTTTCGAATTGAAGAAAGCTCGCAGCCTGGTGGCACCAGATATACGACCCATCGGACATGTCCTTTTTTAGAGCTACGTTTATTCCTTTCGTTTCCTTTCTTCTTTTGAAGTTCGAGTCTTGGTCACGGTTCTATTTCCTGATTCGTTTCAATATCGTCAATTAAGTCTATTTGAAGCTACACTCGATTAGCCTGAGAACCGTGCACAGACAGAATATACTAGTAGAACAGAAACAAATCAAACTGCAAAACTTAAGCAGCAAAGACACACAGCACAAGACGCTGGTTGTTTCTTTTTTCCAATCTCGGAGGAGCTCTGGACACAAATATATCTCAACGTCAAGATCAAGAAAGTACTGAAAATGTCGCCCCACGCCGGGGCTCTATTGTTTGTTCTTCTCTTTTCAAGGTGTCTCTTTCAGAACTTGTGTTTTTTGATGTTCACAATTCCATGTTTCCAGTCGTCGCACTCAGCGCTACACATTGATAAGCGACTCGAGCAGCCCAAAGGCCTACTTGCGCTCGCCTTTTGAATCAGCAGGGCAAAATTCCTGTTTCGTGCCAGCGCTCCAATCATACTAGCTGTGCAAGCTAAAGCAAGACTAGGACTGAAGTAACCCTTTCAGAACCAGCTTAGTATCATGTGATTGCTAGCAACAATTTGAGGCACCACCGTGACGAATACCCAACGTCTTCTGTCGCGCCGCGGCCGGTCCCAGCTTCAATGTTTGCCGCACCAGTCCCAATGTTCAAGTTTACATCGCACATTTTTTTGGGGAGAACCCCCGACTTGTCAATTAGGACCCAAGGAACTGCCCGGCCCAGTGGACTGTTGCCTACAAGTTCATCAAATAACCGGCTAGTCACCAGGGGATAGTTTCCACTGTTTTTTCCTTTTCCTCTTTCTTTGTTCGAGTCATAGTCTCGCTTCCATTTCAGTTTCCTGTTTCAGCAAACCAATAAAGCTTCTAGCAAAGCTACTAGACTATTTCTTATGAAGTAATTAAAGCAACATCAATCAATGGATCCGACTGAGGTTCCACCTAGTCGTCGTAATCTGGCGTTACACAACGAAGAGCTACTCAATGACAGTTACAGTTGCCCACACATGCTGCACGAAAGCCAAAAAGCAAGCTCAAGTTTGTCACACTTGACAAAGAAAGTAATATGAGCATGCTGTGGCGACGAGAAGAGTTTCTAAGATTCTGCAGCAAGGACTCGGAAGATCTGGCGGAGAATGCACAGGATGCAGAGGTGACAATACCAGTCAAAAAAAGTCAGGAGACACGGTACAATTGCGATCCAGCGTCTTTCTTCGTGACTCATTCCTGGGGCAGGCGACCGGATGGGGTTGCAGTCAACGAGGCTCTGCTGATCGTAATTTTTTGAGAATTTAAACGGCCAACAGACAGGGACGAGGGGTTCCTAGAGGTGACAGAAGCAACAAACAAATGAGCAGCACAAAAGCATCACTGGCATCAGTGCGCTCAGAGCAGCTGCTCCGAAGTGAGAATTTGAGCAGATTGACTTTGTGGTGGGTAACCGCGGATCGGTTGTTGTAATTAACTTCGACACCAAACTCAAAAAGCTTGATGTACGAGAAGGAAAAAAAGAGAAACTCTTCGCAGATCATGTGACACAGGTACGCGAAGCGCACGATCAGGTGATTCTGTCCTTCCACCAGTAGGTGCAAGGGCTTGCGAGGCCAACCACAAAGAGATCGAGGGAGAACATTGAGCACAATGTGCATGTGTAAGGAGATGTAAAGAGGAACACACGCTCACAGAGCAGCAAAGCTGGGAACACACGCTCACAGAGCAGCAAAGCTGGGGCCCGTCAAACGATAGAGGACACAGGATGGTAACTCTGGGAATCACAATCCAGAACCCCCCCCAGAGTCCAGGAGTCTGACACATTGATAGTATTTTACTTATTCATATTGTATTCTGTCACGTGTCTAAAAACTTGTTATTTCACTGCTTGTTTCACTTCACTTGAACATCTATTTATGTTTCTGCTTTTTATGGCACGTCACGTCGAAACGATTTTGCTTATATTTGTTGATATTTATCACTTTAATCACACATATTCGCACGCAGATATTGAGGCACACACACACAAGCACACAAGCACACATGCATGATTAGCACACACGAGGAATGGTGACAACCAGGCACAGGAGCCTGGTTGGGAGGGGCGGAAGAGGGGTTTTTTGGTTAGAGACAAAGGCCCAGCTCACACACACACTGACAAAAAAAAAATAGCAGCACACCGAAATCTCAAATCCAAAAAAAAGATTCGAGCAAATAGAGCTTCCAGCAAAGCTACTAGACCATTTCTTATGGAGTAATAAAAGCAACATCAATCAATAGCCTGAGCCCAAAGGTGCGTCTGCACCTTCCTGGCCTCTTGCTTTTCGCGTGGCCGTCTCGAAAGGGGCGAGTTTTTCAATCCCTTTTCGATCGTGGGTTCAATAAGAAAGACTGACTCCAGTGTGTGCAGTACATTGGTCTCGCTCCGTGTCTCCCAATACATTACCGGCTGGGTCCACCATCAACCCTTCCCTGACACCCTTCGAGGTAGGATGGAAATAGTCACCCCATCATGCCTCGAACTTGGGGGCACCGAGTTCTTGATTCTTGTCACGAACTGGAACATGGGATCGGTTGCTTTGGTGGGGGGTAATGAGCAATGCGCTGACGGGGTCTACAGTCTCATGTTACTGAGATTAAACCAGCAAAATTTATGTCTTTCTCCATGTCGATTGCATATGTGAAGAACCGCAACTTGCACTATCAAGCATTGGGTCCATCCATCGACTCATTCATTCCCAACCCATGTACATCATCACAGTACATGTTGCCGGTCAGGGTAGCAGGAAAAATTATACCATGACTCAAGGACTGCAACTCACTCTATCAAGCAATGGGTCCATCCATCGACTCATTCGTTCCCAACCCATGTACATACTGCCGGTCAGGGTACGAGGATGAAATTGGACCATGACTCATAACCTTCCACTAAAATAGAATTTATGCCGATGCATATTGTTCGGGATGCCAAGCAGGCCCATTGGATGCTTTTTTACGCTGGTCAAAGTCCAGCGGTGATGGTGCTATCGCATGTGTGCAATGGCGGACCCGCTGGGTAAAAACAATCCACAATGTTTGTGGCCTAGCATGCATGTAACAAAGTCCCAACAATCTTTCTTGGCGAATACCCAACGTAATGACTGGACTAAGCCGGCGGATGGTGTACATCCGGTGAATCACATAAGACCCAAGAAACTGTCCCGGACCGTTGCAAGCCTACTACTGAGATTACCTTTTTTTTTTTGGTCTTGCCGCCACACACCTAGCGCGCCAATTACATCAGGAACGCACACAGGTGGTGTACAGTAATAGGGAAGCCCGGAAGCGCCCGGCTCGAAGGCACTCCCGCAGTTCATATCACATGTGCGTAGGTATCGTGGTATGTGCGTGTAGTCGACACGCACTCGATTTTGAAATATTATTTTTAGATCTTTCGTGACACGAAAGGGCTACTGCGTGAACTATTTCACGTAGGAGCAAGTCAAAACTACTGCGTGAGTCACTTGAGTTCAATTAGGAGCGACTGTTCTAACAATGCAAGTGTCTTGTTTGAAAGACAAACCTAATATGAGGGCAGTTGCAAAGGGGGACACACCTAAGGTCGTCGGTTGGTACATCAGTATTATACGTAGTTGTGCACAATCCAGTCTCACCAAGTCCCTTACGCAAACCATTTTTTTCCTTTTTCGTTATAAATTCTTTTTTTCGAGTCATGGTCATACCAGGATTCCATTTCTCCATTTCAGTTCAGGATTCAAGGAGCTGAGACAAACAACGAGAAGCTAAACGAGCTCTCTCGAGTGAACGACGTGTCCGCATTGTGCTTGTGCTCATTTCTTGATTTAGCAGGGCTTCAACACTCGTCTCCCTGTTTCGCTCTACAATCCTACAAGGTTGGCAGGCCAGGACACTGCAAGGGCAAGACAGCAGCGAGGCTCACCGAGACACGCCCTGTGAATCATGCGAACAAAACGATCGCTGGCAATGGTTGGGGGCACCACGAATACTGAGCGTGTACTGCCACGCCCAACTTTGCCGCCGCAGCCTGTGATTCCCTCTCGGAAGGTAATTGAATTGATCTCAGCTGCACAGAGCTATCACAGTGATTTTGAAAGATGCAAGCGCTGACTCATGGGAGGGCCACCCATACATGCGATGAGCAGGAAACGACGCCAGCCCATTATGTAAATCCCATGGCTGCTGCATCTTCACCTGGCAACACTCAGCTGCAAAGACCTGTTCGTGCTTCACGTCAGGTCTTTAACCAGGCGATAACAGTGAAATAAATGATTGATATTATGAACAATGTTGCACAACACTCTGTGCACCCGGCGTGTAGATGGTGATCAGGATATGTTCACAGGATGCTTTCGCTATTTCTTTGCTCGTTTGCTCACAACGTTGCCACAGTTCCAGTTTCTGGTGTGCGTGAGTCACCGGGCGGAGCCCCACTGAGTAGATCAGAGCATATTTTTTTGCCCTATAACACCCACGAACGTTTTAAAAGGGAGTGTTTGCCTGTGTCATGTTTTTGTGTCTGCTGCAGTAATGCAGTGGAAGAGGAGATAGAGACTGATCATATTTTGTCTGTCTCTGTTTGCCCGAGCACTTCCAGTTGACACAAGACAGAGACCTCGCAGCAAAAGTTCAGAAATCATGGCGCGTACAGCAAGACACAGGAATAGGAGCTGGAGCAGTTATGCCTGCGGCTATGATCTCAAGCAACACGCACTTCAAGTCCAAGCTTTTGCCTGCTCCAGTGCAGGTGGAGGACCTCGATGCGTGCCAGGAACAGAGTGGTTATGCCTTCAGCCCAACGACTAGCAGCTCAAGGTATGTCAAATCTTTGACATGTGTATGTATGCACCAGCGATGATGCATCTCTACTTGTTTCACCAGAATCGTTGGCTACAGTTTTGTTTAGCGCATCTTCAGTGCAAGTATATGTTGCGGACATTTGCTTTTTCGAGTCAGAAATCAATGGTTGATTGATGTTGCTTATATTACTTAATCAGAAATAGTCTAGTAGCTTTGCTGGAAGCTCTATTTGCTCGATCTTTGAATCTTTTTAGCGCAGCGCGTTGCAGATCCACTTGTCGAAATTTGGAAGGGGGAGGCTATAGAACTGATCAACATTGAAATGGTGCGGGAAGCGACCACGCGGCGGCCGCAAGCGAGGCATACCCCGCTCCCGCAATCGGGTGCTTGCAGGAGCGATTCAAATACACCAGTACCCGCTCGCTCCCCCAAGCGTTGTGGGAGCGGAGTATGCCTCCCTTACGGCCATCTTGGGAGGGGATCGCACGCGCCGGCGCATTTAGAAAGTTGTACTTCTACCGAAACCTCGATTGTGGCAGCATGCTTGGACCAGAATTTCGAGCCAAAACTCCAGGGTTTCCTTCTCCCCAAGAGGGCTGTTATTCTCATTGACAACCCTATACTGGCTGGTGAACTGGTCCAGTACCACAGTTGCTCCCCACCATTTCAGTGTTGGCCGCACAGTTGCTCCCCACCATTTCAGTGTTGAATTTCTTTTACCAAAATTGAAATTCAAAGTTTGGTAACTTGCTGCTCTGTCCAAATTTTGGTAAGGGCATCTGCAACGCGCGGGTTTGTTTTTGTGCTGTCATGTTTTCCCCCTTTTTTTTAATATATACATTTCCTTCGTATGCATGGTAGTAGCAGCTCAACTTCTGGCAGGTCAGGCAAGAACAAGACCAGCGCAAAGGACAAAGAGGAAAAGAAGCTGAATGAGCGAATGTCTTATTTGAGGCAGTCACTCATCAAGTCTTTTCATGGGCATGGCAACTTCGAGGGCTGGGTACAGGAATATCGTGTGGACAAGGATACATATATAGTTGTGTATGAAGATGGCGACTCAGAAGAACTCTTTTACAACGAAATGAAAACTCTTGTGCGCAAGACACGCACCGTGACGTCTGCCGTACCTTTCAGTGCAAAAAGTATTTCCAGCAGTGGCTCTGCTGCAACATCAATTGTACCAAGATCTAGCCAGGTGAACAATGTATTTGCTTCTGTGATTCTTGCCAGTGGACATTGCTGTGAAACTCGCACAAATGACATGAATGGCGTGATGGCATACCATTGCACATTTGAACGCAGATGGCAAAGAGCGCTGTGTCGGCTGTGCCTGCAATGCACGTGAGCACATCCCTCGACATCTATCCTCGCACGGCAGCAACACCGGCACTTGCAGCGGCTTTCAACAGGCATGCGCCTGCTACCGCCTCGCGCAAGTACGCCTCTTCGAGCCCTGCTGATCTCGAGGTGCTGTCGAAAATTCACGAGTGCTCACGTTGCCAACAGAAAGTCATATCATACTGATTTTATCATCATGTCACTCATGTCTTGCACCAGGTATGGTCTGAGCTTGTACTATGTATAAGGACACATTACAGTCTTTACACAAATTGTGACTGTATGTTTCACAATTGCAGATTTGGGAAGAAGCTCGACGCAAAACATTGCAATGCACGACGACTCCTCTTGAAGAGATGTTAGCAGCACAAGCTGATCAAGGTATCGAATCAACTTCATTTTTGGGAACATGCTACTAATTCTCGCTGTTATATTCGATCGTTTGAAAAGGGTCCAATCATTTGATTGCATTGTGGTCGGGCGGCCACTGTCGGCTATACTTTTTTAGGTGTTATTGACGTTCGCGTGTGCGTGTTTGTGTAAACATGTGTGGCGTGTTCATGCAGATGATGACAATGGGATGGCTGCTAACGTGCTGCTTGATGCACAGAATTCTGAAGTATCTCCCACGCGGTGAGCCTTGTGTTCTTAATGTGATACCTTTTCCAACTCTGTATTAGCATGCACAACTTCTCATGCTCTTGAATATGCATCCCTCATTTTCTGGCAGTGGAATAATTGGACTTCGTCAAGTTTTGCCTGCCTCTCTATCAGTGTCCACAGCTACTGCGGTAAGTGTCTCGCCTCCTCAATCTGTATGTAATTATTTTTGTTGGCGTATTGCACACACACACTCTCTCTCACTCTAGCTTACTCTCGCGCGCGTGCGCGCGCGCACTCTCATTGTGTGTCACGTTTTTGTTCTCTTTCTCTTTCTGTTTCTGTCTCTGTCTCTCTCTCTGCTCACTCTCTGTCTCTCTCTCTCGTTCGTTTCTCTCTCTTTCTCTCAATCACCCTCTCGCTCGCGAGCTCGCACGCGCACGCGCTCGCGCGCGCGCGCGCTCTCTCACTCTCTCTCTCTCTCTCTCTCTCTCTCTCTCTCTCTCTCTCTCT
>Ga0335398_10009872_pt1 | contig 10948 bp, 11 predicted proteins | sample BON03_FD_205742 | JGI IMG/M metagenome (GOLD analysis project Ga0335398, IMG submission 205742) | Freshwater microbial communities from Lake Bonney liftoff mats and glacier meltwater in Antarctica - BON-03 (spades assembly) (version 2) | ecosystem: Environmental > Aquatic > Freshwater > Ice >...
GTCGCGCGGGGGGGTGGGACAAAAGAGACGGGTGGGGGGGTGGGGGGGGGGGGGGGAGGAGGGGGGGGGGGGGGGGGGGGGGGGTCGTGTGTTGCGCAATAATTTTACAATCGTATTGCAATCGTGTGGGCAATGCAGGTGGGCGGCGCAATACCAGGATGGTCGTCTAGTGCAAGAAAGCTTTGGAGTGAACGAATATCTTGTAAAGGCCGACGCTTGAGGTATACAGTGTGCGCCGATGGTGCTAGCGGCCGCACTCGCCTGAAACGTCAGCTTGACGGAGGGCCCGGCCTTCATCCCAGCCGCGGTCGCCTTCATGATGACCGTCTTCTCCGCCGCGACATCCTCCCCATTCACCCTCCTGACCAGCCAGCCAACCTTGACGCCCAGCGGCTTAGCCTGGCTGCCCGCCTCGTCCGATACGCCCGAGACGACGTGCTGGGTGAGGGCCAGCCCTAGCTTCGCGCCCGGCAGAAACTCCACCTGAGATGGGAGGGGCCGCCTTTTGGGGTCAGTGCAACATACGTTATTCGCAGGTTAAAACCCTTAACCCGTGGCGAAGCCACCAGGCTGCAGCATCTCTCACCTCACAGTAGTCGAGAGTAGAGAGATCGAGATCTGCCAGCCCATCGAGCGCCTTCTCCTCCTTCTTCTTGGCCTTGGCCGCCACGACGGACCCCTGCCTCGCCGCGTTCGCCACCATTTTGCCCTTTACGACAATGGCGTGGCGCTGTTTCGCAGCTTCGAGAAGTTGCGGTGCAGCGTCGTACCCGTCGCCTGGCCGTGTCTTCCCGCCTGGGCATGAGCATTTGATCTCTGGGCCCAAGCTCGTAGCCCCACACGCGGAGCAGATCAAGGTATCTTCTTTGATTATCTTTTGCATCTCCCTGGTGAGGCCCATGGCGAGGTCCGCCGCATGCTTGACCGCCTTCTCCTTGCAGGCCACTTTCTGTACCGCTTTGCTCGTCATAGCTGGCACGCGAACGGTCTTTTCGAAAGCAGTGAGCTCGGGCTCGAAGCACCTGGCCGAATTCGCCGAAAACTCACTTTGCGTTCAGTTTGAAAAGCGTGCTTTTTCACAGCCCGCGGAGGCTGTCTTCACAAGAAATACAACTCCGCTTTGCTACTTAGAAATTACGCTGTTCAAAAATAGACGTGCTAGAACTGCGTTTACGCTGTTAACCCCTAGAACGCCTAGCTAACGCACTGCTCCCGTGAAGGGAGAACATGTAGTAGGGAAAAAACATCTCAAATCCACTACTGCAGGTCGAGGAGAGAGATCCACGCGAGGTGGAGTCCCTTTGACCTGCATACCACGACACCACACCTCAGTAAGACATCAGTAAGGGTTGTGGGCGACTGCAACGAAGGTAGAGATCCACGCGGCGTGGAGACTCTGTTCCCTGTTGTCGTGTCGCCACTCGACCTCATGATACGCACATCACACCATGTGATACAACACGCATGGTTGTACAGTGTACAGGTGGTGGAGTCAGGCACGACGCGGAGGATCCGCGTGTGCACTGGTCCGTGGACATCGCACATAACATCAGGGTAACCCTTAACCCCGAAAAAAGAGTGTGGGTGTTTGTGTTTGTGGTGTCAGAGTGTTTAGGAGTTTAAAAAAAAAGAGAAAGAGACCATCCAAGGGTGGGTGGGCGGGTCTCAAAAGAGAGCGACCAGCACTCGAGCAGGCCCGCAAGAGCTGCTAAGATTGCTTGTTGCTGATCCTCTGCAAAACTGGACGAATCAAAGATTAGATCCTCCTGTTTTTTGACGATTTTGAATCGCGATTCCTAAAGTTCTAAGTTACGTTTATGTAACTGGACGTCCTCGTTCTAAGTTACTATGTAACTGACTATTGGCGAGAAGCTCAATAAATGAGCTCCGCTATGCATGCACCCACAGCCCAATGAGCGTGGGAAGAGACGCTCCCAGCCCTACACTCCCCGAGAGCCGGTGCTGCTAGACACACAATCTAGAGCTTTATAACTCTAGAAGTGTACGCCTAGCTAACGCACTGCTCCCGTGAAGGGAGAACATGTAGTAGGGGAAAACATCTCAAATCCACTACTGCAGGTCGAGGAGAGAGATCCACGCGAGGTAGAGTCCTACCCTGGCCGTCGCGCGGTGTAGTAGACTCGTGTAGACGGTGAGGTAAAAGGGTGACGAGGCACCTAAGAACAAAACAAGAACGGGAGCGCGATAACTCTAGCGCGGCACGCGTGCTATGATGTCTGGGAGCAAGTGTGCGCGCGCGTGGTGCGCGTGCGTGCGCGCGATGCTGGGGCGCACGCGTGCGCAGCAGAGTGAACGTGCGCGCGCGTGGTGTGGTGCGCGTGCGTGCGCGCGATGCGATGCGAGGCGCGCGCGCAAAGCAGCAGAGCGGCAAAGAGGAAATGCTGTTCGAAATCCCGCTGGGTGGTTGTACCACGGCAGAGCCACTAATCTCGGGAACCTGGAAAGGTGACCACTGAAGAGATTAGGGTCTGCCAAACAGAGACGTTATCCCGGGAACCTTGAGAGGTGGCCGCTGAAGGGATTACGATCTGTTTAGACAGGGACCTGCGATAGGCTTGCTGTCCAATACCTTCCATTAGAGAGGATGTTTGCGCCTCTAGAAAGAAGATATACCCGCGAGGGGCACACGGGCGGGACGCCTGAGCTCTCGTATGCGGCGAAGATTTCGACTCGCAGTGTCATACGAGTGCTGCCAGCGACCCGTGGAGCCCTAGTCCTGGAAATCTCTAATAGGAACCAATTCCGCTGAAGGGACTAGGGTCTGCCCGACAGGGACCTGGCAATAGGCATACTGTCCAATATCCATCGGATCTCGTTTTTACGGAGAGAGGATATACCTGTACATATATATCCATCGGATCTTGCGGATGGAGAGAAGACTCTCGCTTTTGGAGAGAAGATATATACCTTTTTAGGCACTCTGGGGTCGATCGACACGTACTGAATGAGTGGACCAGCCTCCTTGGTCAAGCGGCCTACTGCAGTAGACTTAAATCAGAAACGGATTCTAGGCGCGGGGCCCGTCCGCGCAGATCTGTCCAAGACGGAGGCGGGGCTCAACGATTTGGTTTCTCCGACGAGGTACAAACAAACGAGCGGCAGAGCCACTAATCTCGGGAACCTTGAAAGGTGGCCGCTGAAGAGATTAGGGTCTGCCAAACAGCGACGTGAATCCCGGGAACCTTGCGAGGTGGCCGCTGAAGGGATTATTAAAGCTGATTGTTTATCATACCTAGAAACCTGAACGGAGCGATGGGTAGCTCAACGCTAGGCTACGCGCAGATCTGTCCAAAACGGAGGCGGGGCTCTAACGTTAGGTTTCTCCGGCGATGCGCAGATCTGTCCAAAACGGAGGCGAGGCTTTAACGTTAGGTTTCTCCGGCGAGGGTTGTAGATAACCCAGTTATGGTAGCAACAAACGAGCACGGCTAATCTCGGAACCTTGAGAGGTGGCCGCTGAAGAGATTAGAGTGTTTGTCATACCAGAAACCTGAACGGAGCGGTGGGCAGCTCGACGGTAGGTAGGTTTGGTTCTAGCAGTATCAAACGAGCACTGGGGCTGAGTGTTTGTTGTACTAGTAACCTAGGTAGCATCGAACGAGCACGGGGGCTGAGTGTTTATGGTACCAGAAACCTGCACGGAGCGATGGGCAGCTCGACGGTAGGTAGGTTTGGTTTTGGTAGGACCAAACAAGCACGGGTGCAGAGTGTTTGTCATACCAGAAACCTGAACGGAGCGGCGGGTAGGCTTCCGTCCGTCGACGGTGCCGAGCTAGTATAAATTTTGCCGCTGCGCCACGGGCCATCGAGCGAGCACAGCGCGTCGGTGACGGCCAAGCACGAGCATAGCGCGTCGGCGGCGATCAAGCACGACAGCTTGGAGCCGTCGAGCGAGCACGCTGTCAACGCCGCCGCCGCCGTCGGCATTGCTATTGCCGCCGTCGCCGTGAGGTCGGCGCCGCCGTCCGTCGCTGTCGCCGTCAACGCTGTTGTTGCCGTTGTCAGCGCCGCCATCGCCGCCGTTGCCGTCGCCGTTCACGCCGTGTCGTCATCGTCGGCGTCGTCGTCGTCGCCCTCATTTGCTCGCTCGCGCGAGCAAGCGAGCGAGCGAGCGCCGTCGTCACCGTCGTTGGCGCGCCGCCGCCGTCGTCACCGTCCGTCGGCCCGAGCTAGTGAGCGAGCGAGCGATCGAGCGAGCCAGCAAGCTCCGAGAGCGAGCGATGGATCAATCGAGCGAGCGAGCGAGTGAACTCCGAGCGAGCGAGCGCCGTCGTCGCTGTCGTTGGCGCCGCCGCCGCTGCCGTCAACGTCCGTTGATTCGAGAGCGAGCGAGCGAGCGAGCGAGCGTTGTTGTTGCCGTCGTCGGCGCCGCCGCCGCCACTGTCACCGTCCGTCGACCCGAGCGAGTGAGCGAGCGAGCGATCAAGCGAGCAAGCAAGCGAGCGAGCGAGCGACGAGCGAGCGAGCGAGCGAGCGAGTGAGAGTCATTGTCGCCGTCGTCGGCGCTGCCGCCGCCACTGTCACCGTCCGTCGGCCCGAGCGAGCAAGCGAGCGAGCGAGCAATGAGCGAGCGAGCGAGCGAGCGAGCGTCGTTGTCGTTGTCGTCGGCGCCATCGTCATCGTCCGTCGGCCCGAGCGAGTGTGCGAACGAGCGATCGAGCGATCGAGCAAGCGAGTGAGCGAGCAAAGAGCGAGCGAGCGAGCGAGCGTCGTTGGCGCCGTCATCGGCGCCGCCGCCGCCACCGTCATCATCCGTCGGCCCGAGCGAGTGAGCGAGCGAGCGAGAGCGATCGAGCAAGCGAGCGAGCGAGCGACGAGCGAGCGAGCGAGCGAGCGTTGTTGGCGCCGTCGTCGGCGCCGCCGCCGCCACCGTCATCGTCCGTCGGCCCGAGCGAGTGAGCGAGCGAGCGAGAGCGAGCGAGCGAGCAAAGAGCGAGCGAGCGAGCGAAAGAGCGAACGTCGTTGTCGCCGTCGTCGGCGCCGCCGCCGCCACCGTCATTGTCCGTCGGCCCGAGCGAATGAGCGAGCGAGCGAATGAGCGAGCGAGCAAGCGAGCGAGCGACGAGCGAGCGAGCGAACGTCGTTGTCGCCGTCGTCGGCGCCGCCGCCGCTGTCACTGTCCGTCGGCCCGAGTGAGTGAGCGAGCGAGCGATCGAGCAAGCAAGCGAGCGAGCGATCGATGAGCGAGCGAGCGAGCGTCAATGTCGCCGTCGTCGGCGCTGCCGCCGCCACCGTCACTGTCTGTCGGCCCGAGCGAGTGAGCGAGCGAGCGATCGAGCAAGCAAGCGAGCGAGCGACGAGTGAGCGAGCGAGCGAGCAAGCGTCGTTGTCATCATCGTCGGCGCCACCGCCACCACCGTCACCGTTTGTCGGCCCGAGCGAGTGAGCGAGCGAGCGAGCGAGCGACGAGCGAGCGATCGACGCCGCAGCGAGCAACGAGAGAGCAAGCGAGCGAGCGAGCGAGCCGGGCGAGTGAGCGAGCGAGCGAGCGACGAGCGAGCGAGCGAGCAAGCGAGCGTCGTTGTTGCCGTCGTCGGCGCCGCCGCCGCCACTGTCACTGTCTGTCGGCCCGAGCGAGTGAGCAAGCGAGCGATCGATCGTCCATCGAGCAAGCGAGCGAGCGACGAGCGAGCGAGCGCCGCCGCCGCCACCCTCACCGTCCGTCGGCTCGAGCGAGTGAGCGATCGAGCGATCGAGCGAACGACCGAGAGAGCGAGCGAGCGTCGTTGTCGCCGTCGTCGTCGGCGCCGCCGCCACCGTCACCGTCCGTTGCCCCGGGCGAGTGGGCGAGCGAGCGATCGAGCGAGCGAGCAAGCGAGCGAGCGAGCAATGAGCGAGCGATCGAGCGAGCGAGCAAGCGTCGTTGTCACCATCGTGGAGCCGTCGAGCAAGCCCAGCGCGTCCGCGGCGACCTAGCACGATAGCTTTGAGCTCCGAGCGAGAACAGCGCGATAGCGCATCGGCGGCAGCTGAGCACAACAGCTTGCCGTCGAGCTAGCACAGCGCGTCGGCGGCGACATTGCAGACGACAGCTTGGAGGCGTTGAGCGAGAACAGCGTCTAACGGCGACCTAGCCCGACAGCTTGGAGCCGTCGAGCGAGCATAGCGCGTCGGTGGCGGTTTAGCCGAACGGTTTGGAGCCGTCGAGCAAGCACAGCTCGTCGGCGGCGACCAAGCACGACAGCTTGGAGACGTCGAGCAAGCACGGCGCGTCAGTGGCGACAAACACGACAGCAAACGACCGTCGAGCAAGCACAGCGCGTCGGCGGCAGCTGGGCACAACAGCTTGCCGTCGAGGGAGCACAGCGCGTCGGCGGCGACCTTGTACGACAGCTTGGAGTTGTCGAGTGAGCACAGCGCGTCGGCGGCGACCCAGCACGACAGCTTAGAGCCGTTGAGCAAGCACAGCGCGTCGGCGGCGACCTAGCACAGCACAGCAGCTTGCCGTCGAGCGAACACAGCGCGTCGGCGGCGACCTTGCACAACAGCTTGGAGGCGTCGAGCGAGCACAGCATGTCGGCAGCGACCAAGCACGCACGACAGCTTGGAGCTGTCGAGCAAGCACAGCGCGTCGGCGGCGACCAAGTACGACAGCAAAGGGCCGTCGAGCAGGCACAGCGCATCGGTGGCAGCCGGGCACGACAGCTTCGAGCCGTCGAGCGAGTACAGTGCGTCGGCGGCGGTTTAGCCGAACGGTTTGGAGCCGTCAAGCAAGCACAGCTCGTCGGCGGCGACCAAGCACGACAGCTAGGAGCCGTCGAGCAAGCACGGCGCGTCGGCGGCGACGAGCACGACAGCAAACGGCCGTCGAGCAAGCACAGCGCATCGGCGGCAGCTGGGCACAACAGCTTGCCGTCAAGCAAGCACAGCGCGTCGGGCGGCGACCTTGCACGGCGACCTTGCACGACAGCTTGGAGTTGTCGAGTGAGCACAGCGCGTCCTCGGCGACCCAGCACGACAGCTTAGAGCCGTTGAGCAAGCACAACGCGTCGGCGGCGACCTAGCACAGCACAGCAGCTTGCCGTCGAGCGAACACAGCGCGTCGGCAGCGACCTTGCACAACAGCTTGGAGGCGTCGAGCGAGCACAGCACGTCGGCGGCGACCAAGCACGTACGACAGCTGTCGAGCAAGCACAGCGCGTCGGCGGCGACCAAGCACGACAGCAAAGGGCCGTCGAGCAAGGCCGTCGAGCACGCACAGCGCATCGGTGGCAGCCGGGCACGACAGCTTGGAGCCGTCGAGCGAGTACAGTGCGTCGGCGGCGGTTTAGCCGACCGGCTTGGAGCCGTCGAGCGAGCACAGCACGTTGGCGGCGACCTAGCACGGCAGCTTGGAGCTGTCGAGCGAGCACAGTGCGTCAGCGGCGGTTTAGCTGAATGGCTTACAGTTGCCGTTGAGCGAGTACAGCGCGTCGGCGGCGACCTTGCACGACAGCTTGGAGCCGTCGAGCGAGCACAGCGTGCGGCGGCGACCTAGCACGACAGCTTGGAGAGGAGCCGTCGAGCAAGCGGATTGTAGCCATCGAGCAAGCACAACGCGTCGGCGGCGGCCAAGCACGGAGTTGTCGAGCAAGCACAGCGCGTCGGCGGCGACCAAGCACGACAGCTTGGAGCCGTCGAGCAAGCACAGCGCGTCGACGGCGACCAAGTACAACAGCAAAGGGTCGTCGAGCAAGCACAGCGCGTCGGCGGAAGCTGGGCACAACAGCTTGCCGTCGAGCGAGGAAAGCACGTTGGCGGCGACCTAGCACGACAGCTTGGAGCCGTCGAGCGAGCACAGCGCGTCGGCGGCGGTTTAGCCGAACGGCGTGGAGCCGTCGAGCGAGCACAGCGCGTCGGCGGCGATCAAGCACGACAGATAGGAGCCGTCGAGCGAGCACAGCGCGTCTGCGGAGCCCAAGCATGCCAGCTTAGAGCCGTCAAGCAAGCGCAGCGCGTCGGCGGCGACCAAGCACGACAACAAACAACCGTCGAGCAAGCACAGCGCGTCGGCGACAGCTGGGCATAACAGCTTGCCGTCAAGCGAGTTCAGCGCGTCGGCGGCGACCTTGAACGACAGCTTGGAGACGTCGAGCGAGCACAGCGCGTCGGCGGCGACCTAGCACGACAGCTTGGAGAGGAGCCGTCGAGCAAGCGGCTTGGAGCCGTTGAGCAAGCACAGCGCGTCTGCGGCGGTCAAGCACGACAGCTTGGAGCCGTCGAGCAAGCGCAGGGCGTCGGTGGCGATGAAGCACGACAGCAAAGGGCCGTCGAGCAAGCACTGCGCGTCGTGGGCAACTGGGCACAACAGCTTGCCGTCGAGCGAGCACAGCGCGTCGGCGGCGACATTGCACGACAGCTTGGAGCCGTCGAGCGAGCACAGCGCGTCGGCGGCGACCTAGCACGACATCTTGGAGCCGTCGAGCAAGCACAGCGCGTCAGTGGCGACCTAGCAGGACAGCTTGGAGCCACGACAGCAAACGGCCGTCGAGCAAGCACGGCGCGTCGGCGGCAGCTGGGCACAACAGCTTGCCGTCGAGCGAGCACAGCGCGTCGGCGGCGACCTTGCACAACAGCTTGGAGCCGTCGAGCGAGCACAGCGCGTCGGCGGCAACCTAGCACGACAGCTTGCAGGCATTGAGCGAGCACAGCGTACAGCGGCGGCGACCTAGCACGACAGCTTGGAGCCGTCGAGCGAGCATAGCGCGTCGGTGGCGGTTTAGCCGAACGGTTTGGAGCCGTCGAGCAAGCACAGCTCGTCGGCGGCGACCAAGTACGACAGCTTGGAGCCGTCGAGCAAGCATGGCGTGTCGGCGGCGACGAAGCATGACAGCTAACGGCCGTCAAGCAAGCGTCGGCGGCAGCTGGGCACAACAGCTTGCCGTCGAGCGAGCACAGCGCGTCGGCGGCGACCTTGCACGACAGCTTGGTGTTGTCGAGTGAGCACAGCGCGTCGGCGGCGACCCAGCACGACAGCTTAGAGCCGTTGAGCAAGCACAGCGCGTCGGCGGCGGCGGCGACCTAGCACAGCACAGCAGCTTGCCGTCGAGCGAACACAGCGCGTCGGCGGCGACCTTGCACAACAGCTTGGAGGCGTCGAGCGAGCACAGCACGTCGGCGGCGACCAAGCACGCACGACAGCTTGGAGCCGTCGAGCAAGCACAGCGCGTCGGCGGCGACCAAGCATCGACAGCTTGGAGCCGTCGAGCGAGCGAAGCACGTCGGCGGTGGTCAGGTCCAACAGCTTGGAACCGTCGAGCGAGCAGAGCACGTCGACGGCGGTTTCGACGAACGGCTTGGAGCCGTCGAGTAAGCACAGCGCGTCGGCGGCGACCAAGCACGACAGCTTAGATCCGTCGAGCATGCACAGCGCGCCGGCGGCGATCAAGCACGACAGCAAAGGGCCGTCGAGCAAGCACAGCGCGTCGGCGGAAGCTGGGAACACCAGCTTGCCGTCGAGCGAGCACAGCAAGTCAGGCGGCGACCTTGCACGACAGCTTGGAGGCGTCAAGCGAGCGCAGCGCGTCGGCGGCGACCAAACACAACAGCGAAGGGTCGTCGAGCAAGCACAGCGCGTCGGCCGCAGATGGGCACAACAGCTTGGAGCCGTCGAGCGAACACAGCGCGTCTGCGGCAGTGTAGCCGAATGGCTTGTAGTTGTAGCCGTTGAGCGAGAACAGCGCGTCGGCGGCAGCGAAGCACGACAGCTTGGAGCCGTCGAGCAAGCACAGCGCGTCGGCAGTGACCAAGCATGACAGCAAAGGGCCGTCGAGCAAGCACAGTGCATCGGTGGCAGCCGGGCACGTCAGCTTAGAGTTGTCGAGCGAGCACAGCGCGTCGGCGGCGTTTTAGCCGACCGGCTTGGAGCCGTTGAGCGAACACAGCGCGTCGGCGGCGACCTAGCCCGGCAGCTTGGAGCCGTCGAGCGAGCACAGCGCGTCAACAACGGTTTAGCCAAACGGCTTGGAGCCGTCGAGCAAGCACAGCGCGTCGGCGGTGACCAAGCACGACAGCTTGGAGCCGTCGAGCAAGCACAGCGCGTCGGCGGCGACCAAGCACGACAGCAAAGGGTCGTCAAGCAAGCACAGCGCGTCGGCGGAAGCTAGGCATACCAGCTTGGCGCGTCGGCGGTGACCTAGCACGACAGCTTGAAGCCGTCGAGCGAGCACAGTGTCAGTGTGTCGGCGGCGGTTTAGCCAAATGGCGTGGAGCCGGCGAGCGAGCACAGCGCGTCGGCGGCGATCAAGCACGACAGCTTGGAGCCGTCGAGCGAGCACAGCGCGTCGGCGGCGGTTTAGCCGAACGGCTTGAAGCCGTCGAACAAGCACAGCACGTCGGTGGCGACCAAGCACGACAGTTCGGAGCCGTCGAGCAAGCACAGCGCGTCGGCGGCGGCCAGGATTGACGGCTTGGAGCCGTCGAGTTAGCAGAGCACGTCGGCGGCGGCTGGGCCGAGCGAGCACAGCACGTCGTCGGCGGCTAGACTAGGCAGCTTGGAGTTGTCGAGCTAGCAAAGCATGTCGTTGGCGACTAGGTCCAACAGTTTGGAGCTGTTGAGCTAGTAGAGCGTGCCAGGCCAGACAATTTGGAGCCGTTGAGCAAGCAGAGCACGTCGGCGGCAGCTAGGTACGACAGGTTGAAGCCGTTGAGCTAGCAGAGCACGTCAGCGGCGGTCAGGCCCAACAGTTTGGAGCCATCGAGCGCAGAGCGCATCGTCGGCGCGGCCATGCCACAGACAACTTGGAGCCGTCGAGCGAGCAATGTATGTTGGCCCGCGACCAGACCCAACAGCTTGGAGCCGTCGAGCTAGCAGAGCACGTCGGCGGCGGCCAGGCCCAGCAGCTTGGAGCCGTCGAGCGAGCAGAACGGGATGGATGGCAAATATGGTCTAGATCGCGGTGAACTGCGGCAGCTGGCCCGCGGGCGGGATCTGGTTGGCCATCGAGCC
>Ga0335398_10009873_pt1 | contig 10948 bp, 11 predicted proteins | sample BON03_FD_205742 | JGI IMG/M metagenome (GOLD analysis project Ga0335398, IMG submission 205742) | Freshwater microbial communities from Lake Bonney liftoff mats and glacier meltwater in Antarctica - BON-03 (spades assembly) (version 2) | ecosystem: Environmental > Aquatic > Freshwater > Ice >...
CACACACACACCCACACACACAAACACGCACACACACACACACACACACACACACACACACACACACACACACACACATACACACACACACACACACACACCCGGGCGCACACACACTCCACAGGATGGAAGGATGGCCAACCATACATCAACAATTTCAACAACAACGCTACCGTCACTGTCCAGTCCGCAAGACGCGCTGCTGGTCGCTCCTAGTAGTGTGTTGCATGTGTTGCAGTGCGTTGCAGTGCGTTGCAGTGTGTTGAAGTGAGTTGTAGTGTAGTAGTGTGTTGCAGTGTTTTGCAGGGTGTTGCAGTACATCAACAATTTCAACAACAACGCTATCGCCACTGTCCAGTCTACACAACGTGCTGCTGGTTAGTAGTGTGTTGCAGTACGTTGAAGTGTATTGCAGCGTGTTGCAGCGTGTTGCAGTGTGTCGCAGTGTGCTGTAGTGAGTTTCAGTGTAGTAGTGAGTTGCAGTGTACAACAGTGTGTTGCAGTGTGTTGCAGTGTGTTGTAGTATTTTGTAGGGTGTTGCAATGTGTTGCTGCAACACAAGACACGCTACTGGTCGCGCCCATTGAGCTCTAAAATTCTATTTTTTCTGCAAAGTAAGTATGGTTCTTTTGCCCAAGGTGCCGACGATATGAAACACTTTTGCGGAAAGTGCTTCTGCTTGCATCTGAAGCCACGGAGGCTCCATCAACGACTTTTCCCTTTCAGCAGTGTCAGCACGTACGAGCTCTAGAATTTCTGCATTTTACGTTGAAAGAGCCATAGTACTGTACTCGGCATTGGCATCCTTGAACGTGCGCGATAATGCAGACACAGAGAGAACGTGTAAGGGGGGGAAAGCGAGATAGAGGTGCAAGATTGTCTTGAATGATAAAGGTGTATGTTTCAAGTGTCCATGACTCCGGGGCGACGAAGCACGTTGCAAACATGTGTGCCAATCTCGAGATCCAAGACGCACGACTGAGAATACGTTGTTGCCGAGATATGCATGGTTTTGGGCAATACCATTCTCAACAATATTTAAGTTCTGAGTCTCTTCCGTCAATTCTGCATCACATCCGACAAGCTACCAAATGAGTTGTGCACGCGTTCCTGTTGCCTCGTAGTCATTGTTGTTTTGTTTGTTTGGGAGTTTTGTACGCCTGCAAAGTAAGACCTTCCGGTCTGTCGACTCGCGAGTCTCCACAGGACTTGGAGACTTGACGAGGACCCTAGGTGCGGCCACGAAATAATCAAGTCTGTGCATTTCAACAATCCCCCATTTTAATCCGTGATTTCTAAAAATCAGGAGCCGGATATATTACAACGCAGATGACTTGATTGCTACATCTTACATCAGACTAGTACCGTGACCTCGGACTGTGTACTTATTTCTCTTGTTTTGGGAATTGCCAATTCAATGAGGGGGGGGGCTTAATAAAACGAATTGTTTTGCGGTTTCTCAGTGATTAAGTGATACGGGTCCTGTTTTACAAATCGAGAATTTGAAATACGATTGTTGTAATTAAAGGGTAAGCCTTATTTTACGAGGCTTCAAGCAGGGTCTGGTGATGTAACAAAAACAGTGCTGGCGATTTTTTCCTTGATTCAATGATATCGACATTCAATTCTATCGACACTTGGTGTAAAATCCAGGCTATCAATTATGGGAATGTTATACGCCGTACTCACTTCCTGTCTAATCTGCAGTCACAGTGCAGTCCTTGACCACCATTGGCACACAGAGCCTTTGCAAGCTCGTACTGTTGTTTGACATTTTATGATTCCAACCAAATCTAAAAATCGAGCCTTTGCAATTTCGAACTAACGTTTGACATTTGCATTATTTCAAACGAATCTAATCTACGAGTAAATAAAGCTTTCAGCCCATGCTTTTTAGAATGTTTCATCATGAAGTTATAAAAGCATCATCAATCTGTTACTGGTGCAGTATTCTTGAATCTTATAAGAATTTGCGATTTGTTACAAGTTAGTTACACCAATGCAAAGTTTGATGAGCTCAAAGTACATGACACAGTCATATACACTAGCTACATTATTTCAGGAAAGCAATTCTTCAAACCTGTCCTCTCAGAGAAACCAGTAGGGACGATGGGAGGAGTTGAGCCAGAGATTGCTGGCCCGGGATCACTGGTCCGAGATTTCTGAATAGCTGTAGAGTACGGCTTAGTGCCAGAATTCTGAAGTAGGGTCAGAAACAGAGGTCACAGGCTCATAGCGAGATGGGGTGAAGAAATCTTGCTGGAACCCTCTATTAAGCAGGGAACGCAGTGTTCACTTTCGGGTTAGGAGCAGTGGCAGTGTCCACGGCGCTACCATACATTGCGCAGACAATGCAGAAAGGAGCTGCAGTAGTCCTGCTACAGGAGGTACTTCTACGTAAAAGAACTACAGTCAAAGTCAGTCGAGAGCTCACACAGATATTGGTCAAGTACGAATGCTATATCGCAGCAGGAAGTCATGTGGATGTAAGAAACAACGAAAATGATAGAACACTATTTTTGGAGTATGCACGCAGCAAAGCGCAAATCACAGAAGTCACATTCCTACACAAACGAGTTTTTCAAATTAACGTACTGGTTCGCACCTGGCACAAACCCCGTGACATGTCAGCGCTTGTGCACATGCCCCAAGGCCGTGTCCTATTGCTGGAGGCCAAAACACAAGACAATGTGAGTATCAGCATAGTCAATGTGCATGAAGCCACGGCGAATCGGCATGATTTGCAGCGGCAAGTCACCTGTCTTCTCAGAGCTATGACAGACGCAGTGCGAGCGCAGTGGGGAATGATTGGAGGTGACTTCAAAGCGGCACTCTCTCGCTATTGCTACCCTCAGTCTACCTGAGCGCTGTATGACAAGGTAGACAAGTTTTTCCAGGACTTAGTGCATTCAACGCACGGAACACTGATTGACTCAGAAGCACACATGCGCAGGGATCTCCTCAGGAGATCAAGCGCGTCGCTCGACCACATCATCACGTGAAACCTGACTTGCACGAATACATGCACAGTGCAAAGCGCAACAAGCCAAGTTCATTGGGTGGGTGCAGAATGCAATGACCATGCACTAATATCGTGCACAGTCGGTGGAGACTTGCTTACGTATCGGAATTCCAAAGGCCAAGTGTTAGGAGGCCGACTAGGTGAGCTGAAGTTGAAGAAGATAGACCCAAAGCAGCTCCCTGACATCCAGCTAAAGCTTAATGTAATCACAAGCCCAATAGCTCAAGAAATACGCAGAAGCTACACGGCAGGTGAGTGCGGCGCTGAGCAGGCCGCGGGGCAATGGTGTAGATGATCACTGAGCGAGTCACAACAGCCAGACAGCTCATGCATAGAACCCCGCAAGGTCGAAGCGAAAAAAGGGACGAGGCCCTCACAGAAGCCGTGAACAAGTCAAGATCTTGAAGGAAATGGGGACATTAAAGGCGGCATGATGATTGATGTGTGTCGGGCAACCCAGACAAGCATCAGCTGCAGACATGCAATGTCTAGCAGGATGATTTGGACCCTACCATGACCTCCAAATGACGCCGCAGGGAAAATATTACGTCACCCTATGCCCACAGTGGAAGATTGTGCTGATCGTAATGATCCAGTCCAGTCAGAACGAACTGCAGTCTAAAGTCATCAAACAAGACCGCTTGCACAACAGAAAGGCTGACAGGCAAGCCGAGAAAGCCCTTCTGGAAGAGCACAAGGGACATGGCAAATTCTCCAGTAAGTATGGGCCGCAGCCAACGCAGACGGAACTGGTCTGGAGAATGCCCTGGAGCTGCTGGCTAGAATACAATGACGATCAGATGCTCTCGGAGGCATTGAATACTGCAACCAAGAAATTCTCTGAAGAGTGGCCAAGCACTTTAGTCCACCAGATACAAGGCGCAGAAATCATCCTCAGCGTAAGTTACGATCAGAAGGACTGGGGAGTCATGCAAGAATGGATCTCGACGTGTTCTACATGGCACAACAGAGCCAACACAGCAAGTGCAGCTGCCTCTCCTCCAGTCGCCAAGGCTGCTGTCTCTTCAACGGCAGTATCCGACGCCGCGAACCCCTCAACAGGCACTGCTGCAGTGTGGGCAAATGAAGCTGCCGCCCCGTCAGGCGTTCGCGCTGCAATCCCATTGCCAGGCGCTGTCTTGCACCTCGCGGAGGCAGCAAATACCCCCTCAACCCTGTGCGCTGAGGGCCCTTCAACAAGTGCTGCCTCGGCATCAGCAGATACAGCCGCCCTCCCACTAGGTTTCAGCGTTGCAAACTTGCCCACAGGCACTACCTTTGTCTCAGCAGGAGCAGAGGCTAACACATCAGTAGCTGGTGCTGTTTCAACTGATGCTGCCTTGGCCCCAACGAGTACAGCTGCTGCTTCCACAAGTGCCAACACTGCAGCCCTAGTAGCAAATGCTGCCCCAGCTGCCCCATAACGCTGTAGCCTCTTCAAAAAGCCCCAGTGTCGGTGGCTACACAGCGGGGACATTGGGAGTCCTGTGTCAATGGGTTTTCACAGGGCAACGAGCATTGTAACAGGCACAAGAGTGGTAAACAGTGTTGGAATTTGCACAACCAAAGCGTCAAACCCCTCACGATACCTCCGCATGCTCTCAAAGTTCATGACTACAGAGGCAAGCCAAGGGGGCGTGATTGCACTTAGGACTACAATCATCACTCAACAGCATGACATAGTCAATCTTTTTCAAGGAACAGCCTGTAGGCAGATTCTCTGGGGTGACAGTCTATGGACCTAGGGACAGAAATTGAGCCCACATTTTCAAATTATTACGAATCCCAGGGGTACAAACCTACTGCAACATGTAAGAAATCTGATTTCAAGGACCTGTGCGTTCTGACGTCGTTCACGCTTGCTAATGTTCCGCCCTCTCCTCCGTCCCCGTCGCCATCGTGGTGCTGCCTTAAATGTCCCTCGACAGAGGGCTGTTCGTGTGCACAAGGACGGCAGCCTGAGCCTATGATGACGAATTAAGCCAATGCGAGCAAGACCTGTGCGAGTATCTTGCAGGACACAGCCGAGCACAACAGATGAGAGCTAGTCACCTTCTGCCAAGGGTGCTGGCACTTCACAGATTTCTGGCACAACAAAGGAACAATAGTAGCGCTGGAGCTGATGAACAAGCTCAAAATTGACGCATGCTGAACCGCTAGTGGCACGCAGGGCAGGTTGCGTGGCGCACTCATCAGACAAGCAATCGCAAAGTACGTTGAACACTGTCTAAAACCAGGCAAGTCGTCAGGCCCGGAGATGTGCCCCCATGAGCTCTTGAAGATAATGGCGGATGAGGAATTCTTAATCGCGCAAGCGTGGGTGAATGAAATATTGACTCTACCCGAGAAAACCATTGACACAGCGCGCCAGAGTCGGTCCACCATGAATGGCACTATCTCTCAACTCCACAAAGAAGGCAGCACCAACGAAACGTCTGATCAAAGACCGGTAGTGCTTCTCAACAGTGGGTACCAACTGCTCAATTACATCATCAACGAGCAGCTGAAACAGATCGCGGAACAGGCAAATGTGGTAAAACCAGGGCAGGGTGGGGGCAGGCACGGGCGAAGTGTCAACATCGGCATGCAAAAATGCATTTTGTCACGCATGAAGCCCACAGACAAGGAAAGCGAGTCTGTTGGGTCTGCATCAACTCTAGAAACGCCTTCAAATGCAATGTCGCAGGCAGCTCTCTGGCACGTGATGAAGATGTTTAATATACCAGACGTTGACTTATTGGGGCAGATTTACGACAGCGCAACAGTCTGTTCGGCTCAAAATGACGCAGAAAGTGCAACAATCACGTTTGATACAGGTGTAGCACAAGGAAGCATCACGTCCCCGCAACTGTTCAATATCTTTATCAACGCTCCAGTACAGATGCTCACGGCATCTGGGCAGAATCAAGATATAAGTCATGGTTTGTAGATTGGCAAGAATCATGAAGACAACAGTCAAGACGCTGACCACGGCTATCAGCTTAATGAAACAGGTTTCATCTACAACATCTCGATCTTTGCCTCAAGCCCAGAAGAAATGCAAATTTTGCCAGACGTGGTGAAGGATTTCACAACATGGTGTGGCATGGAGATGAATGTTAATAAAAGATTCTTGCTCGTAATTGACAAGGATTAGATGCGAAGGGAAAGCATGCCGGCACCAGATCTGAGGATAAATGGCAGATGTCTTGAAACACTAGACATCAATGACACGTGCCGGTACCTAGGTTACTTGGGCACGGTAAATGGTGAACTGAGCGCCACAAGAGAGGTAGTCCGTGAAATTGCGAGAGTGGCACACGATCTGATCAAAAGCCACCCGCTGACGCCAGAACTTTCTGCCGAACCTCTTGGCACAGAAAGGAATCGGCGTCTTCCAGTTCTCGGCAGTGCTCATCGAATAGTCGCAGAGTGAGTTGGAGGGTCGGCAGAAAATCTGGGTACAAGCATATAAAAATGCTTGGCACGTACCATGGTCAACTGCAAACTCTCTGCATACCTTCCCAACTGCAGAGCAACATCAATCACAGGCTCAGCAACATCAATCACAGGCTCAGATCGATCTGAAGCGTAAAATATTTTGTGGATCACCACGACTTAGTGGGTGTCTGAACACTTTTCTATCCTTGACAGAAAGTACAATGAACAAACCTCACTTGAACATGCATTTCTTTCAAAACTTCGATTGCAGGCAGACAAAACTACCATAAAATAGGCCCAAACCAAAAGACATTATGTGCTGATTTTCTTTCAAATTGGTAAAGGCTCGTAATTTTAAGTCTAGGAAGGTGTGGTGCTCGGGCACCCTGCCGGGTCGAGCGGTCGTGTCTACAGTGGTGGGGCCGGAGCTGCCGCTGCTAAGGAGCCTGGCAGGCTGCCACACGTGTGACCGTGACCAACCTGACATAAATGCGACTTCGTTGAGGCTGTAAGGGGCTACAATAGACCAGGGTTAAGCAGGGACGGGCTTGGGGACTTCTGCCTAAGGAAATCTGCACAACCTTTGATAAAATCCCAGATACGTATAACAAATAGGAATCAAATGCGGCCTGCGGACATGACTCTACCCCCCTTTGAATTGTCCCGACGCAGTTGATTCAAACCATCAGGAACGCTAGCCCCTGCCGGCGCTTGTTTGTCTCAATTCTTATTTTTTTGGTTCCCAAAGGTTCATTTTGACGACCAAAAATCAGGAGTTACCGACTCCCTTGTAAATACGGCTACATGGAAACGTAAAGGACCTTAAAAGGATTCATCTCTGTAAATATCTATGCATGCTCTTGCACGTACGTCCAGAAAAAAAGGAGGATACAGTGGCAGATTCCATCAAGGTGTTCACCTCAAACAAACCTAGTGGCTTCCTACGATATACATTCACAATCCCTCTTACAGACGTATGTGTAACAGGGAACTCGCTTAGAAAAGTTCCCGCCAAGTTTATCCAGACAATAAATGGTCACGAGCCATAAGGGAGGACAGGGTGAGGACCTGCGTCGGCAATCGTGGGTGCGTGCCCCTTTTCTCGCTTTTCCGAGTCAATCAACTACCTTAACGATTCCCCCATTTTGGTTTAATAAAACAAAACAACACACACGACACGTAAAAAAGAAACTCTTTTGTACAGGGTCTTCTTTCATGCGTTAGATTAGATCATCTTTCCTTCATCCTTTGTTCTCCACGCATCGTGACCATTTCTTTCTTCCTTTCTTGAGTGGCGAATACCCGACTTGCACTTAGTCACTGGACTAAGTGGGTGGTGAGGACCCAAGTAATCTCGTAGGACCCCAAAATTTGTCCCGGATCGTTGCCGACCTAGTACATTGCCCACTCGCTGGGTAACAACAATTCACAATGTTTGTGGGCTGGCATGCATTCTCGTGATAACAAGTCCCAACAATCAAGTCTCTATAAGTACCAAGGGACGTAGTGCCCGATGAAATGGTGGCCTCCCACAAGGGTAGGTAACACCACGGGACCGGTGAATTCCAAACAGAGCACGTTCAGATTGTAAATATAATTGCTCTACTGGCAATGCACTTTCGGGTACATACCGTTTATTGCGGGATTTGCTCCAGGTGGAAGTCCTGTTAATGTCCCCAACCGATCGTATGTGGTTTAGTTCAGTTCACTTTAATCCAGAAAGGTAACGAACGTCCTTGTGGCAATTTGGGCACCTCCAATAAGTTCGTTTCAAGTTTGTGTGAGGCTGTTGACCAACAATTTTGGAGAAACTGAGAGTCTCCCGCAGATGTGTGTATGTGTAGGGTGTTATTTTATGCACTCAACACCACAAAACACTTTTCTAAGAACGTGGTTTACAATTTTGGGAAATCACAACACTATTTGTTTCTGATGAAAATCGCATTTGTACTGCACATATTTTCAAAGCATTTTTGGGCCCGGGCTCAGTTGCAAATCATCAATCTTACGGTTTTTACAGTTAATAATCCATCATTTCCACAATCATTTTCTGATTCATGTCTCAACCACCCACTTGGTGACAATGAATAGCCGTCCAGTACTTCTTATATTACCGTTTTTCCTACCCTCAAAGATTTCTTTATGTCAATCATTTCGACGTGTCTCATAAACTCTTTGCACTGTCGAATAGGCACTTGTTCAAATTTTACAACATCTTTCACACTTCTGCAATTTTGGGTAAGTTCTGCGTACTTGACCCCCTCCACACAATCAAATATATTCCTGATTCTGATATGCTTTTCCCTTATTCCTAAAGAAATTCCATTCCATACACCCATTTAACGGTAACTTTTGCGAACTGGGCCGAGCCCGGTTCTTTCTGTCTTTTCTGTTCGGTTCGCTGAGAAAAAGATGAAATTTCCATGTCAGGTTGTCAGAAAAACGTATTCTATTCTATTTTCGGCCAAATTCAGACCGTTTTCGAACTCGTTCAGGGGCTGTACGTCGGCCGTGCACGATGAACGTGCGCAATGAACCTGTTCAAGAAATGTTTTGTGTAGTAAAACGTGAAACCCCCCCCGTATGGAGATGGAAACTTTTTGAGTTTCAACATAAAAACAGCATATTATTTTTGGCAATAAATTTGATTGTGTGGAGGGGGTGATGTAGCACCAGGACTCTCAAATTTGTTGGATTTCACTGTCATTGAATTTCTGTTAATGAAGTATTTTATTCCCGATGTCAAGCAAAAACAAACGATTACTAGCCGTGGTGATGGCCTTCGCGTGTGATGTGAGGCATTCTTTTCAAAACCATCAACTCTTGTACAGACATTTGCTCTACATCAATGATTTTAGTTGGAAGATTGCACTGCCAGGTCGACCGTCAGCGATTTCAAAAACAAGCCCTCCTCAAGAAAAATATCTTGGACGCAATTTTTGATAAGTAAAATGCGGTGACATGATGCGCAGGAGCAAATGTGCTTTTTTTGATCCATGCATCTGACCATGGACATCACGGGCATCAAGTACAAAGGGAAAGTCACTGTTCAAAACCGTGATTGGAACACAACGAGCGTGGACAAGATCAAAGAGTTGCGCCAAGTGGTAGACATGGCATTCGAACAAATGTCTGCATTATGAAATAAGGATGCCGATGCCGAGTCGTTCAAGAAGTGGAATAACAATGTCCACCGTGCACTTCAACCCACTCTGTAGGAGATCTGTTGCAACACATACACCATTTGGAAGATAGAACATCCCAGACAAGTTGATGGAGTGCGTGACTTGAAATGGAATTGGTGGTATGACACCAATTCTAAATGTGATGCCGAATCCAGAACCAAGTCGCCAAAGCCTGAAAAAAAGAAAAAGAAAAAGAGGCTTGTACCCCATGGTACATATGGATGAAGAGTGAAGGGGGAGAATGGTTAGTATTCGGTGACGACTACCTTCGGGAGAGGGAGTCAGTGAGAAAACAGTTTGTATCCATTTATGAAAGGTGTACAAATAAATGGAAGACAAACAAATGTTGCTTAGACAAAATCATATGTTGTCTAATTTGTTCACATGTGTTTCCCTATGTGTTTCCCTATTTCAAAGGTGTGGACCGTTTTGGAAGGATGTGGACCCTTGTGGGGGGTTGGTGGGCCCTTTGGGGGTGTGTGGACCCTTTGAGTGGGTGTGGACCCTTTTGGGGGTGTATGAACCCTTTTGGTGGTGTGTTGGACCTCCGACGGAAATTCAATGACTCTGAAGACCCTTGACCTACTGTTTTCTTTACAATCTTATTCTTCAGATTCGACACTGCTACGCTCTGTGTCAGCGTTTTTACATTCATGATCACTGTGAGCAACACTACTGAAATGCCCAGCGTTGAAAATGCTGGACTCTGTTTGCACATGGAGCAATCACTATATGTATGTTAAATCTACATGTCAAAAATCACAATATGTTTGTTTAATGGCTAAAATCTCTTCATGTTTCTTTGACGGTTTTACATCACTTATTAGAATGGAAAAAGCACTTTTGATGGCCATTGCTAAATACAAATAGTAAGTGAATTGGTAAAATTGTAGGAAATAAAGGGCTGAAAAGTCATTATGTTTACGAAACGATTCGTACCATATGGATTTGATGCCCCTTCATTTCCTAGATTTTCATTCGCTATTGCTATTCACACGAACCTGGTTACCCTTTCGTGATATCTGAACAGGTGAGAAATCACTCCAAATGATTGTGATTTGCCGAATCATTATATCAATGTTTGTGGATTGCAAAATCACTTGTAAGATTATCAAATCGCTACATGCATGTTTAAGCTAGGGTTGGGTATTTCTTGAACGAACGTGGGTTCTCAGTGGAATCCAGTTTACAAGGTATTTCATCGAAATTGTCATTGTCAAACCGAACCAATTTGTCAGTACAAATCTAAAAGTGTCTTGACACGCACACACGCATTTTCAAACTCTCGCCTCCCCCTCTTCCCCCCCCTTCCCCTCCCCCC
>Ga0335398_10009876_pt1 | contig 10947 bp, 6 predicted proteins | sample BON03_FD_205742 | JGI IMG/M metagenome (GOLD analysis project Ga0335398, IMG submission 205742) | Freshwater microbial communities from Lake Bonney liftoff mats and glacier meltwater in Antarctica - BON-03 (spades assembly) (version 2) | ecosystem: Environmental > Aquatic > Freshwater > Ice >...
GTGTGTGAGTGTTTGTGTGACCTGTTTCTCGTGCACCCCAACTACGAACCTTTTCTTTTGCATCGCAGAAAAATGAATCCGGAGCGGCGGCGACAACGGCCTGTGGTCAAGATACCGCAGGGGGGGCGTGTTCCGTGCCTGGAACGATATATATGTATATATAGATAGATGGATAGATAGATAGATATAGATAGATATAGATAGATATGTCTGTGTGTTTCCTGTGTGGGTCCCTCTGCGGCCTCCTGTTGGCCGCTTTGTGCGGCCCTCTGTGTGGTGGTCCGCTTTTGTGCGGCCCCTTTGTGTGGGTCGCGCCGCCGCCGTCTGTTGGCCGCCTTCCGTTCTTCATTCTGTCTGCGACATTCATTCTCTGCATGTCGTCCACCGCCTCCGCTGCGGTGCTCTCGCACAAGATATACAGAGAAAGAGATTGTGCGTAGGGAACGGGTGGGGGGCTAGAGATATAGATGCGGTCCACCTTAACTGCGAACCTTTCCTTTTGCATCGCAGAACTATGAATCCGGAGCAGAGGCGACAACGTCGTGCGGCCAAGATACCGCAGCGGGGGCGTGTTCCGTGCCGGGAACTTGCGTCTGCGCGCAGGGGACGTCGTCGCGTCGGACTCTGTTTGGCCCGCTCCCTGCCCAGGGGTGTGAGTGCCTCGCAGACTAATTAATCCTTCATTACATCGTACGACAGACTACTCCATCAGTTATACATCCATTAGTAATACTAATTAATGAACATCCGGTTTCGGAAACATGCGTCTCTGGGAAAAGGACGTCTTCGCGGCGTGCTCTGTTTGGCCCGCTTCCTGCCCAGAGTTGCGAGTGCATCGCAGACTAACTAAGAGTTAACCCTTATCCCATTGATGAGCTATACATCCATTAATTATATTAATTAGAGACCATCCGGTTTCGGCGAAGTTCGTCTGCGCCCAAGGAACGTCTTCACGTCGGACTCTGTTAGGCCCGCTTCCTGCTCAGGGATGCGAGTGCCTTGCAGTCCAAATAATCGGCCATACATCGCATAACGGACTCATTGATTAGCGAAGAATCCATGATTGATATTCATTGAAGAACATCCGGTTTCTGATACGTTCTGCTCTGAGAAAGAGACATTGCCGCGTCGGACTCTGTTTGGCCCACTTCCTGCCCAGGGATGCGAGTGCATCGCAGACTAATTAATCGTTCATTGAATCGCATGACAGACTACTTGATCAGCCATATATTCATTATGAATACTAATTACATGTTTAGCCCCGCACACCTGCGTCACTTTGTACGCAGAGCATTGCCCTCTGTGGCAGTGCTGGGATGTGGCTTCTCCTTGCCGTATGAGGCTTCGTGCTTCGTGAGGATCTTTGATTGATGCTAATTAAAGAACATGCGGTTTGGGGAAAGTTCGTCTGCGCGCAAGGAATGTCTTCTCGTCGTGTCCTGTTTGGCCCGCTCCCTGCCCAGGGGTGTGAGTGCATCTCAGACTTATTGATCAGTTATACTTCCATCAAAGATGTCCTGTGTGCCTAAGTGATTTGGGTTCAGGGTTAACCCTAACCCTAACCCTAATCATCCCATGCATGGTATGAAACGAGCTCCCCTTAGGCTCCCAAAGCCACTTTCGGATCAGTTGCCTGTGTGCGTGTGTGCTCGTGTCCCCTTTGTATTATACACCGTCTGTGAAACCTCGATGTGGATCAGAAGCGCCGGAATTGAGGGGTGATAGTGTAGATAGAAGAAGAAGCACGAGGTCGCGAGAAAATGTTTTTCTTGTTTGTGTGTCTATACCCCGATCCCTGTCGTCCTGGAAAGCTTGCAGTGGCGTGTGCTGTGTTTGTTTACGAGGCGTGTCCCCTTGCTTGTCACTATCAATTTCATGTTTTCAAATTTGTCTGTGCCCCCCCCGGTTGTATAATCCCAGAGGCACTGGCCAGCGTGTGGTTGTATCTCGATTCAGAGGTTTTGGGTTAATGGTTAGCTAGCCCGAACCTCCAGTGTTCTCCTCAGCACTCATTTCGTTGAACGCCGATGTATCGTTGTCGGCCTCCTCGCCCGTTCCCAGTTCCTTCTGTTGCGTTGGTGTGCATGTCCCTGTGCGTGAGGTTTCTGGCATGCCAATTTCCCCGCGCTGTATTTCCTTGTCCCCTTGTCATGTAGTGCTCTGAGTCAATTTATGGGCTGTGCATGTCCCTGTGCGTGAGGTTTCTGGCATGCCAATTTCTCCGCGCTGTATTTCCTTGTCCCCTTGTCATGTAGTGCTCTGAGTCAATTTATGGGCTGTGTGTCTGATGTCCCTGCGCGGGATTTCGCCCGCAACCCAACGCCTATCCGTTGCGCCGTTGCAGGATTCATCTATCTATGCTGCATGCTGGTGGCTAAGCTAGCTGTGCGCCTGCTATGGCTCGGGTTAACCCGATTTTTATTTAAGCAAACATCGACAACAAAAAGCTTATCCAAAAGCGCCGGGCGCCCCCCCCCCCCCCCCTTGCCAACTCAACAGGTTGTTAAATCCCCAGAGCACAGCGCAGCCGAGCAGCACGCGCGCCCGCTTCTCAATCGACCCAAATATATCAGAGAGACTCAGACTACACACAAATGATTAAATTTACACGACATTAAAAAAAAACGCAACACACTACGCACACATTTTGGCGATGCGCGGGTTTTAAGATATGCGAACCAAGCGCGTACACACAGTGGGGTGACAGCAGGCGCAGCACACACGCGGTACGTAGCGGTAGCGAGCAGCGGGTAAACCCAAAGTTAGCCCGCGGCGGTGGTATACTTTGTAATTCCTGCTCTCTTTGCTGTTCTCCCGCCCGCTCTCTTTTTTGTGTGTGTTAATATCGACGAGCCAAACTGCTTTACTTTTGAGCAGTCTGCAGTCTTCTTGATTCTCTTGCGGCTGTCATATTACATGATTATAATATAATGGGTGAATAGTCGTGGGCGTGGAACGTGAGTGATGCGCTTGTATACACCAGTCAGCCGCCCATCTAGCTTAAGCTAGACGGACAGGTTCATTCGTGATTGCGCAGGGTTTGCCGTTGCTGTCCCTTTTTAGATGGGCGCTCTCAGAACCTAAGACAAGCCTGAGAACGGCTTGTCTGTTCTCAGGTTAACCCGCAGGAGCGGCGCGAGTGGCTGAGGGCGGGAGCTGTACCCCTGCCCCAAATACCCAAATACCCCCGGGTTAAACCTAACCCTGGGTATTCAACCCCTAACCCTAAGCCCACCATACGACCCGTCTCTCCCAGCCCCAGCGAGGCAGCCAATTTAACACCGTGCGCTAGAATGCCTATAGCTGCTTATGTGGTACGCTTACGACTTTTATGTTAAAAAGCAAAGCCTTCTTATTATACAAGAGGTGTATAAACAAACACGTGGCACGTGGTGGCTGGAGACGCAGCACACGCGTGGGCAGGGTGTGGGGTAGTGAGGGCTGCCCGCCCGTCCGACGACACCACCTCCACCATCCACCTTCTCTTTGTTCTGTGCAGTATTGCGGTGGCCAGAGCAAATATAGAACAGGCCCTTGCTCAAACCTAGCAGCTCACACTGTACACTGTACTAGTATGCCCCAACAACAACACAACGAGGCATTCTAGAGGCATCTTGGGAATACAACTACCTCTCAACACATGTTATGTTCAAATATAGATATAAACTAGTGCATTCTCCAGTCGGCTCTGGCGTCGGTTCGTCCGTCTAACGCAACCACAGAAATAAAGACACACAGCCCTAATAACACGATCGCACGCGTAAATATTACTCTACGCGTAACCAGACCACCCCATAGGGAAGCCTGCTAGGCAGAGTACGTGAGAAGCGCGCCCTTAGGCACGCCACGAACCGCCAGCCGCGTACGCCGCTCTGATCGTCAAAGGCGCGCATATCAGCACGCCTTCTGCTTGCAGGAGACCCCTCTCTGCTCTCTTGCCAAGCGGCTATACACACAGCCGCCTACTTAAACCATTGTAACAGCGTCAACCGTCAAACGATTGGCGCATGCAGACATAGCACGCTTGTGAGATTTAGGCTTAATCCCGAACTCCCGCCACTTGTTTGACAGTTTAACCCGACAGAAAGGGTGTGGTTGGTGGCTGCGGGTTGCGGGTTAAACCTCACCCTGAACCCGAACCCCTGAGACCTCAAGGGGTTAAGGGTCAACCCTAACCCGAGCACAGAAGACGCCCTTGCCCACACCGGACTCGACACGGGACGAACAAGGGCGGCAGGTCGGTAGAGTGTCAAACAATCAATCAAAGGTCCTCACAAAGCCACCCACGGGCAAGGGAGAAGCCACATTCCAGCACCACCACAGGGGGCAGGAAACCCTGCACCACAAAGCGATGCAGGCTAGGAGGGCTGTGGACGAGTGAGTCGCGACAGCACCAGTCTGCGAAACTCGTTTGTTTAGTCGAGTGTCAGGGGTTGCGCCTAGTCTGCGCTGTCTCCTACTCACCTAGTCTGAGTAGGTGGTGCGCCTAGTCTGCGCTAGCTACCAGTCTAAGCAGGTTCGCCCTTAACTCGTAGGGACCTCGGGTTAACCCGAGAAGGGTTAACCCGACGGGTTAACTCGATGCTAGGAGGGTTAACCCGATGGGCAGCGGTCTGACACGGTTGGGGGGGTCAACAGCCGACGCCAGGATAACAGCCGTGAACGGCTATATCCGGCGACTGCTGTGACGGGACTAGTATTCCCCACAAGAATGAGAGCCACGCGTCGGGTTAACCCGCGGATGCAGACATAGGACACTGGTGAGGTGGACGCGGGTTACGCTCAACTCCAAACCCCCGCCACTTCTTTGACTGTTGACCCTGTTACAATGCTTTAAGTAGGCGGCTGTCTGCATAACCGCCTGACAAGAAAACAGAGAGAGGGTGTGAGGTTACGGGTAACCCGCACTCTTTACCCGAAACCATACGCTCGGGCTAGAGTGGGCTAGGCCGAAGCTCGGGTTAACCCAGGTTAAAGGTGCTCTGCAGCTACTAATTAACCGCTATGGTTAAATTCGCTTTGCTCAGGTACCTGAGCGAGTTTCGACTAAGAGTTTCGTCGTTTTGATTATAGTAAACTCGAAATCATTTCACTTAGGCGCACAGGGCACCTTTAACCCTAACCCGAAGAATCAGTCCTTGGCCACATCGTACTATTACCCCCCCCACTGAGGGCCACGCGTCAAACAAGTGGCGGATGCAAACATAACGGATTAACCCGAGGTGGGGTGGAAGGGCTGCTAACCCGAGGTCAGGGGTTACCCCTTAGCCTAACCTTTAACCCGAATCCCGGGTTAAGCCGACCTCGAGCCAGAGCACATAACTCCTCCTTGCCCACACCGTACTGTTATTCCCCAACAATGAGAGCCAAGTGTGGAACTAGCGGCGGATACAGACATAGCACACTGGTGGGGTAGAATGCTTAACCCGAGGTCAGAGATGATTAACCCTGAGCTTAACGTTGAGCCCAAACCCCGGGTTAACCCGACCTCGAGCCATAGCACATAACAGGTCCTAGCCCACACCGTACTGTTATTGCCTACCGATGAGGACCAGGCGTCAAACAAGTGGCGGATGCAGACATAGCACACTGGGTTAACCACGGTTAACCCTAAGAACCGGCCCTTGCCCACGCCGTACTATGATTTCCCAAACATGAGAGCCACGCGTTAAACTAGTAGCGGATGCAGACATAGCACGCACACTGGTGGGGTGGAAGCGGGCTAACCAGAGGTCAGGCGTTAACCCTAACCCTAACGCCCTTAGCCCGAACCCCGGGTTAACCCGACCTTGAGCCATAGCACATAACAGGTCTTCACGTCCTAGCCCACACACCGTTCTATAATTTCCCCAACAATGGGTTAACCCGGCCACGCGTCAAACAAGCGGCGGATGCAGACAAAACACACTGGTGGGGTGGCAGGGTCAACCCGAGGTCAGAGATTATTAACCCTGAGCTTAGCGTTCAGCCCAAACCCCGGGTTAACCCGACCTCGAGCCATAGCACATAACAGGTCCTTGTTCACACCGTACTATTATTCCCCAACAATGAGGGCCAGGCGTCAAACAAGTGGCGGATGCAGACATAGCACACTGGGGTAACCCAGTTTAACCTTAAGAACCGGCACGTGCCTACACCGTTCTCGGGTTAACCCAGAGCACATAACAGGTCCTGGCCCACACCGTACTGTTATTGCCTAACGATGAGGGCCACGCGTCAAACAATTGGTGAATAGCCAGACATAGCACACTGGTTGGGTGGAAGGGCTGAACTGAGGTCGGGCGGGGTGAACCCTTACTCTAACCATGAACCCGAACCTGGAATTCAACCCGACCTCGTGGTTAACCCTAAGCCAGAGCGGTTAGGGTTAACCCTAACAGGTCCTTGCCCACACTGTACTATTATTGCCTAACGATGAAGGCCACGCGTCACACAAGTGGCGAATACAGACATAGCACACTGGATTAACCAGGATTAACCCTAAGAACTCGTGGGTAGACCCTTTGGCCCTAAGAACCGGCCCGTACCCATGCCGTAGTGTTATTCCCCAACAATGAGAGCCACGCGTCACACAAGTAGCAGATGCAGACACAGCACACTGGATGAACCAGGATTAACCTTAAGAACTCGTGGGTGGACCCCTTTAGCCCTAAGAACCGGCCCTTACCCATGACGTAGTGTTATTCCCCAACAATGAGAGCCACGAGTCACACAAGTAGCAGATGCAGCAGACATAGCACAATGGGTCAACCCGGGATAACCCTTAGAACCGGCGCTTGCCTACACAGTACTATGACGCCCCCAAATGAGGGCCACGCGTTAAACGAATGACACATGCAGGAACAGCTAACTGGGTACTGGGTCAACCCAGGTTAACCCTAAGAACCGGCCCTTACCCATGCCGTAGTATTATTCCCCAATAATGAGGACCAGGCGCCAACCAAGTGGTGGTTACAGACAAAGAACACTGGTCAGGTGAAAGGTCAACCTAAACTAATGAGAGCCACGCGTCAAACTATTGGCGGATGGAGACATAGAACACTAGTGGGATGGAATGCCGCCCCATCCGACGCCACAACCTCCACCACCCACACGCGTTAACCCATAGGACACTGGTGGGAAGCCTTCGGACAACACAACGGGTTACCCCAAAGAACTGAAACATGCTCAACCATCAAACACGTGGCGGATGGAGACATAGAACACTAGTGGGATGGAACGCTGCGCCATCCGACGCCACAACCTCCACCACCCACCCGCGTGCGGTGGCCAAAGCACAAAATTCGTCGGCGCGCCGCAGTCGGTTTGTGACAGACACGAGCACGCACGCCGTAGGGAGAGGCAACAGCGGAGGGGCCCGCGGCAATACCGATGGGGGGCACAGCGCCAGTGCAGATACCGCTGTGGGGCCCGGCGCCGGCGGAGATACCGGTGTGGGGCCCGGTACCGATGGAGACACCGGAGGGACCCGCGGCAATACCGGAGGGTCCCGCGCCAATACCGTAGGGGTCTGTTGCGGCAGTGCCGGAGGGTCTTGCGGCGGCAATACCGGAGGGACCTGTTGCGGCAGTGCCGGAGGAATTGACCCTTCACGACCCGCGCGGCACAACGCGGCGATGGTTCGGAGTAAGGGTTCGAAGAGCTCTGTCCAGAAAACGCAGTCGGCAGCCAGAATGAGATCCCACCTACAGGGACATCAGGAACACCTCAGGGTTATCCCCTACGAACAGCCACATAATATATCAGGTCAGCACACACACACATAGAGAGTAAGGGTTCGAACAGCCCCGCCTAGAAGACGCAGTCGGCAGCCAGAATCAGGTCCCACCTACGGACAGCCAAACAATCGGGTTAACCTGGTATATTTGGGCTAACCCGAGAATCGGGTTAACCTGGTATACTATTTGACTCGGGGTAAACCAAGAAGTATACGCACACAACACGCATAAAGACACACACACGGAGAACACGCCCACGTAACAAATACACACACACACACACAGGGTTAAGACTGGCCCTATCCAGAAGACGCAGTCGGCAGCGAGAATCAGATCCCGCCTACGGACAGCCAACGAATGGTGGAACAACAAACGAATATCTCAGTTCATCACGCACACACAGGAAGCACACCACAAGCAACACACACACACAGCATACACACCGTAACAAAAACACACACCCATCACACACACAGGGTTAGGGTCACAGCCCTATCCAGAAGACGCAGTCGGCAGCGGAAATCAGATCCTTCTTACGGACAGCCAAATAATATCTCAGCTCAGTACGCACACACCCAAGAAGCACACACGCACACGCAACAAGCACACACACAAACACAAGAAGCACACACACACGCAACACATCACACACACATGGTCAGTGTTAGCCCTATCTGTGTTCAGACGGCGTAGTCGGCAGCCAGAATCAGACCCCACCTACGGACAGCCATATAATAAACCTCGGTTTAAGGGTTGAACCTTGAACCGACATATATATATATATCTGTATTTATCTATATTTATCTATATCTATATATATCTATATATATATATCTATCTATATCTATATATCTATATATCTATATATCTATATATCTATATATCTATATATCTATATATCTAAATGTATCTGTACATGTATACATATTTATATATGTATATGCATATGTATATACACAAACAAATAAATAAATACATGTATATATATAGGTATAACTCTATGAATACACATATCCATAGTGCTTATGCATGGAATTAACGCTCGTGTAAAGTGATATCAATTTAGGGTGTCTATGTCGGTCTTACCGACATGCGGCGAGGGGAGCCGGAAGCGTAGTCGTCCAGTCGAGGATTACCACGGAGGGCGAGTCGTCGATTGGCCCTGCGGTAGTAATGGGGGGGGGGTAGGTGTAAACTGATCTGTTTGGTTGGGGTTAGGTTTAGGGTTAGGTTAACCCTAACCTAACTCCGCGGCGTTCGAAGCAATACCGGAGGGGACTGCGGGCAAAGCGATACCAAAGGGGATTGTGGGAAACGGCGCAATACTAAAGGGACTCTAGTAGTTAATAGGACACCGGAGGGGGCCCTGGTGTACGAAGCGATACCAGAGGGGACTCCGACGGGCGGAATGATATGGATGCCAGGGTACACGGCTTGGCCTTTACACGCAATTTCCATCACCAATATTGTATGGTGTATGGCTTGCAAAAGGAGAGTCAGTAGAAGGACGCATATTGCGCAATGGTCGTGCAATAGTGGTGCAATAGGGTAGGCTTTGCAGGTGGGGAAGGCTATAAAAGGATGATTGACTCCCACAATAACGTTTTGGAGTGAAACGATCAACAGGGCAATCACGCACACACACCGATAGGGAACAACACCCCCGACACCGACACCGACACCCTACACAACAAGAACAGGGGTTACCCGGATTGATCCCTTACAGGCATATATATAAACCGCACCCACCACCCCGCTACTTGATCGTTAGAAGATAATCGTTCACTTCGAGGCTGGTGTGCTCTTGCGTGCAAGAATCAATCATCCGTGCTTTACCCCCCCTCCCCCCACCTGCATTACTTAAACTTTTACAATACCTTCACTCAGGGTTAACCCTTAACCTCTAACCCGCATGACCCCCGCCCCGGACCCTCCATTTGAGTAACCCCCAACTAGAGCCTCCTCATACCGGAAGGGGCCACGGCGGGTGACGCGGAGTACCTAACCTGTAACCTCGGGTTGGCCTGTAACCCGTAACCCATTATCCCTTGACCGGTTCCTCCTGTAACTGCTAACTGATCCTGTTTACCAGGTTTAACCTAAAGTAAGGGTTGACCCGGCTAGCCCTCGAGGACGGTGCGGCCACGCGAATCGGTTTCGTTTGGATCATACCGGAAGGGGCCACGGCGGGCGACGCGATTCCATTCGGGTTAAACTCGGGTTAACCTTGTCGTTTTGATAAGAGGAATCTCGAAGTCGAATCACCTAGGAGCACAAGGCACCGTTAACCCCTCACCCACGAGATGCTAGAGTTTGGTCTTTACACGATATTGCCATCACCAATATTTTCTGTTGAATGACGAATCAGGGAGGGCGGGGGGGGACCATATGTTGCCCAATATTGAATGCACAACCCAACGGAGGGGGGGGGCTGCAATAAAGGAGGTGTTGAATGCCAAGAACAGTATTGACCAGTGCACACTCCCAGAATAAACGAACGTATAACTTGTAATGCCCAAGCTAGAGATGGCCCCGGCGGGCAGAGCGATACCGGAAGGGGCCACGGCGAGCGACGCAATTCCATTCGCGGCGCATGCGGCTAAAGGGTTAACCCTTTACAAGATATTGTTTCACTTGAAAGCTCTATTATGGGAGTCAATCATCCTTTCACTACCCCCCCACCTGCAAAGTCAACCCGATTACAATACTCTTACACGACTATTGCGCAATATACGACGCCACCCCGACTCTCCCTTTGTATGCCATACACAAAACCATATTGGCAATGGCAATATCTTGTGCAGGTCAAGGCTAAAGGGGTTGGGCCCATACCATTCCAACCATAGTTTCGTAACGCTTCAAAACCAGCGGCCGACGCTGCTCCGTGCACCCGCATACCGTACGCCGTCCGAGGCTAGCCCTCGGCGACGGTGCAGCCACGCGAGTCGGGTGTCGGGTGCTTTGGCGATTATTCGCCATTTCGCAATACAATGGTTGACCTCTGCTCGCGTCGAGAATTTACCTATACTAAAGGCAAACTGGGGTGTTGTGAACAGCCAGGCCGCGTACAACGCGCCGCGCTCCACACATATATCCCGATACATGAGGCGATGGATTCCAGTACCACTCATCACAGCTGACCTTTTCAGACGAGTGGTACTGTCCCCAGACATGCAGCCCAGAGGACGTGGGTTCGACTCCCGGTCTGTCACATTCCCACCGCCGGGTT
>Ga0335398_10009879_pt1 | contig 10947 bp, 3 predicted proteins | sample BON03_FD_205742 | JGI IMG/M metagenome (GOLD analysis project Ga0335398, IMG submission 205742) | Freshwater microbial communities from Lake Bonney liftoff mats and glacier meltwater in Antarctica - BON-03 (spades assembly) (version 2) | ecosystem: Environmental > Aquatic > Freshwater > Ice >...
AGCCTGGTCGGTCATCTTATTTTTCGTCCTCGTGATCCTTCCGTTACGCTGCTAACGTAAAAACGAACCTGTAGAACACTCTTACTGTTTCACTACTATCCCGAAATAACGGTCAACAAAGCCCCCCGATACATATTTTGAATTCGAGTAAAAAATTTGAAAATGTGGTTTTCTAAATCTGAAGTTTTACAATGCGAATTCGGTGATTTCTCGTTTCATCTTCTGATTTCCTCGCAAATATCTACCAGAGTTCTATTTCAACACCATTCTACCCCTCTTGCTTGTAAAGAAAGTAGCTATTGATTGCTGGTAATATATAGAAATAAATTATTTTGATTTTTTATTGTTATGCATTGGTTAAGAGCTTTTCACGCAGCGTTTTGTTGACTTGGTTAACAAGTTGCTCAAATTCGTCACTTTTCAAAAATTGCGGTAATGATTCTCGTTCAACTGTAGAGAGAAATTTTTCAAATGATTCGTCAAAAAGTTCGTTTGCGTTTTCCCCGTATCCTGCCAAGGTTCTTTCACGAACTTTTTCATCAATCTGAATTTCTTTGCTGGCGCCCAAGCTTATAAAATCTTTAATGATTGTTGTTGCAACTCTATCCCTGGATATATCTGTTTTAGGAGTTGCGCGATATTTCTCTACCGCTTGAAGGAATTCAATGTTCTCTCTTGAAAATCTTTTCTTGGAAAACTTCGTATATGAATCCACAGCTATGGGATGCTCTAGAAGTTCCCTAAAATTAGCATACAAGCCTCCCAGGGCAGGTTTATACTGGCTTAAATCATTGTACAGACTCTTATCGCATACGAGACAAGAACAAATGGTAATGGCACTCACAGTTTCATGAATTGTAGCATTCCATTTCTTATTTGGAAGCAATATTCCTGGATTTTCAAATATTACGACAGGAGCATTAACTTCTGAATTAGATTCCAGGGCTACGTCCCCTGATAGTACAAATACAATCTTATCAAGTTTGTCTTTCTCTTGATAGATTATGTCATTTGTGAGATATATATCGTTTTTTAAATGCTTGATCAAGCTCCGAAACATCCCGTGGTTGAAATTTCTCAATGCCATGCAATTTTCTCTAGCTGCATGCAGCGATCGATACACAACAAATCCTTTAACTTCAAATGCAAATCCATTATTCATTTTGCTCATCACTTCCTCTTCGTTCACACCTCCAACTTCGATGCGATACTCGTGGAAGGCTTCTATTGCTTCCTTGGTGGATGTCGGTGTGCTGTTTTTTTCTAAGTAGTTCGTTTCGGCTTCTCGATGTCGTCGAACAACTGCAGCGTTTTCATCTTCAACATCGTTGATGCTGCACATGGTCGATGTTATTCCGGCATGACACAGGAACGACCCCACTATCATTAGAATCATGCTGTAAGCCATCTCATATGCTCCATCTACAATAATATTTCCGTATCCAACAGTAGTTAATGTGTATATAGAGAAATATAGTCCATCCACATACTTGGTCCCTAGCCACGATCCAGAAGAAACTTGTTCCAAGTTTTGAAATATGAACAAAAATCCTGATGCGAAAAAATGCGCAACGAGCAACACCGTGAAAATGAGTTTCGCTAAATGAAGGTACCCGCTTTTGATCTGAATATTTCGAATATCTAGAACCTGTTCAAAAATAACGAATAGCTGTGTGACATGAGCAAGCCAATATAATCTGGAAAGACGAAACCATGCTCCACAATATGTGCTTTCACTAGGATTAGCACTGCACACTTGGACAGCAATGTAATCTATTGGAAGCACCGTAATAAAATCTATCAATGTCGAAATACCCTGACTGTTCATGATTGATTTGGAAGTTTTAAGGATGTTGCCCCTGTGAAATTTGGAAATGATAGTGCATGTGAATATGACGTGAGCGAAGAGAACAAGGTCACTAATGATATTGATCGCAAAAATATCTTGGCAGAATATGGTATAGTAGTTGGGGTATTCGATTGACCTTTCTGGCGCATAAGCTGTTATAGTAACAGGTATTGTAATCGCATTGTACATGATGGCACAAAATAGTATCAAGTGCCATATAGTGTGATAGTCAGATCCACTCATCATTATGTATTTATCCAGTTGATACCATTTCAATTTTTCAGTTTCTACCGCCGCATTTCTCATCATCATCAGAATCACTTTCTTGTTCCCTAGATTCTTCTTGGTTTCGTTCAAGACGGAAACAGATGATCGTAGTTTCGCAACTTGATCCAAAAATTCATTAATAAAACTTGGATGGTCCTCGAGAAATGCCAATAAGAGTGATTTGTCGATTCGAAGCACTCTAGACAGTTTTGCGGATCGAGCTGAAGCACAGTATGTGTTTTGCTCCATAAAAAATCCATCGTGACCTACAAAGCCCCCTGATTCCAACGTCATGTAGGTAGTTGCTCGGTCAAGAGACAGCAACTCCAGGGCCCCTGAAACTATAAAATACATGTTCTCGGCAACCTCTCCAAGCTCATAAAGCATGGAACCCGGAACATATGTAAGTAACTCTGCTCTACCCAGAATGCACTTTAATATGCCACTGGCGCCTAAGACTGGCGCGTTGCTTAATGAGGATTCGTCGAAACGCTTTACTAAAATCTCTTCCCGGAGTCTTTGGTTCAAAAAATCCATGATTTCTTTTTCTTCCAATCCTTTTCCTCGTCGCCACAACGTCATTGCGTATTCATTAATCTTGCCGCGGAGCTTTGCTGGGATACTTTGAACATTCATCAGTGTGTTGCGACTTGATGACATTTGCTGATACAACATTGAAGATGAATCTGATTGAGCTACTATATCCTCAAGATTGGCAATAATAATCGAAAACAAACCTCCTCCCACGATAAACATCGCCATGACAACCGAGTATTCCATTGGAGTAGATACATATATATCACCATAGCCCACCGAAGTCAAAGTTGTTACTGCGAAATATAACGACACCAGATAATGCCGGCTTATAGTTATATCCAGCGCATATCCTGGAAGAGAAAGTAGTCCTATAGAAGATGCACTTATATATACGATGCATGCAAACCAATGTGCTGTAAGTAGCAATACCATCACTAGTTTACAAATGGTCACTATATTCTTGGTTCTTTGAGAACGAATATGACTGCCGAGCATTTTGATATGATCAATAAGATGGACACCACGAAACAGTTTATTCAAACGGAGCAAAGCTAGGGTTGACGAGCTAACTTCTCCTTCAGCCAAAATGATCACCACCCCAATCAACTCTAATGGAAATGCTGCAATCATATCACAGACACCGAAAAAAGACCTGCAATAGGCGTATAAAATATCAGGTTGCTCATCAACTATTTTGCCATCTCGATATTCTAATGCAAAGTATCGCATTCGCAAAATCACATCTACTACCAAGGTCAAATCAAATGCATAGTCACCTATGAAACTCATAGTCGGTCGAAACGCGATTCGAAGCGGTACTAAAATCATATTCAACAGAAGTGGGCAAAACATAAATCCAAACCAGTATTGTTGAACTGGTGAATCAACACTAAATATCAAACCTCGCGTTGTTTGCATTGTGACACTATCGCCGGCACCAGCCATTTTTGCCAGCTTCCCTTTTTTCAAAGTCTCAGCAACGTCACAATTTTTCAATTCTTTTGCTTGGATTGCTCTTAAATTGGATTCCAGTTGTTCCTTGGCTAACGGAAACAGGTGGTTCAATTTAAGGAATACACTTCTTTCCAAAACCCAAAATTCACACATTGATACAGCAATTAAGGACGTTGTCATTGCAGGTCCTCTTGATTCAAAATTCAAATATTTGGCGCCAAAAGTGCTTCCTTCTGAAAGGTCTTGCAATTTAATATCCTTGTTTCTCTCCTCTGCTCTTCCCTTCCCCAAGACAAAAAATGATGTCTCTGGATTTGTCGGACCAGTGACTAAATCACCTGTACTATAAATCCGGAAACTCACATTCAAAGCTAGCTCCTTTACATATGTCATCGCGACATCTTGGAAAAGTTCATGGTTGTGAATAAACCGTTTTATGAATACGACCTCCAACAGGTGAAGCTTTTCCGTCCTGCCAATCGTTTCGGACTTCTCTCTGGTTTCAAAAAACGTAGGATTGTTAAGATGGTACTCAATCGATTTCCTACTGAAACAAGGAACTCTTCCTTCACTATTGCTATGCTCGCGCAGACCCAGCAGCGACTTCATCTGAATTATATCGTTTGTCTCCTCGTACTCCAGGTATGATAGAGCCTTTTCCTGAATGCTTTGATGTGTCTCATTGGCTGCTAAGTAAGCACTAACGCATGCATGATGATGAGCTGGATTATTTTCCGATACATTCGTGTCTTTTAAATTTGAAGAAATGAAGGAAATACAAATGGAGTACACGATTACTCCCATGGTAGCTACTAAACAAGTGTAAAAGGTATCTACACCATTCATAGGAGCAATATCTCCAAATCCTACGGTTGTCATAGTTGTTAACGCCCAATACATGCCGGTCACATATCTACTCTCCAATGCATCAGTTGAATTTTTGATTATTACAATCCCGAAACATGCCACAAAATGAGCCACACACAAAAAGGCAAGCACCAAATTGGCGGTCACTAGTGTCGAAGTGTCAATAGTCGTATTCTCATTCGAATGCTCAGGAGCGAACCGTTGCCTTACCGCCCTCCAGTGCTTATGAATTAAAAAGGGGATTCGAAAAAGCAATATTCCATAAAGTATAAACGGAATACGCGCAATCCTAAAATCCTGTACTGACATCTTATCCGTAAGAACAAATATCATACATAATATTGAAAAAAGGAACAATCCGCTCTTGGCCAAAGCTTTTAATCGAAATGCCAGCTTTTTAAACGCCCTTTTTCGACGAAATTGAGCTTGCACAGCTAACATCTTACCAATTGCCTCGCTATCTGGAATTACAGCAACTGACATTCCAGAGCCAACATGTGTTTTGTGATGAGACAGAATCGAAGAAGTATCGCTGTCATTGGAGGTTTCTGATGATACGAAAGCATACCTCATGATAAATTCATTCATAAAAAGGAGGATATCGCTGATGAAATCAATATACACAGAAGGAAAATGCTCCGGGACCACAAATCGTAATGGGATCATTAAAACATTGTATATTGCTGCAGCCGAAACTGCAAAGTTCCACACGATTTCATGTACACTGTTTTCTTCAAACTGGTACCATGATAAATTTTCGTTGCTAGATTCATTGGTATCGCTTATCCTTTGGTGGCGGCGAGTTGCAATTTGAAGTTCTCTCATTGCTGCTTCTTTGCTTATATTCATTTTTGGTCTTTCCAGATCCCTTTGTTGAATGAGCCGATCGTCAGTTGCAGTTCCATTTTCGAAATCATCCAGCATCTTTTGGATATCCCAATTAGGAAACAACGAGCCAATTTTTCGAAAATGAAGTTCGTCGATATCAATAAATTCAGCTCGACCTGTCGCACGATACATCGGACCTGTGAAATCAGACAATCCAAAAAAATGCGAAACTCCCATAACGTATCCTGTAATGAGGGTTTGTGGGAACTCGGAAAAGGCAAGAATTTGATCTTCTGATATCTTGCTGGATTTATCTAACGAGCCTTTTACCAAAATCGACAATTTTCGATCCTCTAGTTTATTGCAGGTTGAGGAACCATTCACCATGGTCCTGAGCGGGCAATGTTTTAAGATATAATACAACAGCGAACTATCATAGGAATCACGGCATCTAAATAAAGGAATCGACTGCAGCTTTTCTAATTGATTGCCAATAATGAGATTTTCGATTCTCAAGGGAAGGCTGTTAAAAAAAGAAACCCTGTTAAATCCACGATAGTTATTCCAGTTTTGAATATCCTGATCTCTCACCAAGGTTCGTGTTTCAAAAGGGATATGCTTCAAGGCCATCATCCTTTCCATTTCATCTAGTCTCCGATAGCGATATGAAGCTGTCGAATCCATGCTCCCTAGATACGAGCTCAAATTCGAAATCAAATACGCCAAAATAAAAACTCCAACAAGACATAAAAAACACGCAAATAGCTTTCCAGACTCCGAATACGGTGCCACGTCGCCATACCCTATTGTCAGTATGCTTTGAACGCAAAAGTAGACAGATCTCACCCACAATAAATCATCATAATTCCAGGAATCCATCAAAACTTTCTCGGTAGAATTATTTTGGATTTCATCAGCTATCATCCACGAGGTTTGATTTTGATCACTCGCGAGATGCCAATGTATACCGGCACTGAAATTTATGAACATGAAAACAATCACCACGAAAATGTTGGCTAGTCTAACGATTTCTTTGGAAGGATGGGCAACCAATGGTTTGATACCTCGAAGAACAACTTTATTATATCTGCTCATTTGAGAAAACCTGGAAACTGGCAAAACAAGGAGTAACGCATACACTTCAGAATTCGAACCACCTAGAACCATGTAGAATATCGACGCTATTGGAAATATGCTTAATATCGAAAACGCCCTTAAACCTTTGAACCCATATTCAGCAAGAGAATCTCCGCAAAAAACCATTGTTGCCACTATGTTGCATCCTAGAAGCGTACGAGCAACTCCGCGATTTGATAGGCGATCAAAAAAGATTGAAAACGAAACTATAAACGAATACGAGAGAAGCACTAGAAGAGATAAAAAACCTGTATATATGGACCGATTACTTTCAGGAGCTTTTCCCTTCACTTCATATATATTGGCCGGTGTTACTTCTTTTTCCGACATCTCTTCAATGCGATTGAGCGTGTTCCATTTCGGAAGGGTTCTATCAGACAGAGAGAAACCTTCAAAATGCAACCCATCTTCATTAGCCGGGGCCACCTTCGCTGTGAAAAATATACTCATCCCTGAAACCCTCACAAGGACGTTAGTATACAATGTGCGAAGTTACCGTTACGAAGTCGGGGGACCGTACCGTAATAAATGCGGTCGAATTTTCAAGTGTTCATTGTGCATCGAGAGGCTGATGAAGGACGAGTTTTTATTTTGTGTCGGTAGTGCATTCATGACAGTAGCATTGATAATCGCTGGGGTATTTGGAGTATCTGTATTTGGTGAGAGCGGGTTTGTCAAGACAGGTCTTCCTTCAATTGCCCCGATCGTTAGTGGTCTGGGAGGGTATACAGAGCAACAATTCGGGGGGCTGGCCTTGTTTTCTTTTTGTCTTCCTTTGGTTGTCATACCCGAGACACTTTTATCCAGCACTGTTTTTGCAAGTTCGTCGATTCAACCGGTTTTCAAAATTTTAATCCACATTTCGATTGCATTGACAGCGATGTTCCTTGCGAATCTTTTGAAAAGTGAATGGCACGCTGAAGAACTTTTGAATTGCGGTGTTTTAAATTGTCCTTTCCAGAAATATTCGTTTATTCAGAAGGAATCGGGTCTTCCTCATGGGTTCTATCCTTTTTTGGGCCTTGTTGGATTTGTCGCATGTCTTCTATGCGTACTTCAGCAAATTGGGCTATTGTTAATGTTAGCTTGGAGATACTTTCAAAAGCCAGTCTATCTTCCTTTAAATACGGTTCCTTTGATTTCGAGAAAGAAATCATCATTTAATAAAAGCTGGATCGGCGTTTTCCTGTTAGGATATTTTTTTTTCTGGCTTTTCACAACATTGGTGTTACCAGGAGCATGGTTACAGTTGAGCAAGGAAAAGATATCAATACAAGCAGCCATGAATACTTCCATCGATTCATGGAAATGTCACTTGTCAGCAGCAACATCCAGCGCACCACCTTTGCTTCCTTTCCAGAAAGTACAATGCCCAGAACTCCCGACATCAAGTTTTCAAACTTATAGTTTTAAATTGGGGACCAGGGTTATTGCTAAATTGTACCCTGATGTTGTTATTTTCTACGGGTTTATATGTTGCTTGATTCTATTAGGTATTATAACTCGAACCAGCTCATGGTTTCAAAAGCTTATGAATAAAAGATTTGGTATTCCCGTAGGAGAAATGGTGTTTTGGGTTGCCTTTACAGTAGCAGCTAGTTTATGGGTTTGGTATTGGTATTCCATGCACAATTGGCACAGCTGGTGGCCCTTAACTTTACCGTGGGTTAAAGAACCTTCATCAGCTGAGAAGTGGGCTCGCACGTTAGGTCAAGTTGGCAATTTACTACTGGGGTTTCTCATTCTTCCTGTGACAAGAAATTCCCCTTGGCTTGCTCTATTTCACACGTCCAGAGAAAAGGCTCTCGGATTTCACATTATATTTGGATATTTTTTTCTGGTCGCTACCGTTGCTCATATGGGATGTTGGTGGATCGTTTTTAACCAACAAGGTGTTTTCCCGCATGATGCTATTGCTGTCAATCTTTACTTCCCTTTAAATTTTCATTCGAAACCCGGAAACTGCCATCATCTTAGTTGTCTTGATCCCGAGTATCAAGTTCCAGCAGGGGATAATTGGACCATACCTTTAATATCGTATTTCATGCTGTTCATCGGATTTCCAGTTTTTGGAGGTTTGACCTATTGGAAAGTTCGACGATCCCATTTCGAACTGTTTTATTTCTCACATCATTTATTCCTTGTGCTATGGATGATAGTACTTTTTCATGCATCAAGCGCGTGGTACTTTGTGTCGCCTGGAATTATACTATGGATATTGGATAGACTCGTTAGTTTCTTTTCCAGCGCAGTTGAGTTGCATTCAGTTTCAATAGAATGTCACAGCGATGTTACTGAAATTCAATTTCAATCTTCAATTGTTTTCCTACCTGGTCAATACTGCGTCTTGAATGTATGTCAGATATCTCACTTGGAATGGCATCCATTTTCGATAAGTAAGATACTGGGAGATGGCATTGTTTCAATTCATGTTAAAGCTTGTGGTGGTTTTACTGATGAGCTTTTCGCCCTTGCGAGTTGCAAAGCAACTCTTGAATTTAGAATAGATGGACCCTACGGACTACCTTATGAAGTTGATGGTTTTGAAAACTTACTTTTTGTAGCTGGCGGGATAGGAATCACACCAATCATCAATCTATTGACCTCGATGAACTTTGACAATTTTGATCGTGTGACTCTTATTTGGTCTTGTGGTAATTTTGATACATTGTCGCTGTTCATCAGCGATATTCAGATGCTGAAGGATAAGAATTCATGTTTCGAATTCATCAGTTTTCATACCAGGCCACGCGATGAACAAGACAATGAATATGGTCGACCCAATATTGCGGTATTGGTACATTCATTCGACTCGGAGACGATAAATAGAAAAGCAGTGTTCGTGTGCGGACCTCCTGCGTTAGTATCAGCTTGCGAAATAGCAAGGAGTACAAATATGAGTTTCCGCGCTGAAGTCTTTCTAATTTGAATATTTGATCCTACGGGGGACTAGATTGAGATTTGTTTGATTTGGTTTTAATTAATTAACTCGTTAAGAAATATTGATTCAATTCATTGTAATTATTTGCGTTTAGCCACAGTTTTGGCACTCGCAGGCTTTAGCACTTGAAAGCTACACAGTAACTCTTCCGAAACACTCATCATTCCGCCAGCATTCTCAAATTCTCCACAGTAATTAGGAGCAGAGAATATAGTCACCAATTTTCTATCCGCTTGAAACTCGTAGCCATCCTCGACCACTTGATGAGCTCGACAAATCAGATCAAGATCGTGTTTATCGAGGAATTCTCGAATCACATCAGCTCCAAATATGTATGAAACACCACGGTCCGAGGGGGCCCATCCAACTAGATCACGATCCGGATCCGCCCATAGTAAATCACACAACAATCCTTCATCCGGTACTTGGCAGGGCCTGGCCAAGGTATTTATTTGGTTCAAACTAATAAGTTCGTTGGAAAGCCCCCCATGCATGCAGAATATCTTATCTTCAACAAGGGCTGCGACTGGCAAGCAGTTAAAAACATCACCGAATGTGCGCCACAACCGAATACTGTAGCGCCTCTTACATTCGTCGTAAAACCCATAGATTCTATTGATGGAGCTTGATTCATGGTTTCCTCTCAACAGAAAGAAATTCTCTGGGTACTTGATTTTATAACATAACAAAAGACAAATCGTTTCGATACTTTGATTTGCCCGGTCTACGTAATCCCCTAAAAACAAATAGTTGGACATTGGGGGAAACCCTCCCATTTCAAATATGCGTAAAAGATCATAGTATTGCCCATGCACATCGCCGCAGATATTAATCGGGCCTCGAATCTCCAGCAGCATGTGTTGACTAAGAAAAACCTCCCTGGCTTTTGCAAGGATCGCTACGATATCCTCCTGAAGGAGATTCACTTGAGTACCTGGCTTTTCCTTGCGCACTGATAGAAGCTTCTCGATAATAGAGTCTACCTCAAGCACCCTAGTAGGGCCATTAGCCCCTTCTTTCTGGTCCATTCACTTCAACGTCACAGTAACTGTGACAAGCTTCGCGCTATGATTAAAGAAACGAAAACAACTTGATCCCACGCTTGGTCCGGTATTATTTAATATACGGGGAGCACGAAGGAAACAAATACAAGACTTTTACTAGTTTAAACATCGGTTTCAATTGGATAATTCATGACTAGTAATACTTTAATACATAACATAATTGTTAAGACTATCTAACAATTTAGTTGTGTACTACCGACAAGTACAAAGCAGCCTATATTGCGGCCAAAACTCGAATTTAATTTTTCGTATGTATAGCGAAGAAAGCCAGATCAATCTTTGCTCGTTTGTTTCAAAATTCATCAGTACTCCTCTTCCTAGAATGAAACGTGAATGGTTAGGGAACCTCATATCTCCAGTATTCCATTTCTTGAGAATTCTGTCGAAAATGAACACATTGCAGTTTAAATGAATGCAAAGTCTGCCACGTATTTTTAGAGGCAACTCAACAATGAGAAAGATAGGATTTTTCGAACTCACCTGATCGCGAAGACTTACTTCTA
>Ga0335398_10009887_pt1 | contig 10938 bp, 11 predicted proteins | sample BON03_FD_205742 | JGI IMG/M metagenome (GOLD analysis project Ga0335398, IMG submission 205742) | Freshwater microbial communities from Lake Bonney liftoff mats and glacier meltwater in Antarctica - BON-03 (spades assembly) (version 2) | ecosystem: Environmental > Aquatic > Freshwater > Ice >...
GTGCCCATCCCTGCTGTTGCTGCTGCTTCTGTGTTGCATTCTGCTGCTGTTGGTGGATCTGTCGCAGGTGATGTGGGGGCCCTCTAGACATTTGGGGAGCTTCACAGCTGCGAACTGGGTGTCTTTCAATTCTAATGTTTCTTACTCCTCTTGCTGAGGTTACTCCTTAATAAACACTCTTAAATTTTAAAAAAAAAGTCAAAAGAGCGAAACAGAAGAATGCACAAGCAATGAGAAAGGGGAGAAGAGACCAAGCAGGCCTGCCCCAGCCTGCCAGGGCCAGTCTGCTGGCATCAGCCGGTGGAGCTCGAGAAACTCATACCGCACGAGAGAACACGGCGGCTGGCGCATCCTTCTTCGCCTCCTTTTACACATCACCCTCACCCAGCACAAACGGCGCATTTCACACCAAACGAGTGACAGGAGCCGTGGTATGTCGGCAGAGGACTGGAGGTTGCGGGTACACACAACGAGTGGTGTACGCACAAGCACCGTTGCAAGTTAGGCGGGGCGGACGCACAAAGAGCAACATGTCCTGCGACACAAATGTGAGCAAACTCCTCATTCGCTGGGCTTTCGACACTTCAATCTGGTGCCTCCTACCCCAGCTTTTGTGGTGCATGCCACTGCTTCCATTGCATGTATGCTGTCTTCGTACAATATACACAGCGATCTTGGCTACATACATGTATGCTTGCGCATACCGTCGAAAAAGCCCTTTGCGTGCTGTTATGTTTTCCTTACTGCCTCGCCAAATGCCCCTACCTGCGCATGCCCTTCGTGCGCACAAGTCCAGCCCAAGACTCATTGCACATACACCTGCCCTATGTGTCATGCCCACTGTTTTCGGTAGTTGTTATTGCGGGATGTGCGGAAATACTCTCACTATACCCCATGGCCCTTCTCTCTCTCTCTTCTGTCCAACCTCCACTCTTTCCCTCCTTCTGAGGCCCACGCACGCGGGGAGGGGTAATCCCCTCCGCGTGTGTCATGTGTGTATCCGCGTGCGTGTTTGCGTGTGCACGCGTGGCATGTGTGTGTCTGTGTGCGTGCGTGTGTGTGCGTGCGAATTTGTTTTGGTGTGTGTGCGTACTTGTGTGTCTGTGTGTACTTGTGTGTGTGTGCGTGCGCGTCATGTCTGTGTCTGCGTGCGTGCGTGTGTGGCGTGCGAGTTTGCTTGGGTGTGTGTGCGTGCGCGGGTACGTGTGTGTGTCTGCATGTGTGTGTGTGTGTTTCTGCGCACCCGTGTGCACCTGCGTGTGAGCTTGTGCGTGCGCGCTACCATGTGTCTGTATGCATGCACGTATGCGGGTGTGCGTAAGCGTGCGTGCGTGCGTGTGAGTGTCTGTGTCTTTCCCTCCTATTTACAATATGTTGGCAGGAATCCGACAAGCGCCACGGTCTTTCTCTCACCACGTCGGGGGTTAACTCGTGCTTGTTTGGGTCTGGAACATCTAGGTTACATACCATGATGTTCCAGACCTTCACATACATGGGCGTTTGCATGAGTATATGTATGTGCGTATATTCGGGTGCATGTCTGCACCGCTGTACGTACACGTCACGCACACACAACATACACATACACGCACACACAACACATGCTCGGGTGCATGTCTACACCGCTGTATGTACATGTCACGCACAAACTACACACACACACACACACACACACCACGTCAAGGGTTTGCTCATGTTTGTTTAGGTCTTTATGTATGACCTTCTGCCTGTGTCAATGGAGACCAGTATGTGCAGTGCTGGCCGGCGCGTTATCCATGAGTAGCTGGGCTTCGCCTCAGTAGCCGCTAAGGATGGCACTGTATAGATTGGTTACTTGTTGACATGGGTTTCTCCAGACTGTCTCAAGGGGTGCCTGTATGTGTAACGTGCGCTGCACTGCACAGATTGGCTCCCCTTGGGATAGTCTTAGGATCAATGGTGTGGCGTGCGCAATCATTCGTGACTGAGAGAACGGGGGGGTACAACATTTTAATGTTGGGCTGGGTAGCACCATATTTCTCTCCGGGTAGCGCGTGAGGTATTCACTCAATGTCGTGCAGTCAAGCCTACGGGTGCGAACGCCTTCGGAGCTTTGAATACCTTGCGCATCAGAGAGGGGTTTGGGGGACTGTGTGCACGCCAGACATGTAGTACTTGCCCGGGCTAACATGACATGTGTTGCGCGAGCCTTGTTTGTATTTCACTTACACGCACACACAGCACACACACCACACAATTATACACTTTCCACAAAACTGTTCTTCCACGAAATCTCTCTCAAAGTTGCGCCGAAACATCCGAATTACCCGGACGAATCAGCACCTCCAAGTTAGATCCCCAATCCTTTTGCTTTGTTTAGGTTTGTTTTGTACTTTTGTGTATGTGCGCATGTATGCATCCGTGTGTACTTTCAGTGAGCTGGTCTATGATCTGCTGCCAAGACGGTTGTTAGACGGCTTTTGCTAAAGGTGCATTGCCCGAAGAGTATCTTAGTCACAATTTTAACGAACAATGCTTGGGAGGACACTAGCCTTATTTGATGCCTTTCCTACCCTAGTGGGGGGGCACCATTGATCCCTGGGCAAAACGTTTCTTGGTACTTAGAAAGATTGATTGTTGGAATTGGTTAGCCCGAGGATACATACCAGCCCACCAACATTGTGATCTGTTTTACCCACTAGGTTGGGGATCTGCTTGGGTCTGCCGTAAACTAGGTAATGCTCCGGTCCTCCGGTCCGGGACAGGTTCTTATGTCCTAAGTGGCTAATCGGGTGTTTGCCATCCGCTTAGTCCAGTGATTAGGTTGGGTCTTCGAAACCCAAGAAAGAAAGAAAGAAAGTCAAAGAAAGTCAAAGAAAGTCAAAGAAAGAAAGTCAATGCCGAAGAAAGGAAAGAAAGAATGCCGAATTGAGGTTCAAAATGCTGAAATCAATTCGCGGTCAGGACCAAGAAGGAGTTATCCCAGCGAATCACACTGGCCCTGAACGTGTTGCTGATGATAAGTTGAACTGTGTGCATCCAAAAGTCGCCGGAATTGGCACACGGGAAGGTTATGCGGCGTGTTTGACACCACTGGTGTTGTTCTTCGCAGTGTTATATACAAGATCAAAAGACTAGAGAGATAGAGACAGGTGTGACTGCAACGGCAAATTAGCCAGGATTTGGCAGAAGCTGCCCATGCACAAAAACTAGGGCTCGCTATTCTGTAGACAAGATTTGTTGATACTTGTTGGATATGTTGTGTGCGGGAGACCTCAAAGAGAGACAGAAAGAGAACACGATGGCGCATGCACATGCACAGACACCCAGTAATAAGATGAACGAAAATTGCTCACCACAAAGGTGCACTCAGTCATACATCCTTCTGGCTCCGCTGTTCACAGATGGTCTTGCACATTCTTGCGTGCGTCTTCAATTACTGGTATATGATCACAAAACTCACCTGTCAGCTGTTACATACGGCCCATGCATCTCACATCTGCTGCTTACTGCCATTTGTAACACCATCCAACCTGCCCGTTCAACAGCGTGCTGCTCCCACACGCAGGCAGGCATGCACCCACACGCACTTCTTGTCTGGATTGTTGGCTGTGCTGGGGTCGGCAAAGAAAACAGCGTCGCGTCTGCCCTCAGAAGACGCAGCCCCATCAACCTCCTCCATCCCATCCGCCTGTGTCGCAACACAGCATAGTTAACACGAAAACAGCTGCTGCTGCAGCTGCACAGCACACTGCAATACACCCAGCAAGTGCCATATTCACGTTATGCCCCCCGGCACCGCCGCCCATGGGACTATGGGGGCGATCTCGCGGTTGCTTGTAACAGACACCTCTGCCGACCGGCTCCGACAATGACTATCCCCTTGCTCTCACCCAGTCGCCCGTGGTTGCTATAGAGCCTCCACAGGATTTGCTCATTGCGAAACTGAAGTGATTAGTATGGGACACATTCTATTTGTACGGAGGTTGATCAATAGTTTTTTTTAGTTTTTTCTTCTTCCATCTGGAGTGATCTGGCTGTCGTCTTCACCTTTTGTTCTCTGTATTCTGTTCTCTGCACCCACCCCACTATCAAATCACCCACTCTCAAATCTCCATAATACCCCGCCCATGAGGAGGTGTGTCGGCGGACGCGTTTGGGGGGTGGATATGAGAACCCTTGAAAAAAAATACAAGGGAATCGAGAAATATCTCTTAGGTCAGCGGTGGGGGTGTGGGCGCCGACTCGAGGGCATAGTGAAAAAGTCGGCAGAGGTGTGCGGCCCTGGAACTATTACCAAATGCTCACAGATTGCCTATGCTATCACTTCTGTTGCGCTCCGCTTGAAACGTCTGGGAATGCAATTGTTGGGGCTTCCTGCGCAGTTTCTAATAGAGACCAGACGTCCTTTGTCGTCATGTCTCAGTGGAATCCAGTTTACAAAGCAATTCATTGAATTTTTGGTTGTAGAAACGAACAAATTGTTCTCAAAGCTCAAGCTCGGTAGAATGTTTGTAGTATTCATCACGTGCGAAGGACGACCAAAGCAATCAATGCCACCGTGAAAGATAAAGTAAGATATGCAGGTACTACAGCCTATCCATTCGTGGCGAAGTGCACGGTCCTGGTTATCTAGCACCACTGCGGACAGACATTTGAAACTAACGTGAGTCTCTCTGACTCACAGGACACGTGAGTCTCTCCTTAACATCCTTCATGACGACATCTTCGCTTTCAGATGAGTTTACTCCAACAAAGGATGTTCCCTTGAGGTACGACCCACGTACCATAATTCTACTCCTAGAGAGTTACAAATCAAGTCGAGTCACGGTGTTCTTAAGTCTCAGACTCGCTCATCCCCGCTAACTCGTATACGTCGGAGATAGATTCACCATAAGCCCCTGGTTTGGTCACTACCCCTACAAAGTTACAATTCGAGTCGAAGTACGGTGTTCTTAACTAGCCAGACTCGCTCAAGGGAGTTGGAAGCTGGGTTCTTTCCAGCTTGTCCGTGTCTGGCGCGTGTTGCTGGCGTTTTGGCAGGGGTAAAGACAGGGGGTTTTGTGGTGGTGGATGGGTGTGTGCGTGTACACGCGCGTGCACAAACACACACTACTCGGGGTACTCGATGTGAGCCAAGGTGTGGGACGAACATATGGAGAGCTGGAAGAATCCAGATCGCATGAATCGTGGTGTACATGTAGATCGTGTATGTGTACAAAGTACATTTGTCTATGTGTATGATGAGCTGCGGGTTGACGATCTGTGCTATCAACCTTTTTCCTTTTTAACATGGCTTTTCTTTTCGAGAAAAGTAGAACATGCGACGACAATCAGCAAACTTCTGTCACGCATTTCGGTGAGAATAATAGACCGCACCTTGAGAGATCCACACAAAACTATTACATTATTTTTTTGAGAGGAATAATAAAAGCAATCTTCATATACTCGAAGCAAAAGCTCGTAGGTCTTTGGCCACGTACCAGTGGAAAGAGACGTGCGAGCTTTGACTTCGAGCTTTGCTTCGAGCTTTTGAAAATGTCGTGTGCAGGTGAGATTGTCTGTACAAGCAATCATTGTTCAACTATATAATTTCATCTGAATGAAAAGAAAAGAACTTGAAAAGAGACTGTAGGGTCCTGCGTATGTTTAGTAAAGCCCGCAAAATTAATGGTGGAAATAGATTTTTGTCGAGAATGAGCTTCGTGGCCACAGGCGAGTGTGAAGCATAGACCATCTGGATGAAGCCCGGACCAACGTGGATGATCGAATGATGCTTGTGCAACACAACAGCGGTGACCACGTCATGGGCTAGTGTGATGATGTGGTGTAAAAGATGTTTATTAATAACAGAAAGTCCTAAAACCCCCGGTCACTATAGGTACCTAATTTGGGTCCTCTGCTACATCCCGTAGATGGGATTGAATGGTGTTCAGTATTGCGATTGCTCGTGTTCCTGTGTATACCGCGATTTCGAATTTTTAAGGTTCGTGTTCTCAACGCTACGGAGTAAAAGTTGTTTTCAACTAACTAAATCCCTTCTACTTGGGGGGCGTGAAGGCTCATTGCTATGAATAGACATCATATCTTTTTTGTTACCAATTGGTAAATATTTGAAGTGGTTTGAGAAGTATTTGTAATGTATACTGTCCGCTTCTTGTTCGCCTTTCTGTTCCCTGTTTAGTTCTTGTTAGTTAATTCTAGTGTTAATATCCTGTATTCACTGTTTTTTGTGAGTATGTTTTGCACCCTGATCTAAAAAGCGTACTAGTGTATGCAGAGGACTGTAATCAATTTGGCTATGTGGTCTGCTCACATCCTTGACGATTGGAGGTGTAGATTAAATCTTTCCATGTTCTTGTTGGCGATTTCTGTGGGTAGGGTTTGGAGTGTCCATTCTGTCTTGGAGTTTAGTGCGATAAAAAGGAACTTGAGGATCATGTCCGACATAGAGAGGGTTTTTTGGACCGTTCTGTTACGTATGGCTTCTCGCGTGTTCTTGTTTTTAACCCCGAGTGACTCCAGTCTTGTCAGGAACTGGTTTGTATGTAGGGAGCCTCGTACTCCCGTTGTAAAGTTTGTTTGAGAAGCTTTCCAGCCGCTCTTCTCTCGGTTACGCAGATGGTCAATGAAGCCTAGATGGGAGCTGTATCTGTCATTTTTCTCCTGTTCCTTCTTCTCTGCCCAATCTTCATTAGTGTCCATTGCTCTGGTGTATTCCAGGAACCCGTGCAACTTTTTCCCCTTATCAAAGGTTAGGCCATCCGGCCTCCGGGCGATGAAGGTGTCTATGTCTGTTTCGTCGAAGTCGATGCCGTAGGCTATGTGGTATTCTTCCATGTCTTTTCGAAGTTTGGCTCTGTTCTGTCCGGCTCCTGGTGGGAGGATCTCATGTAATCCCATGTATTCCAGAATCTTGTATAGGCCCCATTCCGCATGTGCTTCTGGGCTTAAGGCGGAGGGGAAATGCCAACGGGGTTCCAATACGTCATTCAATTCTGTAGAGGATTTTGGTATCGAGAACATCAGCTCCCTCCAGATGCCATGATGGATAGCTATTCGTGGGAGTTGTAGGACTGGACAATAGCATTTTATGTGTCCCACACTTTCGACTGAGTCTGGGGGTTCTCTGATTTTGTTTTCCTTGTATTATTTTTTGCATAGTCTACATGTGACGTCGTTGAGTATGCCCCACTTTTTAAGTTGGAGCGCGCAGGGGAATTGGTATGAGAGGCATTGTAAGACCCTCCGTCTTGCCCGTATCCATATGCTTCTATCCTTGTGAAATATGCCTAAAAGGTCTCTGAAGTTGTCCTCTCTCGTCAGGAAATTTGCAGTTGACCCCGTGTGGATTTTGAGTTGGTGTCGTGATACCTGGAGGTTGATTCTTTTTTTGACCGTTGGGTTCATAGGGCTACGGTGCGTTATGCCGTTGTCAGTCCAGAAGAAGATGGGTCTATTTGTAGGGAGGGACCAGCGAATATTCTCACTCTGTCTCCCTTCATCTGCCCATCTGTCTGCTAGTTCGTTTAAGGGGTCTCCCCAGTGTGCTTTTATCTTGATGAAGATGGTGAGAAGGCCTTGTTCGATCCGTTCTCGCAAAAGTTGTACTATGTCTCTCATGATGTTGGCATCTGGGTTTCCCCACATAGAGGGGGATTTGCCCTCCCCTATCCTTTTATGAGAGGAGGATAGGAAGCATGCCGAGTCTGATAAGAGGATTATTGGTTTCCCATCCTGTTTACTTTTTGCATCTTCCAGTGCTAGGCATGCCGCTCCTAGTTCAGGTCTGTTGGAGGAGTTGCCTTCCTCACCTCTTCCCAGCTGGCAGCATCCTTCCCTGTTTTCGTCTAGTCTGTAGTAGCCCGCCCCCATGACCCCCTTGTCATTGGATCCATCTGTAGCGTAGACTGCCCATGGGAAGTTATGGATTCCTGGGAGGCCCGCTTCTGTGCCAGCTCTGTGTATTACTTCGAGGTCTTCTGAACCAAATGAGGGGGTGTCTTTCGTGTTGTCTACTTCCAGGGCTTCCTGTATGGCAGTCCGAGTATTCTCTGGTATCTTACCTCTTCTACTGATCCATACTCCTGTTGTCATGGAGTGTGTGGCCAATTCATCTTTTCTTTCTCGCCACCAGCCCTTATGCCTGCTGCATTTGCCGTCGGCCCTGGCTACCATCTGCGCCTCACTGAAGGGGGGCTAGGTTTTATTGTTCGCCCCTGACGGATGGGTGAGGAGGATCCAGTTATCTGCTGACGTGAGGGCTGGAATCAGGTCTCGTTTCTCCTTGTCGTCTAGACCCGACCAGTTAATGACCGTTGGTTGTGGAGTCGCGATTTTTTCTCCCCAAATTCTTTCCTTGCCTCTCCCAGCGTTTTTGAAGAAGGGCGGGATGGTGAGGGCTGTGTCCCCTTGGTATTTGGTGGCTTGGAAAACTCCTTTTACTATCCGTAACAATTTCCAGGCAAAAGATCTATGTTTCTTATCTTTGTCGAGCCTAAATTGTAGTGTCAGTTCGTTCTGTATGCTAGCTTCAAATGTGCTAGGTTCAGAGTTAGTCAAGGTGTGTTTGAGAAGATGCCATTGTGCTCCGTCCATACTCAGGGGTCCTGATGGTAGCCGGATCGTGGTTATGCCTTGTGTAGTGACTGCTTGGGTGAAGCCTGTTGTGAAATCCCAGGATTCAGGTTTTTCAAAAATCCGAACTGCGCCCACTTCTGGTGGGTTCCTGATTATTTCAAATATGTCCTCATTCTCCAGGTTTCTATCAATTAGGATCGCAGGGTCTCTGGACGCATGTGGCACCGAGAACCTTTCTCTCTCTGGGTTCCGTTTTCTCATATCGTCCTGTTCCTCCCCAGGATGTTCCGCCCCCCTGTGTGGAAGATCGATTCAATCTTATCCTTGATCTGTGTCGTGGGTTCTGTATAATTCACCCCCCAACAGTCCTCGTCATGTACCTTTTCCCAGTCCTGATCGTTCGTGACATATCTTCGCATATATTCTTCAATCTCTGGGTGTATTGGCCTGCGATATTCATCCATGAGCATTGGGAATCCCAGCTCTGGGAGCGTGAACCAGAGCCATGGAGGTTCTTGTGCCATCAATAGTTCTTGTGCCGTGTAGATGAAAAGGAGTGACATTCCTCCCTTCATTTGGGGAGTTTCTCTATCTAGGGCCACCAGCATGTTTGTTAGACACCGTTTAATAGCGTCCAATGAGAGTGCTACGTCCTCTGCCCTAGTATCCCATTCCAAGTCTTCAGGGAGAGCCGACCGGAAGATGAGGCCCACCTCATTTTCCTGAAGTTTGAATTGTGATGGTTTCTTTTTCGCCCCCTTCTGTGAGCAAGCCAGGCACTGTGGCAGAGAGGGGGGAAATTGTGCCGAGGTCCATAGTCTGTTACATGTCGGGCATTGTCTGTTTATCGCCGTGGCAAGTGCTCCAGATCACCACCCTTTCCTTTGGGTCCTATGGTTTGCCAACATGTCTTCCCGAAGTCGTAGAAGATCCCGATTGGTTGTCAGGGGTTGGAAGAGGTTGTGTGAGGACGATGCCCCGAGGTTAAGGAGTTCGTAGATACGGCTCCGTGTGGGTGTTTTGAGTTGGCACTCGAATTCTTGTATGGGCTAGTGTGAATTTGGACGGTTGTTGGTGTTGCTTTTATTACTTCGTAAGAGATAGTCTAGTAGCTTTGCCTGAAGCTATATGTGCTCTTGTTGAGCGAGCAGTGTCGGGCGACCGATTTCATCGAGACAGCAGCAGAGCGTGTGGCAAACATCAGCCTGCACAATGCTTGCACAAGACTCAAGATAGATCGCAATAGTTGCCATGGCAAAGAAGTTTCTGCACCGTTGCATAGGCGCGCATGCACGGGTGCATGTGCATTTTTTTTTGAGGGTGTAGCATGCATTAAACAGGTGATTTGGAGCACAAATGCATGTGCAGGTGTGTACGTTAAACAGGTGTTTTGACATCAGCATAACTTATTTGCGTACACACTCGCTGCAGGGTGTGCACATGCACTCATGTATGTGCAGTTTATTCATTCAGCGTTGGGGGACGAGGGTGGGGGTTCCAGCTAGTCTATGAAGGGCACATGTTGCTTGGAGTTGGGATTTATTTTTGTCAGAAGGAAAGATAGTGATGATGTCTGTGTCTTCTCTATTTTGACGCGGGCGAGAGTGCATGTGGGTGTATGTATGTGTATACACACACACACACACACACTGCGCATGGGGTACTCAGATGTGAGCCCAAGGGTCCGGACAAGACACCTGGAGGGCCCGAAGAAGCCAGATGGACTAATTCGGCATATATATATTAGTATATGTGTACAAGGTACACATGGGTATATATATGCTAGGAGCCCAGATGAGATGTTGGACTAACTGCTTTTTTTCTGTAAAATGTTTTTTCTTTTCGAAAAAGAAAAGCAAAAGATGTGAACGTGATACCGATACCGATATCTCAAATCCAAAAAGAATTCAAGCACATAGACCCTCAATCAAGGGTACCAAACTACTATTTATGGTATTAAAAGTCAAATGTATGTAGCAAAACAGCGTCCATAAATCTTGTACTGATGAAACGTGTTGTGGTTTGATCGAATTCACGCAAATGTGAGTTGAATTCATCGAGAGTTGAATTCATAAATAAGCTCGATTGCAAACAAACCGACAAATCTCGTGAATGAATTTAAATTTGGTTGATCCCGCACAAGATGCTACACAATGACGTGGCGCAGCAACGACCCGGCGAGAAGCCGGCCTCGGCGCCAAAGACGTCACTAAAATCACCACGGGCACAGGCACAGGCGAAGTTCAAGATTCCGACCCTCAAGCGCACAGGCAGCCGACACGAGGACATTGACGCTGCAGGCCTGCGGGACGGGAACAGGGAGACAACGCACATTATCCACATCCACGGCAGACACAGCCCGCCGACACGATTGCAGCT
>Ga0335398_10009890_pt1 | contig 10936 bp, 8 predicted proteins | sample BON03_FD_205742 | JGI IMG/M metagenome (GOLD analysis project Ga0335398, IMG submission 205742) | Freshwater microbial communities from Lake Bonney liftoff mats and glacier meltwater in Antarctica - BON-03 (spades assembly) (version 2) | ecosystem: Environmental > Aquatic > Freshwater > Ice >...
AGCGGGACGTTCGCAAGCAAACGCAGCGCGCCAAACGCCGCGACAACAAAAAGCGGCAGAGCCAACTAAAACGCAATTAGCCCGCCCCAGCAAGCCCAAACAGTCAACGGTGCTCAGAGACGCTTACGAATCAATGGTATCCGTTTGATTTTCGCGCACCTCGAACGCCGTCCGGTTTTCGAGGTCGTCGACGGTATTGGCATCTTTTTGAATGCCGCGGTGGACTTCATAGCGAAGCTTGGCAACGTTCAAGTCTTGGTTGAGCGCGGCGACACAGTTGGTGATTAGCTCATCGGTCTCGAACTCGACGGCGTAAACCGCCTTGTGGTTGATCCGATTCCACAAGTCCTGGAACTCTTTGCGATCCAAGTTCTTTTGGTTGATAGGATTTCCCTTCGGACTACGGCCATTACCAAAGTCGGGCAGTTTCGAGTCGTCGAAAACACTGTCGATTAGCCTGAATATTGGTTCCGCGTAGGGTTTCAGCGGTTCAGGAAGCTCGGCGATCGTTCCCGCGTTTTTTGCCTCGTGATACTTCGTGGTGATCCGCTTGTCGTAGTCCGTGTACTCGTTTTGAACCAGATAGAAGAAGATTTGAGACGCCATCTTGGCATCGACCGTCTTATCGCCGCTTTCCATCTTCAGCAGTTTTCCAGTGAAATATTCTTCACTTGCGAATCGTGGACGTGCCGAAAGCGAATCTCGCATTTCGCCTTGCAGTTTGCTGACAAAGTCCTGAAAGCTTTCGTTCGCGACCACCGTCAAAACATTGACGTCATGGACGATTGTCTTGTCGTCGATCCGCTGTCCGGTTGAATCCACGCACAGCCGCAAACCCCGCCCCACTTCTTGCCTGCGAGTCACAGTGGAACCTTCGTAGTCGGTCGGCTTAAGCATCCCGATGACGAACACGTTCGGGTTATCCCAACCCTCGCGAAGCGCCGAGTGAGAGAAGATGAACCGGACGTTCTTCTTCCGCCGCATGAGTCCATCGTCGTCCGCCGTTGGCAACGACAGCAACGTTTCCTTGTCTTTGAGAATCAGGTCGTAGGCGTCGACGTCGTCGGTCTCGCCTTTTGTCTCACCCGATTTTTTCACTGCGGGGTCGACTAAATGCCCTTTCCTGTCAATCGAAAAGTATCCCGCGTGCGTTTGCGAAGTTTCGACGCCATCGAGGTACGTTTGGTACTTTGCGTCTTCCACAAAGAGCGTCCGATATTCTTCTCGCAGTTTTGTGTACTCGTCCTCGAAATAGCGAGCGTAATCGCCTTGGACTTGGTTGCCGTCTTTGTCGTACTGGCGATACTTGGCGACCGTGTCGATAAAGAACAGTGACAGAACTTTGATGCCCTTGGCGTGGAGTTCTTGCTCTTTCTCGAAGTGAGCCTTAATCGATTCGCGAATCTGCAGCCGACGAAGTGTGTCCTCGTTTGTGTCGCCGCTGGTTGTGCCGGCAGTCAATCGCTCGCCGTTGGTGAATTCGATGTAGCCTTCGCCGTAACCTTCCACGCCACGCGCATCAATGTCGACAACGGTAAAACCATTGTACTGGTCAAGCTCTCCCGAGGCGACGAAGAGGTCGGTTCCTTTTTCGACCAGCTTGCGAATCCGCTTGATGCCGCTGGCCGTCTTCTGTTCGATCTCGAGCACGCCGACCGGCGGTTTGCTTTTGCTCAGCCGGATGCCTTCCAGGTACAAGTAACCGTTGGTCCCCTTCAGACCCTTTGTTGCGATCCCCCGAACCGCAATTTTCTTGACCAGTTTCTGGTTGTACGCATCGAGTGCATCCAACCGGTAGACCTTGTTGTGCTCTACCTTGTGAGTCGCCGAGTAGCGCAGGATCATCATCGCGTCGAATTGAGCCAGTGCCTTCACGGTTTGCGCTCCACCCATTCGCTGCGGTTCATCCAAGATCAGGATCGGTTTGTTCTTTTTGAGCACATCAATGGGGCGGCGTGACTGGAAATCGTCCCGTTGTGAAAACATGATCCGAGCCGCATTGTTTGCCGCGTCTTCCTTGAAGGCGTTGAAAGCCTGCACGTTGATGATCATCACGTTGACACCGGCGTCCGACGAAAAACTCTCCAGCTCGTGCAACTGTTTGCTGTCGTACGTGAAGTGACGGACTCGGCGGCCGTACTGTTCCAAGAAGTGCTCTGCCGTGATCTCGAACGACTTCTGCACGCCTTCACGAATCGCGATGCTGGGGACGACGACGATAAACTTGTTCCAGCCGTACTTCTCGTGCAGTTCAAACATCGTCTTGATGTAGCAGTACGTCTTGCCGGTACCGGTCTCCATCTCGACATCGAGATTGATTTTGCAAGTCGGGTTGGAAACCATCGTCGCTGATTGCGGTATGTCTTGTTCGAGCTGGATCCGCCCGATGTTGGCAAGTAACTGTGCCATCGTCAGCCGAAGATCGGCGTTGCGAAAACCGTCCAGCTCTTCCCCGTCAAGCAGTGGCTGTGCCGCCTTTCCCGCAAGCCGCCCAGGATCGATGGCGTACTTAGGCGTTGCAATTAACGGCTGGCCGGTGAAGCAATCGACGACCGCCGAAACGGCATCGGTTTGGTAGTCTTGAACTTTGAATTGTATTTTCATAAGTTTTTATTCGTATCAATAATCTTTTTGAACAAGTCCGCTACACCAATCTGCAACGCCCAATGATTCAAGTAGTCCATATCGAGGGAGTCGCCAGAAACAGCGACGATGCCGAGGGCGTCGGTGATTTGCCGATCGGTCGGACTGATTGTGTGCCAACGAAGTTTGTGCAGTAGCACGTCCTCGGCGGTTGCGATCCAGGCCGGTTGGTCAAACAATGAAATTCGCAGTCGCCGTTTGAATCGCTCGAACTCATATTCGTCGCCGGCGACGCGAAAGAAGTCAACCTTGAGCGCCGAACGGTTGTCGAGCGCGTTGAATTGGTTCGGAGGACGCAAGCCGGACTGGACACTGATGGCCTGAATGAAGAATTGATCTTCAAACGCCGTGACGATGCGATTCACATCCGTCGATTCGTACTCGATGACGAAGTCAATATCGTGGGTCGAGCGAGGCACGCCCCAGTAGTTGCCCGCCATCGAACCAACCAGCATGTAGGCGATGCCGGATTGTTCGAGACGCCTCAGGCAATCGATGAGCAATTCGGTTTCCGTCATTGTGCTTCACTTTGCAGTTGAATTTCGTAACCGATGCGAATGCGATTCTGCACCTTCTGCTCGATGGTTTGGTCGTCGGCATCGGGGAATTGGTGACGAACCGCCTCACGAGCGACATTGACTGCCGACTCGAACAGACCCAGCCCAATGCGCAATCGTTCCTCACCGCTCATTCGACGGTACGCGTTGATTTGATCCGTTTGTATATCAGCCATGGGGATCTTTGGAATGGGGAATTGGATTAGGATTGGGGACCTAATATTTTAACTCACTACTCATCATTCAAAATTGACCATTCTCAAAGGCTGCGAAGCTGCGTTTGAGGAGACATTTGCTTGAAGATTTGTTCGACGTTGATTTTGTCGGCGTCGGTGGCGAAGCATTGATCGCGGAAGACGGCACGCAGTGGCGACTTCGCCGCGATGGTCTTGACCAAGGATTCGGGAACGTCGGGGTCGAAGCAGGCGACAAGATCGGGTGATGCGTGCTGGCTGTCATTGACGAAGAACACATCGCAGTCGTCGATCTTTTCTGTGCGGATAGGAAGTCCCAGGTCAACGCCGCAGTCGAGCAAGACTTGGAACAGCAAATCCTCGCCCGTCCGATCCGGCTTGATGTTATCGACCAACCCACCCAGCATTGCCTGCGACGTGTCGGCAGGTGAGTAGTAGACGTCCTTCATGTTGGATGAGTCGATTTTCAGAACGCGAAAACCGAGGTCTATTTCTCCTAATCCAGGCAACACTTCATTTTGGACCTGTTTCCGGTAGTTGGTTACGCGTTGCACACCGATGTCAAAGATGCTCTGCAACGACGGCTCAGGTGACGGCAGCGGTTCGTCTATCTGGACCGCGATAAATCGTCGGTTACCACCGTCCTCGAAATTCTGCTTGATGACTGCATGCGCCGTTGAACCGCTACCACTGAAGAAATCAACGACTATCGCCTGTTCATTCGGCTGCGTAGAAATTTGCAACGCACGCTGAATTAACGCTGTCGGTTTGACGGAGTTCAAGACATTCTCGGACTCCTTGAACTCAACATATTTGAGCAACTCACGTTTGGCATCTTGCGTATTCCCAACCTCTTTGTGAAACCAAAGAGTTTGTGGAACCCTGCCGTCTGCGACTTCCGAAAGAAATCGTTTCAGCCGTGGCATATTGTTCCCGTCTTCACCCCACCAAACGCGGTTATCTGCATCCAGTTCCGCCATTTTTTTCATCGACGTTCGCCAGTAGGTGCCACGCCCAGGACTAAATTTCTTTCCCGTGGGTCCAGTGAGCTCGTACTGGCCATCTCCGTAAAAATTGCGTGCGGTCAAATCACCTGATGTCCAAGGTCCTCGTGGATCGTCATCAGGATTCTTGTATAACGCATCTTGCGCAGCTGTTCGTGGCAATAGTCTCGGTTTCCACGAATCTGCATTCCGTGCATAGGCAAGTAGATAATCGTGATCCACGGAGAAGTGTCTAGCACTGTTTTTTGGCGAAAACACTTTTTGCCACACAACGGTAGCAACAAAGTTATCCGCGCCAAACACCTCATCACAAACTGTATGTAAATTTGCCTGCTCGTTGTCGTCAATCGCGATAAAGACAATTCCATCGTCCGATATCAAGTTTCGCGCGAGACGCAGTCGCGAGAAAAGCATTGAAAGCCAATCTGAATGGAAACGTCCATTCGCATCGGTGTTGGCGACAAGTTTTACCGCGCCTTCACCAACCTGCAACGAACGAAGTAAATACTCGTTTGCATCACTAGCGAAATCATCGTTGTAGATGAACTCACGTCCCGTGTTATACGGCGGGTCAATGAAAATCATCTTGACCTTGCCGAGGTACGTTTCTTGCAGCAGCTTCAAGGCTTCCAGGTTGTCGCCTTCGATGAACAGGTTTTGCGTGGCGTCGAAGTCAACACTCTCTTCGCGACACGGACGCAGCGTTTTGGCTATCGGGGCGTTGGCGGCCAGCATCGCTTCACGCTTGCCGGGCCAGTTGAGGTGATAACGCTCCAGCGGTCCTTCGACGATCTCGCCCGACAATTCTTGCCGCAAGATATCGAAGTCGATCTTGCGCGTCACTTGTCCGTCGTCACCGGCGGCTTCGGTCACGCAATTTGGGAAAAGTTCTGCGATGCGGTCGATATTGGATGCGACCAAATCAGGCGAGTGCATTTTAAGTTTTTCGGGCATGAGTCTTTTCTTTCTCCGCGTCCTCCGCGCCTCCGCGTTTCCATCTCCTCCAACCATCCGTTTGAAACGCGGAGGCGCGGAGTTCGCGGAGGTGCAGAGCTATGTGAGGGATTGGATTTGCTGGTTGATGGATCGCAGTTGTGCGTTGAACTCGACTTTGCGATTCAGTTGTTTCTCGACGTTCATCTTCTGTGTGAGGCGTTCGGCTTCGCGGCGATGGGCCAAAATCTGACCGTGTCGCTCGATGTGGGCTCGCAAAGTTTCGCCATCTCGCGCCGGCACGTCGATCATGGATCGCAGCAGACTGGCGTAGAGGTTGCCTAGGTTGAGCGACGGCGGAAGCGGCTTGCGACTAGCGTCTGCCGCTTGCGACGGACAGGAGACGTAATGGCTGATGACCCAGGCTTTGACGTCGGCTTCGCTGGCTCGTTTGTAAGCGGCGGTTTGTCGGACACGACCTGCGACATGAATTTCATGAATCGTGGGATTGGGAATCGCTCTGTCGATAGCCAGCAGAACGGCCGGGTCAAGCTCGCTGCCGCTGGCTTCGATTTGAATGACTTCGATCTCGGGGACTTCGGCGGTCGCGGGAATGTTGATCGTTTGCGGGGACAGTTTATAGGCCCAGCGGATTCGTGTGACTTGGTTGGTGAACAGAGATTTGAGTTTTCGATTATTCCGCGCACCGGCGTAGAACCGTTCTTTGTTGAGAACGCGGTTGAATTTCGCGGATGTGGGGAATTCGTACAGCATGGAGTTTTGAAACGCGGAGCCGCGGAGGACGCGGAGTGTTGGGATGAAGAAAGTTAAGGTTTCGTGAGTTCGGTTTGAAAATTAGGTTGAGGGCTTGGGGCCTTTATAGTTGTTGACAATTCGGTGTAGGCCGTCGATCAGTTTGACTTCGTGGAAGTTGATTAGGAGCCCAACGGGCAGGTTCATTAATCGCAGATGCGAAAGTGTTTGTGCTTTGTCGACTGGATGGATCGCAGACTTTGCTTTTAACTCAACGACTACACAGTCATCCACCAATAGGTCTGCTCGAAATCCACACTCGTGCTCTTGGTCGTCGTAAACGACCGGAATCGGGCGTTCTTCAATGACGTTATGCCCACGTTTTCTCAATTCGTAGGCCAAACACTTTCGATAGACCGTCTCGAGCAACCCAGGCCCAAGTTGCCGGTGGACTTCAATTGCCGCTCCAATAATTGCCTTTGTCAAATCGTTCAATTGCGTTTCATCATCCACCATCACTTTCGCTCCCTCTCCGCGAACTCCGCGCCTCCGCGTTTCAATTTGCTTCCGCTGGGTCATAAATGACCAAGAAAGTGATGAGCTCGAAATCGTCGAGACCTTTGATGTCTCCTTCGAGCGCCGTCGTCGGGCCGCCCGAGAACAGACTGTCTACGTCCGACTCTGCTTTGCGGTCGATGATACTGCTGATCGCAGTGTCAAGCAGGTCGCTGTAGACCTTCATATCGCGTCCGTCGTCGGTCGCGTCGTTGAATGGCTTGCAGACGTCTTCGACGTGCTTCCTGCGACCTTTGCACGCGACGCGAGCAAGGTCCAGTAATCGTTTGACTTCCGTGTGATCGATCACGACGCTACCATCGCTGGCCACGTAAACGAGATAGTAAGGATGTAGTCGATTGTGACCGCCGATATTGACGCTGCTAGATTTCGCAGAGGAAAGCTGGCGATTGCGAAGCGTGAAGATCACACCGGGCTGGAGTCCTCGCGCCGGATCGGCCGGTACGACACTGTGCATGCCATTAGGGACGTTGGCCAAGCAAGAAATATCACCGCCGCCCGCTTCCTTAACGTAGGCAAGCAAGTCCATGCGGAAATCGTTGAGTCCGAGATCGGTAATGGAGACACCCGTTTTGAGGTCTTCCATCTCGATCACTTCGTCTTGCAATCGCCGGAGTTGTTCTTTGCGGTAAGCGACGTCGCTGTTTTCGGCGTTTCCATCAAGCAGGACGTTGTCGTCGCCGGTGGCGGTCATGTCGACAATGACCATTCGGTTTTCGACGCGTTCCTTGAGGTTGATGTAATCATCAAGCGAGATGTCGGGCCAATAGTTGACCAATTGGATGCACGAGTTCGTCGATCCAATTCGGTCGACCCGCCCGAACCGCTGAATGATTCGCACGGGATTCCAGTGGATGTCGTAGTTGATAACGCAATCGCAATCCTGCAGGTTTTGACCTTCGGAGATGCAATCGGTGCCGATCAGAACGTCGATTTCCGCTGGCTCGTTAGGCAGGATCAGCGATTTCTCTTTGGACCTTGGCGAGAAAAGCGTTAAGAGTGATTGGAAGTCGTAGCGACGTGGTCGGCCGTCGGCATCGGCAATGGTGCTGCGGGGCGGGAATGTACCCGATACGGTCGCGGTATGACCGCCGCTATGATTGATCGATCCGGCCGCAGCGTCTGCATAGGCCGCGACGGCGGGTGCGAGGTGCTCGTAAAGGTACTCGGACGTGTCGGCGAATGCCGTGAAGATCAGCACCTTGCGATTGCCTGCGTTGATCGGCGAAGCGAACTTGTCTTTCAGGTAGCCGAGAAGGTGCTGCAGTTTGGCGTCGTCTTTGGGCGTGACCTTCTGCATCTCACCAAGAAGATCGTCGATGATGGCCAGGTCGCGCTGCAGGTCGGCTTGCCATGAGGGTAGGTCCATGTCTTCGAGACGAATTTGCACCTTGCCAGTTGTGACGGCCCTTTCATCGGCAAACCCTGGATCGAGCACTTCGTCTTCGTCGTACAGAGTTTCCCCAAAAGGGCCTGCGCTGTAACGGGCACCCGCGTCGGCGACCTGCATCGACTTGCCGGTCCGCTGGAACTCGTCAATTTTGGCCAGCAGACCACGATGGTTTCGCTGTAGCTTTGAGAGCGTGATTCGGAACGCTTCAATGCTGCTCTCAAGCCGTTTGAGCAGATTGACGGTCATCAGATTTTGCAAACTGCGTTCGCGGTCGATCTGGCGGAATTTGTTTCCTGTTGGCGTATCAACGTCGTATTGTTCGGCATAGAACGCCAGCCGGCTGGGGTGGATGTAGGCAACCGGTGCATAAACGGCCAACGTCAGCGATGCGAGGCTGTTGTAGATCTCGTTCAGGTTGGGGACGTCGCCGCGATGAGTTAACGGGCAGCGATAGGATTGCGGTGGTAGACGCGTGGGGAACGTGCCGACTTCGGCAGTGTCGTAAAAGGTTTGGATGTGCCGCCGTGAGCGAGCGATTGTGACGCTGTCGAGAAGCTTGAAGAAGTCAAAGTCGAGGCTTTTCAGAATCGCGTCGCTGGTCCGCTGGTCTGCGGGTAGCTTAGCCCACGCATTGAAGGCCTGCTGGGCACGCCGAAAGATTTCGCTGATGTCGCGTGAAGTATCCAGCTTTCGATTGATTGATTCCGTATCGCCTTCATAGGCAAGAGCGAGCTGATTCTTGAGGTCGTTGAACCGGTTGTTGACTGGCGTTGCTGAAAGCATCAGAACTTTGGTTTGAACACCAGCGCGTATGACGGCGTTCATGAGCTTTTCGTAGCGTGTCTCTTTTTCGGCGAACGCCTCGGCGTTGCGGAAGTTGTGCGATTCGTCGATGACGACCAGGTCATAGTTGCCCCAATTGACTTGATCGAGCCGCGTTCCAAACGATTCGCCGCGGGTTCTTCCAAGGTCGGTGTGGCAAAGGACGTCGTAGTTGAAGCGATCCTTAGCAAACAGGTTTGTTTTGACGTTGCGGTTGAAGGTGAGCCAATTGTCCGAAAGCCGTTTCGGGCACAGAACCAGTACGCTGCGGTTGCGAAGCTCGTAGTACTTAATGACGGCGAGCGCCGTGAATGTTTTTCCCAGGCCGACGCTGTCCGCAAGAATGCAACCGTTGAACGTTTCTAGTTTGTTGATGATTCCTGTCGCGCCATCTCGCTGAAAATTGAACAACTTGTTCCAGACGAGAGTGTCTTGATACCCGGTCATGTCATTGGGCAGTGCGTCGCCGGAGACGTCCTCCAAGAATTCGCTGAAGATGTTGTAAAGCATCTGAAAGTAGATGCGTTCGGGTGCGTTCTCTTGATAGATCGAATCGATGTGGTCGCAAAGTCGGTCTGTGACTTCGTCGATTCGCTCCGAGTCGTTCCAGACTTGATCGAACAAACCGATGAAGGTTTGGGTAAACGTCGCTTCATCGCCCTTGTTGATGAAGTTGGATACCGCGTCGCCTTTTTGATAACCCAGATCGACAGCAGTGAAGCCATGCAGCGGCATGTAGACCGCATCACTGGCCGTGTTCTTTGGCGCTGCCGAGACGCAGGCGAATTGCTGCATGGGAGCCTTGGTGCGATTGGAACGAAACTGGGCCTTGCGCCTCATCCACTCAGCACATTCTTTCGCGATGGCTCGCTGGGTAAGTTTGTTCTTGAGTTGGATCTCAAACTCGGTTCCATAAACGTTCCGCTCTCGTTCTGCTTTGGGAATAAAGTACTCCCTCGCCACTTTTTTGCCACTGTCGGTGACATCATGCGGAAGAAACGTCGGTGAAGTGAAGATGAATTGCAGCGACTCAATTTTTTCGAGTTCGGCTCGAAGTGCTTCAAAGGCGTAGATTGAGAAGCATGAGGCAGCAATACGCAACTTGGCACCGGGACGAATCGTCCGGCGCAAGTCGTCGCCAAATAGCGTATTGATGTTGTCGATCAGCTCCATGGCTGAAATACCCCCTCGCTGCTTGGGATTACCGATCCCGAGCTGCATTGCTTCGTAGGTTTGACTGGAAAGTGACAGTAGCATAAGCTCATGAGAGGGGCGTCACAACTGGCCGATCATTCGGCAGTGCTTCACGGAGAACTGCAATGTCAGGCAAGAAAACCAAAATCACGCGATCGGTCGATACACGCAGAGCGGGTTTCGGTGGACGCGTTCGGCAGTTGCGCACCCTTGGGTCGCTCACGCAGACGGAACTAGCTTTACGAATGAACGTCAGTGTTTCCTACATCAGCAAGGTCGAGAACGAGAAATTACACTTTGGTGATTACCCATCAGAGAAGTTCATCCACAAGTTGGCCAGCGAGTTAAAGGCAGACGAGGATGAGTTACTGCTTCAGGCGGACAAGGTGCCGAAGTCGATTCGTAAGCGAATTCGGCAGTGTCCCGATTTGTTTCGGTTGATCGCTAGGATGGACAAGCGGGCGTTGGACCAGCTTGGGAAAAACAAAGGTGTCAAGTACCGTTCTTGCCTTCAGGCTGCCCATTTATCCAAAACGGTACTTGACACCTTTTAACGTTCGCAGATTGACGGCAAACGTGAAGAAATCATTCGCCCTCGTGTCAGGCAGAGAACGCCCGAAGGCTGCAGCGAAGAAGTGATCCTGCGGAGTTACGAATCGGCCAGTGATCCAAGCGAACTTCATGCTTCGATTCTCGCCGCACTCAAGGCTGGTGTCAGCACTCGCCAGGCCGCAGATGTTGTTGGTGAAACACATGGGACCGGTCGCTCGAATGTGTCGCGATTGTGGCAGGAAGTGGGACATCAGTTTGTGGAAGAACTTCGCGGTCGCGATCTTTCGCAGATTGACTGGACGGTGTTGATGCTCG
>Ga0335398_10009891_pt1 | contig 10935 bp, 5 predicted proteins | sample BON03_FD_205742 | JGI IMG/M metagenome (GOLD analysis project Ga0335398, IMG submission 205742) | Freshwater microbial communities from Lake Bonney liftoff mats and glacier meltwater in Antarctica - BON-03 (spades assembly) (version 2) | ecosystem: Environmental > Aquatic > Freshwater > Ice >...
CCCAAACTTTTTAAAAAAAATAGGTTCAAATGGTAAAATGGAATAAATATGATCAGTAATCGCTTTTAGTTTAATCGCTCTTTTTTGATTCCAAGCCCACACTTTTGGAGGAATATAATAGTGGACAGGAATCTGATTTACTTTTGCAAAGGCTGCAATCCTCATATTAAACCCCCCATAATCTACCAAAATAATTGCTCGAGGTTTAAAGGAAAGTATATCCTGTTTGATCAATTTCAGATATTTTAGGACTTTTCTAAAGCCTAAAACTACCTCTAAGAAGCCCATTAGGGCTACTTCATCGTAGTCTACTGTAAGTTCTACTCCCGCTTGGGAGGAAAAGCTCCCTCCCATCCCCCGAAAAGAGAGTGAAGAATCTAATTCCCTTAAGGCAAGTACCAAGTTAGATGCATGAAGATCTCCTGATCGCTCCCCTGAAATAATATATATTTTTTTTGAATTCAACTTTTGAATTGTTTGAAGTAGCAGTTGACCTCTGTCCAATCAAGCCTATCTAAACTAATAAACAAAAGTAAGTTTTCAACCTACTCCATCTATTCAAATAATCTGTTATGTGTATTCTGGTAAATGCATGTTACGATATAAAACTAAATCTTCATTGGCTCGGATCAAATTACCCCTGTCTTGGCCTCAGATAAGCGCTTATCCCGAATATCTGAAGAGATTTTTCAAGTTAAATCAGTAATGAATTTGGCTATTTGATTTTTACCGAGACGTATTACAGATATCCGCAACTGCATCCATAATAGAAGAAACCATATATTATATGGTAGACATTTGTATTACAGCTACTTCTATCGACTGCTATCAGAACTTCGTCGTCTTGTGTCGTCTTAGTTGGTCTTCCTGCCAGTCAAGCTAAGAATATGAGATTACCAACATAATCGTACGTAATCACTTAATCCATTATTTTAAATCTATTCTCCCAGATACTCTACAAAATTCCTCGGGGTTTCGTAGAGAGTCAATTTGTGAAGCCCTCCAAATTTTGTGATTTCCTTCACAGCTGGCTCCAAGATCTTCCAAAATTCCATGACAAGATTTTCACAACTAGCCAATTTCCCATCCATAAAGTCTACGTCAACATTGAGGTTTTTATGATCAACACGATCAATCACCAAAGTTCTAATAATCATACCTAGCGCCTTTAAATCCACTACAAACCCAGTATTAGGATCGGGAAGTCCCTTCACCATCACAATCAATTCAAAATTATGACCATGCCAATTCACATTAGCACAGGGTCCGAACACCTCGAAATTCTTTTCTTCAGTCCAATTTGGATTCCAAAGTTTATGGGCCGCATTGAAATCCTCTTTTCTACAAACGTAAATCATACCTTCTCAATTAGGCTGCAAAGTTATGGAAAAGAAGAGTAGATTTAGACTTTTACTGGAAAGTAGATTCAACAAAAAAGCCTGATAATTATCAGGCCCTTACTATTAGACACTATTCAACTTTCGAAAGAAGATTACAAGATGATCCTCTCTGCTTAGATCAAGTTTATTTTCTTTGATGATCGATTTGGCCAATTCCTTATCTGAATCTTTCAAAGATTTAAGGATATTATTCGTTCGCGCTCTCACAGTCTCCACTTTCTCATTCGAATCGATAAGGTAGAAAGTCTCTTCATAAACGAACATTCGGCCGGGAGTCGGTGTGTAACTATTCTTTGGGGGAGTCACAAGATCTGTGAAAAACTTACGGATAAGAGTATATTTTTCGCCTTCTGCGATTACGTTTACTAAATCTTTTGGTCCGATCCCCGGTATAAACTCAAACCCCTTTTTCACCAATAGTTTTGGCAACATCCCAAGAGTTCCGGTTGCTAATAGAATTGAAGGTCGCTCCAACATCGCGTACTCCACGTAATCTTTATTTAGAAATATAGTATTACCAGCTTCATTGATAACCTCTAGCTCATTATCATGGACATTAAATCGATAAGCTACATTTTCTTTAACCCCCGCATTGGTCGTACCTATATCTGCTCTGGACCAATCCTCGAATAAGTAAGGTGAACCATCTATCTCAGCGTAACTCGTCAGCCTGGCAGGAGCTCCATTAAGACTAATATTAGATATTTGTGCCTTTACCCCATGAGAGCAAAATAAGGCTATTACAATTAATAATTTCTTCATTTTAATGCTTAATTACTTTTTTGTGTAACGTTAAATTATTTGTGTTAATCCTCAGTATATACAAGCCAGCCGGTCCGGTAAGATTCATTATCACTTGAATTTCTTCTTCAGTCTTGGATACCTCATTTACTAAATATCTTCTTCCTGCCATATCCAATAATTCGAGTACTACTTGTCCCCTATACCCATTTGAAATAGTAATGTTCAACTTATCCGAAGTTGGAATAGGTCCTACAAAAACTCCAAATCTACTAAGCTCAACTTCTTGGTCTGGGATCGCTGAGATCACAATTGGATCAGAAATTCGGTTACATATAGTATTGAAAATAGCAACCTGATATAATCCATCTCCTACAACTTGAAGTGATCTACTCGTACCTCCTTCGACCAGTTTACTATTGATATACCACTGATACGATGTGCCTGGTTGTAGTGAAGTCAATACATTTCCATTGACCACAATCGTTGGCTTTGCTAATTCATTTTCCCCTACTTGAATTGATTGATCGAAAACCGTTGAACCAGAAGCATTAGAAATTGTCAGTTTCACATTCTCCTCTCCTGCTTGGTCAAATACGAAGATTGGATTCCGTTCAGTTGAAGTCCCCTTCCCTCCAAAATCCCATACATAGGAAGAGATTGAACCTTCACTGAGATTTTCGAAGGAGATCGCTGCTCCTACACAATTGAAATTACTCCTAAAATTAGCAAATAGAACAGCTGCACAATTCTGACTTAACCAGCCTGTTGCATTTGAAACTGAAGCACTACTCCCCAAATTAATGATTGCCTTACCCTCATGATCAACGTTGGAAATGCTGAGATTTTCAAAACAATATTTCTTATATAGGTTATGTGTTAGTTTTCCTTTGCCTGAGGCCGTAATCAATGCTTTCGATTCAGTGGTAGCTGAGACAGTCATCGAATTCAAAATGATGACTTCCCCAGCTTGATCTAAATTAAGTTCGGAACCAGCGCCTACAGAAAGCGAGTCGACTTGGATACGTTGAACTTTCTGAAGAGCTTTCCCTCCAACTAGGCTTAAGCTTTTAAATCCTCCCGTATTTAAGACAAACGTACCTGAAGTTATGGTGAGAGACTTAAGACGTAACGAAGAATTATTTTCAAAATTACCCGTGGTCCCATTAAATTTCAATGCTATGCCTTCTTTGATGGTAACAGTAGCTCCAATATTGAAATCGCCAGATACTTCAATTGTATTTAGTTCTCCAATAAGACTCGACTGACCTACTATCGCAAATTTATTAAGTTTAAGAGTAGAAAATCCAGTTCTAACATTAGCATTGGAAATAGTTAATTGATCCAGTTTCCCTGCTTCAAGAATCTGCCAATTTCCGGCATTGAACTGAAGTTCAACCTGATCAAATACAGCCTCGCCCAATGCTACCAGTTGGTCGTTGACAGTTTGGTTAGCAAATATAAGCTTACCATTCTTTATTGATGTGACCTGATTACTTACTCTTAAGCCATTAGAAAGCACAATTGAATTGCCTTTAAGATCAAAACTCACCAACTGATTACCAAATAAATTTATGCTAAAGGCATTTGCGTCAACAGGGAAATTAACTGTCACAGCGCCTGAATTTGAACCTTCAAAAACAACTCGTGTACCAATATCAGGAATACGGTTTGCACTTGGACCATTGGAATCAAGTGACCAATTTAAGGGATTTATCCAATCGCCATTCGCAGAACCTATCCAATAAAGTGTCTCATCTGCACCATCAGCCGTACCAGATTTGAGTACAAACGAGAAATCCTGAAGTCCATTTTTCAAATCAGCTTTATGAGACACTACGATTCGGTAGCGCTGCGCCTTTGGGTTAGGAATATAAATCTGTTCTACGTTATCTCGAAAATTATCTGAGGTATTTTGAGCTTTTGCAGAAAGTCTCAAAGCAGGATCGAGTGTGTATGGAAAATAAGTATTTCCCTCTTCATCCACTATTCGAAGATCCAGATCATTAACGAGCATCAGATTTTGAGGATTAACGGATGGACTTGGAGAGTTGCCCGATGGATCTGTCCAAGCGATCGTAACACGAATCGGTGTGACCCCATCAGAGATAAATTCATTCTCAAACTTCCCTCCCTGAGCTAATCGCTCTTCACGAATAACATCGGAGCTTCCATTTTCATTTATGATGATCTCTGCCGCGTCTTTTGTATCGAGTAGCCCCCAACCATAAGCATAGTCTGGCCCAGGATTAGGACCAGCCTCTCTGGTAGTATTAATCATGAGCGCTTTCAGCGTAGAAGCCCACATGTAACGACCTGAGTTTCTATTTGAATAAAGCTGCTGAAGCAAAAGCAACGAACCGGTTACGTTAGGTGAGGCCATAGAAGTACCACTCAAACTTGCATAAGAATCCGTTGTTCCCCCATTTGCAATAGCCGAACTAAAAACATTAACCCCCATTGCGACTACATCAGGCTTTATCCTGCCATCATCTACTGGTCCAACACTTGAAAAGCTGCTTATTGCTACGCTTTGTGGTCCAGCATAATCAATGACACTGGACACTGCCCCTACTGTTATCGCGTTTTTCGCTACACCTTCAGGGCCAATATTATCGTCAGGACCATCTGGATCCCGAGAACCATCACCTGAGTCGTTTCTATCATTACCCGCAGCCCAGACTACGGTGTAATACGGCTTTGAAAATATCAGATCATCCAAACCTTTACTTTTTGCGCCATAAAATCCAAATCGATATTCTTCTTTTGGATCGACAGAGGCGTTGCCAGCCCAAACCCAAGCATTACTAGCGTTTCGATACCAGCCTAATACAACACCATAGGAGTGGTTAGACACCAAATGACCGTTAATCTTTGTAATTGGATCATAGGCGTTAACATTCATCTTAGATAAATCGCTCTCCCAATTAAAAGCCCATCCAGTCGCTTCACTTGCCATACCTTTCGCCCTAGGATTTATCCCTGTAGCCATGACCGTACCAGAAACGTGAGTTGCATGGTTACTAATCGTTTCTGTAGAACCATCAATCTGTGTCAATCTTCCCTGAAACTCGACATGATCAGGTTTGGGACGTGTTTGATCATAGATACCTACGGTCATTCCTTTTCCAGTAAGATTGAGACCTAATGACCCTCCAACTTGAAGCGCATTGGTACTAGTAGTAACAGCGGCTTCCGTATTGAAAATAGTATAGTAAACTGGAGCGTTTGATTCATCAAAATAATTTAATTCAGCAATTTTGTTGTTTTCCAATTTTAAAAATAAAGGCAACCCTCTTTGTAATGCCTTTTGCTTTAAAGCTTCTTTGTTTAAGATAAAGGAAGGATAATTGGAATTAAATTCTTTTGAAATGGACGTTCTAAGCGATTCCAATGAAGGTGAATTTGCACGATCTTGCCCTAAGACAAAGTGAAAACTCAGCATGAACAAACAACTAGTATATAGTATTCTCATTAATTCTAAAATATTATTAGCTTTTTATTAACGCCTTAAAAATAAGTAAAGTTTAAAAAAAAAAGGGCCCGAAAGCCCTCTTTTACTTAAAATTTAAGAGAGTTTAAATTTTGGTTAGAATAATTGTTCCACCGTCTCCATAAGTATTGGACCAAGTGATTTTCAATTTTCCATCTGTATTTACCGTTCCGGTAATTGTAAATGAATCGCCAAATTGATCGGTGTTAGATGAAAGACCGGTTATTTTGGTACAGTTCTCTCTCATTCTTCCAATAGGTCTAGCTTCAGTGTAAATTCCTGGATACATCCCAAAAGACATGTCGTCCATTTGATATAATCCTGCGGATACTTGTGTAATTATAACCTTATCTGCAGTTGTAATCACAAAGTTAGTGCGGGTTTGACCTGCCCCGCCTTTACCATCACCTAATTGAAGTTTCTCCCAAAATACAGTATAGGTACTTTTCAGGTCAGAAGGACAGATAACTCTGATGGCAACTGTTAGTTTACCATAATTTGACGATATCTCCACACCAGTAGCGCTTGTTATTTTCAACACCAGATTTGGAGTTTCGGAAGGATCAATATTACCTGTCAGGACTGTAACAGGTAATTTTGCAGTAAATTCTCCTGCTGGAATAGTAAGTGATTTAGATGCCAGTCTGTAGTGAACTCCTTCTACGGCAGTAGAAGTTGGATCAACCTCCACATTCACTGTGACAGCCGAAGTGCCTGATGTAGAAACTCGATTCACTTGAACATCTACATTATCGGTCTGTGTAGCATTAAGCCGCACAAATGATGAAATCAAACCATTTGGTAGATTTCCTGCATTAAATTCAACTTGATTCCCACCATAAAAGGTATCGGTACCTTGATCATCAAAACAAGCAGTGGTTGTCAACGTAGCGACAAGCATTACTAGGAAAATATATATTTTGTTGCTTTTCATTATTTTTCCGTTTTTAGTTGTAGCCTGGATTATCCACCAAAAGCTCATTTAAGATCAATTGATCCTGAGGTAAAGGAGCTAAAAGTCTGTAATCAGAGTATGGAACAGGCTGATTATTTGAATGTTTAGATATAGTCAATCCATTTCTTTTTAGATCGAACCATCTATGACCTTCCAATGCAAACTCCACTCTTCTTTCTTTCAAAATCTGATTGAATAATGCATCTCCTACTAATCCAGCATCAACTGCAGCTAGTCCTCTCTTGCTTCTTAATGCATTCAAATCAGATCTCGCTCCTGGAGCATCAGTTCTAAATCTTGCTTCTGCTCTGATTAGAAATAATTCTGCAGCTCTCATGATAGGAAGATTCTCAAGGAAGTCACCTTTTGTACCTAGCCACTTAGCTGATCTAAACACTGTTCCAGTAGCGCCAGATCTTGTTGTTGCTATCCAGGCATTTCTCCGGATATCCCCAATCTCATAAGCTGCAATTAATTCATTCGATGCAGTCACTATGAACTGAGCACCAGTAAACACATTAGAAGTAAGCGTACACATAGAATTGTTCACACCATCTACCGTTGACCAATCCACTGATCTAATTTCAATTTCGAAAAGAGATTCAGGGTTTGGATAAGTAGAGAAACCTGAAACATAGTTAGCAGGAGTAGATAGACCTGTACCATCATTACCTAAATTAAAAGTAGTCATGGATTGAGTTGCCATAGCCGCAGCTTGCGGCAACTTAGAATCATACAGGTAAGCCCTTGCAAGAAGTGCTTCGGCTGCGCCTTTTGTTACTCTATATATTCCATTAGAACCTTGTGCAGCAGACGGAAGTAATCCAATAGCAGTATTCAAATCTGACTCGATCAGATCATATACCTGTCTATTAGTGGATCTAGCCTTGAAATCCGCATCTGAAAAACTCAAAGTAGGGGTAGTTCGGATAATTACTGAATTGTTCCATCCATTTACTTCTTTTCCTGGCTCATAACCGTAAACTTTTGCTAGATCGAAGTAATAAAGAGCTCTTAAGAAAAATGCTTCACCTTTAATTCGGTTTTTTCTTGTAGCATCACCTTCTACAGCATCAACACCATTAATGATGATATTGGTTACGTTAATTGCACCATAGTTGCCCCACAAACCCATGTGTTGTCGATCCGCATTCACTTCCTGACCAATGTATCTGCCTGTATTAGCGATAATTCTTAAATTATCAGCCATGATCTCAGGAGCGATCATCAGTGATTGACCATAAGACCCAAAACTCCTTGCCCCAGTATAAGCAGTTGCTAGTAGCGACTCATAGCCATTAACATCCGATAAGGCGGTATCCGGAGTTAGACTTTGTCTTGGTTCGGTATCCAATAAATCTGAACATGATGCCAGGGATAGTATGGAACCAAGCGCTATAATTTTTATATAATTTTTCATTCCTATTTCTGATTAGAAGTTAAGATTGATACCAGCAGAGATTTGTCTTGCATTTGGATACCTACCAAAAGTAGTGTTTCCTGTAATACTGACTACCTCAGGATCTATCCCATTGAAATTAGTAAAAGTGGCCAAGTTTAAGCCTTGCACGAAAATGGATGCACTAGCCATTCCAATTTTGCTAGCTGCCGCTGAACCTAACCTGTAGTTTAAAGTCACTTGCTTCAACCTTACATATCCACCATCACTCAATAGTCGAGTAGAGAAGGTGTTGACAGCTGAAGTTCCAGCCTCTTGACCTCCCTCAAATGGTCTACCAACAGTAGTTACATCACCGGGCTGCTTCCAATAGTTCAATTGATCTACAGTTTGGTTTCCAGTACCTGATCCCCAGTTGCCTAGGTTAAAGATATCCGCGTTAGATGCAATGTTACCAAATTGTCCTTGAAAGAATACTTCAAGTGTCACTGGACCGTAAGTGAATGTGTTTGAAAGACCTCCATAACTTGTTGGAAGACCAGTTCCTCTATAATCTAAGGTACTTTGACCGGTGATATAAGTATAGTTTCCAGTACCAGTACCATCATCGTACATCGCACGACCATTTGATGGATTCACACCTTGGTATTGATTAGTATACCAGAATTGGATTGGACGACCTACGATCAAGTCATTACCGACTCGATCCTTACCGTCGTAGAGGGATATCAACTCATTCTCTAAGAATGTAATATTGAATCCAGTGCTCCACTGAAATTTTCCAACTACAATGTTCACAGTTTGTACATCGATGTCAACTCCTTGATTTCGAACTTCACCTGTATTTCTGGTGATTGAACCAAAACCTGAATCGTTTGGAAGCGGTGTGTTGAATAGTAGTGATTTAGAATTCTTTCTCCAGAAATCAACAGTAGTAATAATTCGACCATTAAATAGAGTAGCGTCTAAACCGAAGTTAAAGGTTTCAGATTCTTCCCATGTTAATAAGTCGTTACCCAACTGGGACAAATTCAAACCACCCTGGCCAAGATACTGGCCTGAAGAACCTACTAAAGTTCTTGACCCAAAATTTGATCGATCTAAATCGTTTGGATCAATATCAGAATTACCAGTGACACCGTATGAAGCTCTTACCCTTAAGTTATCTAACCAAGTCACGTCCTGAAGGAATGCTTCAGAAGAAAGTCTCCATCCTGCAGATGCTGCATAGAATGTACCCCATCTGTTTTGCTCACCAAATCTAGAATGCCCATCTCTTCTTAGCGTGAAGTCAGCAGTATAGCGATCGTCATAGTCATACTTTGCCTGTCCAAAGACACCTGCTCTTTTGTATTCAGTGAAAAAGCTTCCTACTGAGAATGGAGTGGCAGCATTATTCAAATAGATTAAAGTTGGGTTTGGAAATCCTCTGCCAGTTGCTGTTTGTAAATCAGATTGTGATCCTTTATATTCAACACCTAAGATACCCGATACAGTATGTACATCATTGAATTTCTTGTTGAAATTAAAGTTGTGGTTAGTATTGAAATTTGTAGCTCTCCTAGCTGTAACCGTTGAAGCTCCACCATAAGATGAAAATACTGGGATCGTAGAAGGTCTATTATTTATATCAGCATTATCTGAGAAATCAAGTCCGAAATACGAAGTGAAACTTAACCACGGAGCAATTTGATAATTCATCTGAATATTGGATACCGTCTGAACAGTTTTGCCACTTCTCAGCTCTTGAGCCACACCTTGTGCAATGTTATATCCAAAAAGGTGGTTTGAAGGATATGGAGCAAATGTTCCATCCTCATTGTAAATCGGCACATTTGGACGAGCAGAGAAACCTGCCACAAATGGCGAGTTTACAAAGTTACCGTTTGCGATTGAGCCATTGGTGTTTTGGAATGCCAAAGACAAATTAGCAGAAACTGTAAAGTTTTTGCTTGGTCGATGTGTCACATTTAATCGTCCAGTAGCTCTGGAGTAATCAGACATTTCAATTTGCCCTTCCTGCTTGGTGTAAGAACCAGAAAGGTAAAATGTAGTCTTCTCGTCACCACCAGAAATGGAAACATCATATACGCTCAATCTTCCTGTTCTATAAAGTGCATTTAACCAATCGCTGGATTCAAGATTAGGATCTTCAGGATTTCCATAAGTAGCATCAGCACCTGCCGTTGCAAGACCTCTGTTCTGGTAAGCTACTCTTTTGATGCCTGCCAACTGAGAGGCGTCCATCACGTCATAGAGGTTCAAAGGTTGTACTATTCCTTCCTGTACGGATACCTTGACCAGTGACTTTCCTTTTTTGCCTCTTTTGGTAGTGACGATTACCACACCATTTGCGGCCTGAGCTCCATAAATTGCTGCTGCTGCTGCGTCTTTCAACACTTCAATAGATTCTATATCATTTGGGTTGATGGAGCCTAAAGCGTTTTGGTTTCCCTGACCAGATAGCCCTCCACTGGCGATTTGTACGCCATCAATGATGTAAAGTGGGTCATTTCCGGCGTTAATAGAACCAACACCTCTAATTCGAACATTCAAAGTTCCACCTGGCTGGCCAGAAGTGGATGTTACTTGAACTCCAGCAATTCGACCTTGCATCGCACGGTCAAAAGATTGAACAGGTAGATTTTCGAAGATTTCTCCTTTAACAGAAGAAATTGCACCTGTGCCCTCTCTTTTTGATTGATCACCATAAGAAGTAACCACATATTCGGACAAGGACTGTATATCCTCCTCCATGGATATATCGACAACTGATCTATTGCCTATATTGACCTCCTGAGGACTTAAGCCGACAAAGCTAAAGACCAATACATTGCTTCCGGCCGGAACATTGATTGAGTATTTGCCATCAAGATCTGTGGCTATACCAATAGTTGTTCCCTTGACCAGAACTGTTGCTCCTGGTACTCCTAAGTTATCCTCGCTA
>Ga0335398_10009892_pt1 | contig 10933 bp, 8 predicted proteins | sample BON03_FD_205742 | JGI IMG/M metagenome (GOLD analysis project Ga0335398, IMG submission 205742) | Freshwater microbial communities from Lake Bonney liftoff mats and glacier meltwater in Antarctica - BON-03 (spades assembly) (version 2) | ecosystem: Environmental > Aquatic > Freshwater > Ice >...
GCCCCCCGCGGCGCCGCCCCGAGGGCCCCCCCCCCCCCCCCCCCCCCCCCCCGGCCCCCGGGCCCCCGGCCACCCCCCCCCCCCCCCCACCCCTCCATTTCCTCGCATCACAGCGCCCCGTCCCCCAGCGCCTGCCGGCTCGCGTCCCCGGCCGCCCACGCCCCGTAGTCCCGCGCCAGCTGCGCCAGGAACCGCGGCACCATCAGCGCCAGCGTGCCGGCCATGACGTGGCTTCCCGCGGCCTCCACGGCCGAGACGGGCACGGCCAGCCAAGCGGGGACGGCGACGGCGACCTCGACAACCACGTCGCTGAGGATGGCGGCCGAGGGCGGGGAGCGGGGAGCGGCGGGGGGGGAGGGGGGGGAGGGAGCGCCGGCTGCTGCTGCTGCTGGTGCCGGCGCCGCCGACGGCGTTGCCCCGCCGCCGCCGTTCGCGGCCGCCGCGCCCGCCCGCGCCGCCGCCGCGCTGTCTGCCCCCGCTGCTCCTGCTTCTGCTTGCCCCCCTTGCCCTCCCCCGCCCCCGAGCGCCCGCCACGTCACCCGGTTGGCCATCGCCGCCTCGAACTGCCCGCCCGCCCGCTCGACCGCGGGAGACCCCCGCAGCTCGCACCCCAACAAGGCGATCGTGCACCCGCGCGGGCCCGTCTCGACCGACACGGTCAGAACGGGCTCGACCGAGAAGCCGAGAAAGGCGAGCCGGCCGACGTGGCAGCGGAAGCGGTCGTCGCCCAGGCGCTCGATCTTGCGGGCGTCGAGGACCGAGTACTGCGAGGCGGGCAGGGACATGTAGGCGGCTGTCAAGGTTTGTTGGGGCGGCGTTTGGTGGGTTTTGGTGTTGAAAGTTTGGGGGGTGGGGGCTTGATGGTCGGTTGCGTCGTGAGCGTCGTTGTTTTCGTTTCAATTTCTCGAACGGGGGGAGCGGCAACGTGTTTCGGACAAAAAAGACGAAAAGACTCACAGAGCGGCTTCTCGCGCTCGGCGACGACGATCTCGGCGCGCTTCTCGGCGCGGAAGCGGGCGATGCGCGCGCCCGCGGGCAGGCGCGCGCGCAGGGCGCCGAGCGCGTCTGCGCTGCGGTTGCTCGAGGACGGCCCGCCGCCGTCGGGCGACGGCGACGACGGCGACGGAGCGGGCGGCGCGTCGGCGGTGGCGGTGGCGCGCGGCGAGGCGCGGCGACAAGCCAAGCCCCTCCCTCCGCTGCTGCTGGTGCTGCTGCGCCGTTGCCGCTGCCGCGCCAACGCGCGCGTCCCTGGGCTTTGGATCATATTGGCCGCTGCTGCTCTAGGAAGCGTGATTGGACGCAAAAGAGAGACAAGAGGTTGCGTGGGCGAGAGAGCGGGAGAGGGGAGGCAATGCGAGATTTGAGGGACGCGCGCGCGCGCTGTGTTCAGTGCTGCGTCGATTGCAGGAAGGGCATAAGACGATTTAGCGCGTGTGAGACGATAGCGAGGGCGAACGCATGAATGGTTCTGGCACAGGGTGACAAGGAGCAAGGAGGATTCGAAAAGATCGGAGCGAGCGAGAGAGGGCGGCGAGGGCGCCAGGCGGCCGAGGGCGGCAGCGGCGAGGGCGGCGGAAACGAGGGCGGAGGCGGCGATGGCGGCGACTGAGGAGGACGAGGGAATCACAAGTGGGGCGGGCCGAACGGTCGCTTATTTGCACATCGACGACGACACGGAGACCGAAGCTTGGGTCGCCCGCGAGGTGATTTCGATTCGATCACCTCTACAAGCGGCCGCCGCGCAAGTCCCGACCGCCAAAGACGGGGGATAAGAGACCGCCGGCCACCGTCAAAAGAACAAAAGACAAAAAGACGTCCTTTTTTACTCGCGATCACAAACGCCTCTCGCTACCTCAAAAACGTGGCCGTGCGGTTGCCCGACCTGGGCATCACCGCGCCGCGCTTCCCGCCCTTCATCAAGAACTCCTCGGGAATGTCGTAGGGGTTGACGGGCGGGGCAAAGCCGCCGCCGCCGCCGCGCCCGCCGCCGCCGCGCCCGCCGCCGCGCCCGCCGCGGGCGCCCCCGTCGCCCCTTGCTGCTGCTCCTCCTCCTCCGGCGCCGCGCCCTCCGCCTCCTCCCGCCTGGCGCGCGCGCACATCGGCCAGGCTGCCCCCGCGCCCGCCGCCCGCGCCGAGGTACCCGCCGCGGCCCGCGCCGCCGCGGCCCCGGGAGCGGCGCGGCGCGGGCGGCAGCAGCGACGGGCCGCCGCGGCGCGGCGCCCCCGGCAGGGCCACACGGCCCGCGGCGGCGCCGGCGCCGGCGCCGGGAAGGGCGCCCCCGCCCTTGTCCTTGCCCGGCTGCTGCTGCGGCTGCACGCCGTCGGCGCGCCAGCTTTCGGCGCGCTCGTCGGGCGCGAGGCCGGCCGAGGCCGCGGCGGCGCGCAGGCGGCGCTCCTCCTCGTCGAGCGGGGCCGGCGCTCTCCGGGCGCCGCCGCCTGGTCCTCCTCCTCCGGCCCGTCCTCCGCCGCCACCGAGCCCGAGGCCCGCGTCCTCCTGCCGCCGCCGCTCCTCGCGCCGCTGACGCTTGAACGCGCGCGCGCGCTCGGACAGGGGCAGCGGCACGTAGTCCGCGGCGTCCTCGTAATCGTCTTTGCCGTTCGCCGGCGCTTGCCGCTGCTGCTGCTGCTGCTGCTGCTGCTGCTGCTGCTGCTGCTGCTGCTGCCGCTGCTGGTGCTGGTCGTCGGCCTCGCGCGACAGCGCAGCGGCCCCCCCTGTCCCCTCCTCCTCCTCGCCTGCGCCGCCTGCCCCTGCCCTCAGCGCCTGCGCCGCCGCGCGCACGTCACCCGCCGACGCCTGTTGCGGCGCGTCGTCCTCCTCCCTCGCCCGTGCGTCCTCCAGCGCCGCCTGCTGCTGCCGCTGCCGCTGCCGCTGCTGCTCTGGCGTCGCGAGCAGCGAGGCGGGCGTCGCCGCAAACGGCATCGCGAACGAATGGCGCAGGCTCAGCGCGGCCGCGCGGTCGGCCACCGCGGCCGCGGCCGCGGCCGGAGGGGCCAGCGCCTCCGGGAACGCGCCCGTGGAGGGGGGTGGTGCCCCGGCCATGGCGCGCGCAAAGCCGCCGCCGCCGCCACCTGCGAAGCCGCCGCTGACGACGACAACGGGCGGCAGGTCGACGCGCGGCGCGAACGAGCGCGCGGGGGGGCGCGACGGCGGTGGTGGTGGTGCCGCTGCTGCTGCGGCTGGGAGGCACGTCGATGTGTCGGCTGCGACCGCCGCGGGCGCGGCCGCCGCCTCGCCTTGCTGCCTGCACGGAGACATGCCGCGGCTTCCGTCCTTGGGTCGCGCCGCCTTTTTCCGATGCGTGCGTCGATTGGCGACTCTGCTGTGGGTGCCGCGTGAAATAACGTACTAGTTGTTGCTGTTGTGTTTGTGCTGTAGCCAATCCGCGATTGGTTGGAGACGTGTTGGCCGCGAGGGCTTTGTCAATCGCGGAGCGCGCATCGGCGTCGTCTGGCGGGAGCGTTGCGCTCGTCGGGCGAGGCGCTGTCGTCAGGCGCCTGCAAAACTCTCGTCACACACACACGACTGGCCGTCAACCTCTCCCGCGCGCAAACAACATAGAGGCGTTCGTGACGTCTGCCCCTCGATTCGATCTACACACGCACCCGCGCTGTCTGGTGACACCTCCCCCCCCCTCTTCCCGATCCCGAGAGATCCTCCTCTCCCAGCCCACCGTGTGCTAGAGGACAGCCGCGCCGTCGCCACCGACGATGCCGCGGCTGCCCCTCGCCGGGCGGCCCACCGCCCCGACGCGACCTCCCGCCGCCGGCGCCGGCGTCGGCGTCGGCGTCGTCGCCGCGACCGCTCGTCGGCGAGACGGAGCCGTCGCCCCCCTGGCCGACAACAACAGCGACAACGACAGCAACAACGACAGCACCAACAACAAAAAGTTCCGCGCCGCGAAGAGTCCCTCACGCGGCGCCGAGGCAACTCGCTCGCGCCTGCGCACCCCTGGGGGCGGCTTCATCGCCGGCTTGCTCAACGGACTGAGCGACGGCGCGTTTGGCGGCGCCCCCGACAGGAGCGGCGGCGGCGGCGGCGGCGGCGGCGGCGCCTTTTCGCCCGCCTCGCTCTACCGCGCCCTCCTGCGCCTGGGCCCCTCCGTCCCGGTCCCTCGGACAACCCCCGCCGCCGCCCCGGACGACAGCGACGTCCCCGCGGAGCAGGCCGAGGCGCTCGCCGCCCTGCTGTTGGTGTCCCGGCGCCGCGCCGCCGCGCTCGTCCGGCGGTGCCCGCGGGTACGGGCGATGCCGCCGCGCGAGCTCGGCGGGCGCGTGCTGGCGCTCAAGGCGGCGCTGCCCGGCTGCGACGTGGCCGCGCTGGTCGAGGCGCGGCCGGATCTCTATCTCGGGGCGGAGGACGACACGGCGGCGGCGGCGGCAGACGACGACACTGTCGCCGCAGACGGCGACGAAGGAGAGGGAGGACAAGGACGACGAGGGGCGGCGGCGGCGGCGGCGGCGGCGGCGGCGCCAGCAACGGCGAAAGAGAGGGAAGCACGGCATCCCGGAGCCGCAACGGCTGCGAGGGCCGCGGCCGCCCTCGACGCCCTGCGCCGCGGCCTCCCCGGCGCCGACGTCGAGGCCATGGCGTTCGAGGACGCCGCCCTCCTGCTGCACCCGCCCGCGAGGCTCGCGCGCGGCCTGCGGCGCCTGAGGGCCCTGTGGCCTGAGGCCGACGGCGACACGTTCGCGGCGTCCGAGCCGCACCACCTGGCGCTGGCGGTGCGGGCGCTGGGCGAGGGGGAGGGGGACGACGACGACGGCGGGGGGGAGGGCGGGGGAGGGGGCGGAGTGTGAGAGAGTAGAGCAGAGAGACAGCGCGAGAACCACGGTCGACCGTCCACAGGAGGTCGCTCCTGGCGGGGTCTCCCGGCCGGTCGGAGGCGAGAACACCGCCGCCAATGCTCTGCCCTTTCTCGGGCGACGCCGCTCGCTCGCTCGTCTCCCGGCAGCGGCGCTGTCGCCAGCAGCAGCGGCGGCCACCGATCCTACGCAGCCCGCCCTGGCGGCGGCCTTTTCCGGCAAGCCCCGGCTGGGCGAATGACCGAGGTGAGGCTGTGTCCCTGCGTGCCGCCGCTCCTTCTGCCGCCGCAGCAGTCGTGGGCACTTGCCCCTGCTGCTGCTGCTGCTTCTGCTGCTGCTGCTGTCGCTGTTTTCGCCGACACGTCGCGACGGCCCTCACTCTCGCACACGCACACTGCATGCCCCCCCTCCCTCTCCTCCTACCATACCTCGAACATCGCCACACAGCCCGCCGCCGCCGACGCCCCCACTCGTCGGCGCTGGCTCGTTCTTGGGTCGCCACTGCTGTTTGCGTCATTGTCGTCGCCGCGACTTTTTTTGCATCCGGCACCCGGTCTCTGGCGCGCCTGCTTGCTCTCCTCCCTGCATCAACCTCACAGAGCCATTTTTCAAGCACAAGGCACGATCAAACTCCCGTTTGGTCGCCGCGTGTTCGCGGCGGTCGTCACGGGCCAGCGCGCCAGGGACGTGCTCCGCGCGATCGACGCGTGCGCGCCGCGGGGGGACGAGCGGCGGCGCGCAGAGGCCGTCGAACAAATGAGGCGCAAACATCACGACACGCCGTTGCAGGTCGCGCACCGCAAGCGACGCGAAGACATGGTCGCCTTGCTACTCGAGGAGAGCGCCGACGCCGGCAAGGTCCGCGACGACAACGGCCGCCCGACGACGGCCCTCGCGCTGTGCGTCTACCACGACCTGCCTCGCACCATCCTCGCGCTGCTGCGCAAGGGGCGCGACCCAAGCCAGCGGCTCGTTCACGACGACAAGGACCCTCCTGCTGGTTCCGACAACGTTTGGCCGTATGGAGTCAATGCACTCGACGCGCGCGACTGGGCCGGCGAGACGCCTCTACACTGGGCCGTGCGCAGGTGCAGTGCCGCGGTCGCCCTCCTCATGCGGCTAGGCGCGGACGTCAACGTGCGAGACGAGTGCGGGAGGACGCCCCACGGCCAACAATTGCGACATCGCGATTGAGCTAGCGGGCTGCTCGTCGCCTGAGACTCGCCGCGCCGTCGTCTCCCACCGCGGCGAGTTCGACAACGGCTTCAGCGCGGTCGACTTTATCGCCTGGTCGCGATACGGGCGTCAGTTGCCCAAGTGGCTGATCGCCGACATGCTCGTCTCTGGTGCGTCGGTGCTGCCGCGCCACGCGGCCGCCGTCCTGCATTTTCTGTCGCGGTCCGTCGCGGTGTCGCACGGCCTGCCGCTGGCCGCGCAAAGGGAGGCCGCGGGGCGCTCCGCCGAGCTCTGCACCAGCTGGCGCACAAGGCCTTTGCCGGCCTGGCGCTGGACGTGGAGGAGCTGAGGGCGGCAGAGAGCGAAATGAAGAACAAGGAGCGGCGCGTGCTGGAGCTGGAGACGGAGCTGTTGGCGCTGGGGGCCTGGTCAGAGAGCAGCAGCGGCAGCGACGAGGAAGATGAGAGCGACGACGACGAGAGCGACAGCGACGAGAGCGACTACGACGAAAGCGACGAGGGCGAGAGCGACGACGACGAGAGCGACCAGGGCGAGAGCGTCGACGACGAGAGCAAGGACTCGCTGCTGGGCGGCGGCGGAAAGTGAGAGAAGAGGTGTAGCACACACCGGGAGCCTAAACCGCCGGTAAAAGCAAAACAAAGAGCAAAACTGCCCCGCGTCACCTCCCGTCGCGGTCCGACCAGAGCGGCAGGCCCTCCTCCGCCATGAGCCGGATCGCGTGCGCCTCAAGCGCCCGCGCCGCCCCCCTCCCGCCGCCGCCCGCCCCCGCGCCCCACGCGCCCACGGGCACGTACGCCGCCTCGAGCGTCAGGCCCCGGCCGCCCCGGTCCCTCCGCGCGCGGTGCTCCTGGAGCCGCGCGGCCAGCCGCTCCGTCTCGCCGGCGTAGAACCACCCGTCGGACCAGCGCACGATGTAGACGACGGGGCACGCGGCCGCGTGTGCGGGCGCGGGCGACATGCCGCGGCGCACGACGACGACGGCGGCGGTCCGGGGGGCGGCGGCGTCAGCGCCGTCGGGGCCGGGGGGCGGGGGCGGCAAGACGTCGCGCGCGGCGGCGGCGAGGAGGGCGGCGCCGTCGTCGACGGTCGTGGAGGACGCTGCGGAGGAGAGAAGAGCCAGCGGGGGGAGGGAGGGGGCGCCGGCAACGTTGTCGTCGTTGTCGTCGCCGTCGTCCTCGTCGTCTTTGTCGTCCTTCTCAATCGACGGTGGCGGCGGCGAGGCGAGCGGAGCTTTGTCTTCCAAACTGGCTGCGGCTGTCGCCTTGGCCCGGCGGGCGCGCGGGGCGCGCGCCGGAGTCGCCCGGCCGGCGGCAACGGCAGGCAACGCCTCGCGTTCCTGCTCCTGTTGCTCGTGCGCCGCCCCCGCCGCTGCCGCCGCCGCGCGTCGCGCGAGTGCACCGTCGACCAGAGGCAGCAGCTGCGCCGCCCGCTCCACCACCCCGGCCGGCATCCCCGCCTCCGAGGCGACCTCGAACGCCAGCGACTCGTCGCACCAGCCCGGCATGAGGCGCCACGTCGGCGCCCGCCGCCGCCGCGGCGGCGGCGGCGCAAGGGCAGAGGAGGCGTCGCCGCCGAGGCGCCGCCGCAGAGCGCCGCCCCCCTCCTCCCCCTCCTCCGCTCCCTCCTCCTCCTCGCCCGCCTCCAAAGGCCGCGCCACCTCCATGTGCCAGTGGTTGAGCCCCCCCCCGCCCTCCCGGGCGGGCGCCAGCGTGCGCAGCGCGTGCAGGTGCGTCGCGAACACGCCCTTGCAGCCGGGCGAGGCGACCAGCGCCTCGAGCACGGCGGCGGCCAGGGCGGTCCCCTTGCGGACCTCGGTGCCCTTGCCGAGCTCGTCGATCAGGACGAGCGACCCGCGACGCGCGGGCAGAGGAGGAGCGGAAGAAGGGGGAGGAGAAGAGCCCGGCGGCCGCGGCTGCTGCAGCGCGCCGAGCGTGAACGCCGCGTCCTCGCACTCGACCGCGAAGGCCGACTTGCCCTCCGCGGGCGCGTCGCCAGAGAAGCTGCGCAGCGCGAACAGGCGCAGGGGCGGCACGCCGCACCCGCCCTCGGCGCAGGGCGCCAGCAGCCCGCAGTTTGCGAGCAGCGCGGCGGCGGCCACGCTCCTCAGCACCGTCGACTTTCCCGCCATGTTTGGCCCCGTCAGCGCCATCATGCCGTCCAGGCGCACGTCGTTGGCGACGGTGCGGCGGCCGGGGCCCGGCGGCGGCATCCAGTAGGGCCACAGCCCGCGCAGGTGGACGGGGCCGTCGGGCCGGAGCCGCCGGGGCGCTGGGCGCGGGCGGCCGGCGGCCGGCGGGGCGCCGGGCTCGGCGTCCTGCTGCGGCGGCGACGGCAATGGCGGCAATGGCGGCAGCAGCAGCGGGTCGGGCACGGCCCACCCGCGCGCGGCGCCCGCGTGCGCGACGTGGTGCCCCAGCGCCAGCGCCGCGACCGAGAAGTGGCACGCGGCCACCAGCGCCAGGCCCTCGCGCTCCAGCTCGGCGCAGCAGGCGCGCAGCCGGGCGTCGGCCGCGCCCTCTGCCAGCTCCAGCGCGCGGCGGTAGGCCGAGAGCGCGCGGTCGAGCCCGTCGGTCGTGAAGTGGTGGCGCGCGCGCACGCCGCGGCCGTTGCGGTCCAGCGGGGCGCGGAAGAGGTCGGCGCGGCGGCTCGAGAGGTGCTTGACGGCCGCCGACACAGAGGCCGCCGCTGCCGCTGTTGACGACGACGGCGACGGCGACGCGGGGGAGCCGGCCCTGCTGCCGCCGCCCTTGCCGCCGCGCGCCTGCTTGGGCTTTTGCTGCTGCTGCCGCTGCTCGACGACGGCCAGCCAGACGGACGCGTTTAGCTCGTCGTACTCGGACGCGAGCAGCACGCCGCCGCCACCGGCCGCCGTCGCCGCCTCGGCGGCGCCCTCGGCCAGGGCGCGCGCGACGCCCTCGCGCGCGGCGGCGACCGCCGCCATCTCGGGCGCGACGAGCTCGGCGCGCACGCGCGACAAGATGGGCGCCTCGCGCGCGAGCGCCATGGCCAGCAGGCCGTCCGAGAGCGACGCCGACGCTGACGTTGACGCAGCACCCTCGTAGAAAACTGCCGCCGACAACTCGTCGTTGCCGCCGTCAAAAGGAAAGGCAGGCGGCGACAAGGCGCCCACTTCCCGCCGCCCGAGCGCGGCCGCCAACTTTCCGCCCACGGCCGCGCACGTCGCCTCGCGCGCCGCCTCGACGCTCGCCCCGGCCGCCCGGTCCGGGTCGTTGTGCGCGTCCGGCACGCCCGGCACCACGCGCGCCACGGACGCCGCCGCCGAGCCGCAGCCGCGCGCGAGCAGGGCGGCCGTGAAGCCGTCGCCGTCGACGCCCGTCTCCCGCGCGACGACGGGCAGCAGGCCGTCGACCAAAGGGGCGAGCTCCGGGGCGGCCAGGGCGGCGCCCACGCGGCCGAGCATGGCGGCGAGCGAGCGCAAGGCGTCGGCCCCGGCCTCGCGCGCCCGCAGGAGGGTCATGAGCTTGGTCGGCGAGACGCCCGCGCTGAAGGAGCGGGCGCGCGGGGCCGGCGGCGGGGGGGCGGCGGCGGCGGGGCTGCTGCCGGCGCCGCCGTCGTCGTAGGTGGCGCCGTCAAACGCACGGTGCTGCTGCTGCTGCTGCTGCTGCTGCTGCTGCTGCTGCTGCAGCAAAGACCGAGACGACGCCGACGTGGACGACGACGACGAGGACGACGACGAGAGCGTCCCCCCCGCCCCCCGAAAGTCCGGGAGCGGCGCGCCCCCCCACATGAGCGCCACCACCGCCGCGCGCACGCCGTCGGCCACGGCGGGCGGCGGCGGCCGCAGCAGCAGGCGCCGCACAAACTCGCGGCAGGGGCGCGGCGCCGACGCGGGGATCGCCGCGTCGAGCAGCGACGGCACGCCCAGCTCGGACGCGGGCGCGAGGCCGAGCTGCCGCGCGGTCGACATGAAGGGCGGGCAGGGCTCGGCGCGCGGGTCGCAATCGCCGCCGCCGCCCCAGTCGCCGCCGCCGCCGTCGCCGTCGCCGGACCACCCCGCGGCGGCGGCGCGGCGCACGGCCACGGGCTCGTCGGGCGACAGGCCGAGGGCGCGGCGCGCGAGCAGCTCGAACCCCTGGCGCGCGTCGGCGTGCTCGAAGCGCCGCACGAGGCCCGCCGTCGAGCAGGCGTAGGACGGGGAGCCAGAATGCCCGCCGCCGCCGCCGCCGCCGCCCCCCTGGTGCCGGTCCAGGACCTCGGCCACGCGCCGCTGCCAGCGCTGCGCCGACGCGAGCGACGTGGCCGCGGCGGCCGAGGCGCCCCCGCCGCCCCCGCCCCCGCCGCCGCCGCCGCCGCTGTTGGTGCCGGCGCCGCCCGTGTGTAGCAAAAAGGGCGGCGCCAGGCTCGTCTCGTTGATGGCCGCCCAGAGCGCCTCCTCGGTCATGTTCTCCGTGACCGTCAGCACGGGCTGCACGATGGCCGAGGGAGGGGGTTCTCCTGCCGCCGCGGGGGGGGGAGGCGCCACGCCGACGACGTCCAGCCGGAAGAGCGTGCAGCCGCGCGCGTTGAGCGAGGCGCCTTGTGTTGTGTTTTCCGTTCATGTTTTTGTGTGTGTTTCAGAGCGGGGGGAAGGACGAGGTCGTGCGGACAACCGGGAGCAGGGTGAGTGAGGCGCTTTGAAGAGCGCGTGACGGGAGCGATTGGGAAAAGCCACCGCCGCCGTCGTGCGACGCCAGGCCTCCCACTAGAAACAAAACCGACGACCAAGCGAGCGACTGACTCACCGAGCAACGGCCGCGCCCTCGAGCTCGCGAGCGACTCGCTCGCCGCGCCCGCGCCTGACCCCGCCGGGGACGACCCCACCAGGCCGTAGACGTACTCGGGCTGCGCGGGCGACACGAGCCCGCCCAGGACCCTCGCCTTGCGCCCGGCGGCGTCAAACGCGCGCGTCTCCTCGTACACGGCCTGTCCCAATT
>Ga0335398_10009896_pt1 | contig 10932 bp, 10 predicted proteins | sample BON03_FD_205742 | JGI IMG/M metagenome (GOLD analysis project Ga0335398, IMG submission 205742) | Freshwater microbial communities from Lake Bonney liftoff mats and glacier meltwater in Antarctica - BON-03 (spades assembly) (version 2) | ecosystem: Environmental > Aquatic > Freshwater > Ice >...
ATATATATATATATATATATATATATATATATATATATATATGTATATATATATATATGTATATATATATATATGTATATGTATACATATATATGTATATATAAGCACCCTCCGGAGTTCGAGTCACCAGTCCCATAGGAATGGCTTTAGATACCGCGGGGAGTAGAGAGGGCGCGCCAGTGAGAGGCTGTCGTATACTTAGATAGACAGACAGGTGTAGGGGTATAGATAGATAGACTGATTGATTGGCAGATGCACTCGCCGGATCTCAAGCCCCTTGTGGTGTAGGGTTAAGGGGGTACAGTTAGGATCCACCCTTAACCCTAACCCGTATCTACGTATACATAGATAAGTAGACAGATAGAAAGGTATAGATAGATAGATTGATTGATTGGTAGAAGCCCCCTCCGGAGCTCGAGCCACCACTTGCGTAGGAACGGCTGTATAAACCGGGGGGGTAAGAGGCTGCCGCAAACATAGATAAACAGATAGATAGAAGAGCATAGCTAGATAGATATATTGATTGTTAGAAACACTCTCCGGAACTGGAGCTATCAGTCGCGTAGAAATGGCTGTTGTCAGGAAGGGGGAGAGGCGGGTACGGGGGGCTGTCGTATTCATAGAAAAAAAGTCAAATCGTAAGGTATAGATACACATAGATAGGTAGACAGATAGAAGGGTATAGATATATTGATTGATTGATTGGTAGAAGCACTCGCCGGATCTCAAACCCTCAATAGAGTAGGAAGAACGGTAATCCTTCGGGTTAACCCTCCTCACTTGGTAGTGAGCGTATTAAAGGTGCCTTGTGCGCCTAAGTGATTCGACTTCGAGTTTCTTATAATCAGAACGACGACACTCTGAGTCAAAACTCGCCCAGGCACCTGCGCAAAAAAAATTTACCCATAGAGGTTCATTAGTAGCTGCAGGGCACCTCAAACGGCGGCGGCCGGGTCTTCTCCCTCGATGCAACGTATGGTCTTCTGGCCACTCGCCGGTGCTTGTGACTCCGGGGAGGTTCTTCCGCGCTGCGCTCAGCTTTTGTGGTGTGAGTTGTATGTTATGAAGGATATACAAAAATTAAACTACAGCAGTCTCATTACTTGGTGGTGAGCGCGTTAAAGAACGTCGTCGCGAGTTTGCGGTCCGTCGCGTTCTTCGTGATCGCGTAGGCGCGCGCGTTGCCCACAGCCTCGGGCAGGTGGAAATTCGCGTGCGGGAAAGGCTGGTCGGCAAGATCGTCAACACCTATAAGGACAGATGCTAGCTCTGACTCTGCTTCACATACACACTCTGCCCGACGGCCTTCTGCCGCTGCTCTGCTCACGCTCTCGTGAGGGGGGGGGGGGGGGGAGGGGGGGAGGCTACCCCACCCCCTCGCACACTCCTAAACTCAGACATACACTCTCTCCTACGGGATTGTGATGGGCGGGTTACAGCTTCACCACGAGCTAGATCGCTGTATATGTATGAATATGTATATGAATTTATATAGTCAATATAAGTGCCTCGGGCAGGTGGAAATTCGGGTGCGGGAACGGCTGGTCGGTGATGTCGTCAACACCTATACGGAGGGTTACGAGCTGGATCGCTGTATAGGCACGTGTATGGGTATGCATCTAGAATATGGTTGTATCTCGATGCAGAGGTATTGGTCCTCCCTCCAGTATTCCTTCCTTAGGACTCTCGGGCTAACCCCCCTTAACCCGATCGCTATATAGGTACATGTATGTGTGTATATGTCTGTATATAGATGATACGTTTACCGCGACAAAACACCTGAAAGAACTCCCCACCACAGCAGCCGGCCCGCAGCGGCTCACACCGGCATAGAGACACCTCAGCAATAAGAAAGGGGGGTAGGGCCTGTAGATGATATATAAGTGCCTCGAGCAAGTAAAAAATCGCGTGCAGAAACAGCTGGCGGCGAGATGGTCCACACCTGCAAATAGCAGGAACGCTATGTGTGTGTGTGTGTGTATATGTATATATATATTTATTTATTTATTTATATGTATCTCTCTCTCGCTGTATACATATATATATGTATATATATTTATCTATATATATATATATATATATATATATATATATATATATATATATATATATATATATATATATTTATATATATATATATACATATATATATACACACACACACATAAATATATATATATATATGTATGTATGTAAACATATTTATATATGTGTATGTATATCACGTTAACCCGATTGATGTATTGCCTTATATGTTATTATTATCTTATGATTTGTAAGTACTACCATCAGGGAGGCACGACGTAAAGACGGATGTGTTGAATCGGCGCGCCGTCGCGGGGTGCCTCTTGTCCTTCGTCAGCGAGTATAATTAGAATTGGTATCAGTAGAATTAATATCACGAGTACGATTAATTCAGTGTATATTATTTCATTATTATATGAGTGCCACCATCAGCGAGGCGCGACGTAAAGACGAACGCGTTGAATCGGCGCGCCGTCGCGAGGTGCCTCTCGTGCTCAATAAATGTTGTAATTAGCATTGGTACTCGTAGAATCAACATTACGAGTACGATTGATCCAGTGTTTACATTAGTATGATTTTCATATAAGTACTACCATCAGCGAGGCGCGAAGTAAAGATGAACGCGTTGAATCGGCGCGCCGTCGCGAGGTGCCCCTTGTCCTTCGTCAGCGAGTATAAGTAGAATTGGTATTGGTAGAATTAATATCACGAGTACGATTAACTCAGTGTTTATATCATTAATATTATTCGTATTCTAATCTAAGTGCTACCATCAGCGAGGCGCGAAGTAAAGACGAACGCATTGAATCGGCGCGCCGTCGCGAGGTGCCTCTTGTCCTTCGTCAGTGAGTATAAGTTGAATTGGTGTTCGTAGAATCAACATTACGAGTACGATTGATCCAGTGTTTACATTAGTATTTTCATTATTATATAAGTGCTACCATCGGCGAGGCGCGAAGTAAAGACGAACGCGTTGAATCGGCGTCAACAGATGCGCATGCTTAATTTGTGTTTGCAAGGGAACGGCTGTATTAGAAGAAATCAGTAACGATTAATTTATTGCCTTACATGTTATTATTATTATTATTCTTATTTATATATAAGTATTACCATCAGCGAGGCGTGAGGTAAAGACGAACGCGTTGAAGCGGCGCGCCGTCGCGAGGTGCCCCTTATCCTTCGTCAGCGAGTATAAGTAGAATAGCACGTCGTTCATTCCGCCCCATTCTGTCTGTAGTACTCGTTGCCACAATTCCTGAAGAAAAAGGAAGAATCGATGAGATTCATATACATCATAAGAAGTATACATCATGCGTAACAATGGCTCGATGCAAAAGTATAATGTACTGAGTCTAAATTGAAGAAGACGTCGTTCATTCCGCCCCATTCTGTCTGTAGTACTCGTTGCCACAATTCCTGAAGAAAAAGGAAGAATCGATGAGATTCATATACATCATAAGAAGTATACATCATGCGTAACAATGGCTCGATGCAAAAGTATAATGTACTGAGTCTAAATTGAAGAAGACGTCGTTCATTCCACCCCATTCCGTGAGTAGTACTCGCTGCCACAGTTCCTGAAGAAAAAGGAAGAATCGATGAGATTCATATAAATCATAAGAAGTATACATCATGCGCAACAATGACTCGATGCAAAATAATAATGTACTGAGTCTAAATTGAAGAAGAAGCCGTTCATTCCGCCACATTCCGTCTGTAGTACTCGCTGCCACAGTTCCTGAACAAAAAGGAAGAATCGATGTGATTCATAGACAAGAATTGATTCTACACCATGCGTATCACTGACTCGTTACACAATAATGAAGTACTGAATCCAAATCGAAGAACACGCCGTTGATTCCGCTCCATTTCGTGAGCAGCACTCGCTACCACAGTTCCTTCAAACAAAAAGGAATCATCAATGTGATTCATAGGCAATGAAAAAAGTATACACCATGTGTAACAATGACTCGATACAAAATAGTAATGTACTGAGTCCAAGTTGAAAAACATGTCGTTCATTCCACCTCATTCCGTCTGTAGTACTCGCTGCCACAGTTCCTGAAAAATAAATGAACCATCCATGTGATTCGGGGGGCGGCGGACCGGCGCTTAAGACGGCCATCGGGTCGCAGCGTCGACTCCCCCCCCAAGCACCTAGATATAATCAAGGGTGCTTCCTTTAGGCTCCCAAAGCTACTCTCGGATCAGTTCCCTCTGCGTGTGTGCTCGTGTCCCCTTTGTTTATGAACCGTCTGTGATTCATAGACAATAATACAAATTATACACCATGCGTAACAATGACTCGATTCACAATAATAATGTACTGAGTACAAATTTAAGAGCACGCCGTTCATTCCGCTCCATTTCGTTAGCAGCACTCGCTGCCATAGTTCCTGAAAAAAAAGGATTCATAGTAAATTATAAAATTTTACACCATGCGTATCACTGACTCGTTACACAATAATACTGTACTGAGTCCAAGTTGCAGAACACGCCGTTCATTCCGTCCCATTCCGTTTGTAGCACTCGCTGTCACAATTCCTAAAAAAATAGGAAGCATCAATGTGATTCATAGGCAATAAAAAAAGAATACAGCATGCGTAACAATGACTTGATGCACAATAATGCTGTACTGAGTCCAAATTGAAGAACGCGCCGTTCTTCAAGCCCTATTCCGTCTGTAGTACTCGCTGCCACAATTACAAAAAAAAAGGAATCATCAATCTGCGTGGCGTGCCTAAGGGCGCACTTCGCACGCACTCTGCCTAGCAGGCTCCACTATGGGGGAACCTAGTTACTTGTGTAGAGTATTGTTTGCGCGTGCGCCAGTGTTAGGGCTGCGTGATGCTCCCCCATTACTTCGATTTCCAGTCCGTCCCTGATGACCTCGTCGATGCGCGCATCCCCCTCGAGGGACAGCAGAAGAGGTTTGCCCGGCTCGGCTGGGACACCATTCCATCGACCGGCAGGCTGATGCAGCGCATGGTCGAGTATGTCGAGGACCGGGTCGCCATTCACATTATTGCCGGGAAACTCAACTCGGCCGGCCGGCCCTCGCCGCCACGACGACCGTCTGCTCACTGAGGACGATGACGCCGACGCCGCTGACACTTACGACAGCGATACAGATGCTGCTGCTTATGGCGGCGACGAGCTTTGAGCACAGGGGGTCATCGTGCCTCCTGACCCTTACTCGCTCAATTAGCCCCCCTGTAGATCAGTTCCCTCAACGCGTGTGCTCGTGTCCCCTTTGTATTATAAACCGTCTGTGTTTCTTTGTTTCTGTGGTGCATGGACAAGAATACAAATTATACACCATGCTTAACAATAGCTCGATACAAAATACTAATGTACTGAGTCCAAATTGAAGAACACGCCGTTCTTCAAGCCCCATCCGTTTGTAGCACTCGCTGCCACAGTTCCTAAACAAAGGAATATCAACGCAATGCATAGACAATTACAAAACGTCACTTTCTTCTTTGTTTTTTTAAGTGACAATTGGGTTGCGGAGGGGTAGGGGTAGGGGTGGGGGTAGGGGTGCGTGTAAGTTTTGTTTTCATTATGCATGTCTTATCATGTATTATACATAGTATTGTCTTAAATATACACACTTTATTATTTGTTTGTAAAAGTGACAATTGGGTTGCGAAGGAGTAGGGGTAGGGGTTGGGGGAGGGGTGGGTGTAGGGGGGCGCGGGGGAGGGGTGGGTGTAGGGGGGCGCACCTGTCCTCCACCGATCGCTATTGTAGGTTCGAAGGACGATCGGACCCAATCCGACATTTTCAGCACTGACTCAAGGCGGTTTAGAGTCTAGTCGGGGGTTAGGGGTGGATTTAGGGTTGAGAAAGGCTGGAGTGGGGTTGCGGAGGGGTACGGGGTGGGGTAGGGGGTAGGGCGAGGGGTGAGGGTAATTTTTTTTTTTATCATGCATGTATTATCATGTATTATACATATTATTGTATTAAATTAACAAGCGTCATTCTTTGTGTGTGGGTAGGGATGGGGGGTGGGAGGGGGGTGGGTATACGAGGCGCACCTGCCCACCGATCGCGATTGTACGCTCGACGGAGGAATGGACCCAATCGGTCATTTTCAGCAACAGCTGAAGGCAGTTTAGAGTCTAATCAGGAGAAGGGTTGAGATAGGGTTGGGTAGGGTTGGAGTAGGGGTAACGGTGCCCTGCAGCTACCAAGTTAGAGCTATGGGTAAACGCACTGTGCTCAGGTACCTGAGCGAGGTTTGACTAAGAGTGTTGTCGTTTAGATTACTGGTCGTCGAATCATGTAGGCAAAGAGGGCCCCTTTAAGTTGGGTACGAATAAAGGATGGGGCGGGGGGTGGGTGTAAGGGGGTGCACCTGCCCACCGGTCGCTATCGTGCGTTCGACAGATGATCGGACCCAATCGGCCATTTTGAGCACCAGCTGAAGCGCGAGATCGGATCGGGCGAAGACGAATTGATCGAGGAGACCCGCCATCAGCTTGTGTAGCGTGTAAAAAGGAACCTGCAAAATAAGTAAGGTTGAATAAGTAAGGTTGGGGGAGAGCCAATCAATCAATCAATCAAAATTCTCAGGTTAACCCGCCATCAACTTGTGTAGCGTGTAAAAGCGTACCTGCAACACAAATAGGGTAGGAGGAGAGTCAATCAATCAATCGAAATCAACTTGTGTAGCGTGTAAAAGGGCACCTTTTGCGAATAATAGTATTGGTTCATTGGACAAAGGGGTTCACCCATCTAGAAGAGCGTGACTGCGCTAGAGAAGGGCGTCTTCGCGTTCCTAACCCAGGCGCCTATTTTTTTAACTGTAACGTCCTAGCACCTTCCAAAGTGGGGTTAACCCAAGGCTCTGCTGCCTCCGCTTAACCGTTACAGGCAAAAAATAGAGCGGTGGTTAGAACCAGTTGTATAGTTATACTTTAAGACCCACCGAGTAGTAAAGCCCCCCCCCCCCCCTGTTTAACCAGAAAGAAGCTGAAAATTACGAAGGTCGATGTCGCTTCTTTTATTAACTGTTTATATAAGAAAGTTACGAAGGTGCCGTAGAGAAGTTTCGTAGAGTTGTCCATAAGGGGAACTCAGGTAAACCCGGGTAAACCCGACGTGTGTGCGTTGTGAAGGGTGTGTCTGCGTTGCAAACCTTTAAATACGTCACCTCGGGTTAAGGTTAGGGTTAATCCGCGGTGTCTCGGATTAACCCGGAGACACCGCCCCCCCCGCCGGTATCTTGGCGGCTCCCCTCCGGTAGCTCTCTCATTCCGCAGCCGGGTGCGCTAGACTGCGACAGGCTAGACGCCTGCCCCTCTGCACTTGCATGTACTCGCGGCTCGATGCCGACCGTAGCTAGACGCTATTCCCTGTAGCTGTGTGTGCCTGTCTCTCGACTGTACTGCTACTGCCTGTGACGAAATGTGAGGTTGACGCCTCGAGCGTTATAACCATTTCTCGTGAATGTTTTGAGCGCTGCTGCAGCAACAAGAAAATTCCCCCGTGCCATGCTAACCTTCGTTTCGTAACGCTTCTAAACCGGCGGTCGACGCTATGTGTAGCAGTTTGTAGCACCAGCCTCGTTTGTGCTGTGAGGAGTGTCTCTAAACCGCTAGCGCGAGAAACATATCATATATAATTGAGCACTCACCGAGTAGTAGGGTCCCGCGCCGTGGCCAGAGACTGTGCGTCCAGATGACAAGAACGCTGTAACAAAACAGGCTGACTACATGTAAGCTGATGAAGGGTTAAGGGTTAACCCGCTAGCGCGAGAAACATATCATATATAATTGAGCACGCACCGAGTAGTAGGGCCCCGCGCCGTGGCCAGAGACTGTGGGTCCAGGGAACAAGAACACTGTGACGAAATAGGCTGACTAATTGTAAGCTGATGAAAGCCCGGATGCCACCGGATGATGTATTTAGCGTGTTTCGTCACAGTTTTCCTTTTACCTGAACCCAGCGTTTTTAAGTGCCTGGGAAAGTCCCCAGGTTAAAGGTGAGGTTGACACCTTGGGCGTTATAACCGTTTTTCTTGGGTGTTTTGAGCGCTGCTGCAGCAATAAAAAAACTCCCCCATACCATTCTAACCTTTGTTTCGTAACGCTTCGAAACCGGCGGCCGACGCTGCAACGTGCGCCCGCATACCGTACGCCGTGCGAGGCTAGCCCTCGGCGACGGTGCGGCGACGCGAGTCGGTGTCTTTACGTTTGTTAAATCGAATATTGCATCGAGCACTCACCGAGTAGTAGGGTCCCGCACCGTGGCCAGAGAGAAGCTTGTCGAACACGAGAGGGTCGTATGGGAAGAGGTACCCGTCGAAACCATACCTGCCAGGGAACGGTACGTTTTGTGCTTAGTTTTATACTACGGGTTAACCCCCCCGGGGGGTACATAATCCGGTCTGGGCGGAAATCTATGGTTTCAATCGTACTCTAACCGCCGCGTCTGAATTTTTGTTTCTGCTCGTGCTGTGGCTTCAAAATGTTGACATACGCGTTCAATATGTTTTCACGTATTCCTGTGGCGCAGCCACAGAAATACGAATCGCGTCTTCCGCCTGTTTTACCCGGTATATGCCATGAATACGTACCGACTAAAGGTTGCTGCAGTCACAACACATGCGAAATTGTAACGCATTATCGTGTTTATGCTCTCCCTCAGTGTACTCAACATGTAGGTTGTGGGGCTATCATAGTGGTTTTACTTGCGTACTTGGCTTTCCAGGCGCCCATGACGCTAGCGAGCACAGCCACTGCACCCTCCGCCTTCGCCTTTACGGTGGCGTTGCCCGTGGAATTAATCAGAAACGCAGTGGCAGAGAGCCAATGCCCCTGGTAGTGCCCTGGAACAGAGGAGAAGGGCAGCGCAAATGATACCACGGGGATACGGCTACTCATACCGATGGGAGGGGCACTCACCATAGTATCCGCCTAGCCCCATCTCGCCTGGCAAAGGCTCGCAGCTAGGTCTGTCCTTCCCGCCATCCGCGACGCAGTTGGTGAGAGACAGAGCGAGGCGCGCCGCCGACTTGAGGTAGCACGGTACAGGGGACTCCGGCTGCGAAACGGGAGACTGGAAGGAAAAGCCACGGCAGCTTGAAGCTTTTGCGCACGCATTCCAGCATTGCGCAAACGTCGCGGGCGCGGGCCAGCCGGCCAGGTCGTCCCCGGCGGACAGGTAGCCCGCCGTGTAATCGAACGTGCGGCTCTCGGCACGCTTGAGGTACGCGTGCCAGAGGAGGGCCATCGCGGTGTCGCACCGCGTGAGGTTGGCGGTCGTGGTGAAGTGGCAAGCCCACTGGCTCATGTTTAGCGACATGAGCACCTCCTGGTTGCGCCGCTGGGCCTCGCCCCAGTCGCCGAGCAGGCGCACGGATGAGAGTGGTAGGGGTATTAGTGAGGTGGTCGGCGGGGCGTCCGAACGGGATGCCGCCGAGCCAGAATAGTCCGATTCAAACAGTGAGCCCGACGAGTCGCTCGAAAACGCTGTCCCAGCACCGCCAACCGCCGCCCCGTGGGCCAGCGTGGATGCAAAGAGGATCAAGGGCCACAGCAATGCAAGAGCGGTGGCTGTTTTGCGCATAGCTTCCTCGCTAGCTTCGGACGGATGGACGTGCTTCGGATTTTCGAAAATTGGGCTTTCTCGCGCGTTTGCGAGCTATTTTTGGAACTCCCTCCCGATTATGGGGTTAATTTGAGTTTACTATTGGGTTTACCCGCTGTGAACACGTAACCCATTTATCTTCTTCTGGATCCGAAAACCACTAAATCGCTTGGGCGACGAACGGCGCAACCATCTTCAGACTCGGGTTAGGGTTAATCCGCGTCAGGTTCCCGGCCAGCGGTCGGTCCTTCGGGCAATGCAGGGCTCACTCCGCCAGGGTCCGGAGGACATGCCGCTGGTGGTATCGGTGGAAACGGCCGACAAGCCACAGGCGAAGCAGCAGACGCGGCACGAGACCACAATGAAGTGGGTCGCCCTCTCGCTGCTAATCTTCCAGAACAGCGGCGCCTTCCTGCTCACGCGGTACACACGGACGACCACCGACGGCCCGATGTACCTCAGCACGGTGGTCGTCCTGCTGACGGAAGTGGCCAAACTAATCTTCTGCCTCGGGTGCGCTCCGCGCACTTCCCGAGTGCGCCCGTAAAGTGGCTGCTGGCGACGCGGCTGAAGGGGCCACCGTCGCACCTACTCTATCCGCATGAATGAAGGTTACAAAGGGCAAGTTGCTCCTCAACCGACCGACACCTCGACAATACGCACATAACTCCAGACGCGCACAGTTACAGAATGTGGCTTGGGCTGTGTTAAGCTGTGTGTATACGTGCTTCACCGTCGGCTAGCAACGCGATGAGGACAGCAGCACAACCGCTGTGCTCACCTACCCACGCTTGCCCTGCTCATGCAGGGACGGCGTGGGGACCGGGGAAAGACGTCTCACGCCCCCGCTCCCCCACACCTCCCTTGACGCAGCATGGTGTGCAGCGATGGTATTGGGAACGGGATAGAGTGCTTGCACCGCGATATCTGGAACGACCGCGTCACCACGAGCAAGCTCGCGGTGCCAGCGCTGTGCTACACTGTGCAAAACAACCTTGTCTTCGTCGCGGTGGGAAACCTCTCGGCCGCCGCGGCGCAGGTGCTCTTCATATCTATCTATATAAATAGATAGATAGATGTATATAAACATATATATATATATATATATATATATATATATATATATATATTTTGTATTTATATATATATATATATATATATATATATATATATATATATATATATATATATATATATATATATATATTTAGTGTATATATATATATATATATATATATATATATATATATATATATATATATATATATATATATATATATATATATATATATATATATATATTAAGCTCCT
>Ga0335398_10009902_pt1 | contig 10929 bp, 6 predicted proteins | sample BON03_FD_205742 | JGI IMG/M metagenome (GOLD analysis project Ga0335398, IMG submission 205742) | Freshwater microbial communities from Lake Bonney liftoff mats and glacier meltwater in Antarctica - BON-03 (spades assembly) (version 2) | ecosystem: Environmental > Aquatic > Freshwater > Ice >...
CCTTTTTTTTCTCTCTCTCTTTTTCGTTCTCTCTCTCTTTCTTTCTCTCTCTCTCTCTCGCTCTCTCTATCTCTCTCTCTCTCTCTCTCTCTCTCTCTCTCCCTTTCTTCCTCTCCCTCTCTCTCTGTTTCTACGATTCTTCCTCGTTCTCTTTCTCTCTCTCTCTCTCTCTCCTATGCAACACGTCTACGTGCTAGCTGCCCTGGTGCACCCAGGGCGACACAAAGCGCATTCTATATATGCATATATACAATCATACATATGTACGAGCTTCCAGGACTCGCATCGAGACAACATACATATATATATGTGCATATATATATACATATATATATATATATATATGCACACATGTAAACATATATATATATATATCCACACATATACATATATATGCAATTATATATATGCAGGAGCTTGCAGGGCTGGTATCGAGACAAGATCTTTCAGGACGAGCGACAAGATGCTCGTCCGAGTCACAGAGAGTGACAGTCTGCGGGAGAGAGTGTGTAAATGAAAGTGTGTGCGAGAAAGTGTGTGTGACAGAGACTCGCAAGCAACAAGATGATGATGGAAGTTTCAGAGAGCGCTATTTCTGCGAGAGAGAGTGTGTAAACGAGAGTGTGTGCGAGAAAGTGTGTGTGACAAAGTCTCGCGAGCAACAAAGATGGTTATGGAATCTCTAGCCACTATCTTTGCCTGCCTCTATCATTGAGCAAAGATCGTGACTATCAGTGAGCAATGATAGTGGCAGGAGACTCTTTCACACTCACTCTCTCACACATTCTCTCTTCTTCTCTCTTTCTCTCTCTCTCTCACACATGTATCGACTGCGAGCCTGAGAGAGTGCTATTACGTAAACACGGTGCAACTTGACGTGCGAGAGACATAAAAATGCATACGTATATATGTATATATATATATATGTATATATATACATATTCATACATGCGTGTTAATGCAAAGGTAACCGAAGGGCGCAAGCGCCCGAGTTTTGTTACTGATATCTAATAATGGGCACCGAAATTCGGGCAAAGAGACTGTGTTCTCATTGCCTGCCACTATCATTGAGCAATTGGCACCGAGATTCCACATCACGCTCCGGTGGAACTATTACCACTGACCGGTGCTTCACCCACATCCGAGACGCCGTATTGCAAAATAATCGTGGGTATCCCAAAGATGCGATCATGTCTTGCCCTGGCGGCACCGTCACATTGATCGGGAAAGAGAGAGACAGGGAGGGCAGGGCTGCAGTGGCCCAAAAAGGCGAGCCTCGCCTAAGGTGTGTTGCCGCGGCTCTGGCGGCACCGTGATCGGGAAAGAGACAGGGGGTTAGGGCTTGGCGCGCAGCACGCGCGCATTGGGTTATCTTCGTACCCATACGAAAGTTTCCCCTCACACCCATATCGAACTTCCATCCTTTTCCGAGTCTTCGTGACATGTGTGAACGGTGAATATATATATATATACCTATATGTATATATATATATAAACATATATATGTATATATATACGCACAAATATGTATATATACATACATACACATATATATATACATGCATGTATATATATACATGTATATATATATATATATATATATATATATATATATATATATATATATATATATATGTATATATATATGTGTGTGTGTGTGTGTATATGCATGTTAACATAAATTAATGCATATTTATTTACATATATATATTGGCGAGGACCTAAGGGCGGATCATGCCCTTGCGTGCCTGGACTCTATAACTTGAAATTCTAAGATTTTATTTTTGCGTACATGAATATTTCGTAAATATACATGTACATACATATGTATACATATATGTGTATATATGTGTATATATATATATACACATATAAATATATAAACATACATGTATGCATATGTATATATGCATATACATACAAGTATATATACGTATATATATATATACATATATATATATATCATATACATCCATATGAATGCGAAGGTATCCGAATGGCGCAAGCACCAGAGTGTGAGCGGAGGGTTCGACGGAGGACATTGGAGACTTCCCAAAAAGGCAAGCCTCACTTCAAAACAAGGTCCGTCGCTCTGCTCTCTGTGCCGTGACAACGAGCAGTGCCCTCTCGGCATCCGAGTCTCGAGCTCCGGCCATTGAGTTGTTCAAGTTTTCTTGTTGGGCTTTCTTCAAAGTTTACAGAAAGAAGTACCGTGACAGAGAGAGGTGCCCTGTTGCCGCTGCTTTTGGGTTTGCGGCAGCTTACACGTGCCCTTTCCGCTTCCGAGTCTGCCGCTTATGAGTCATCAATAGGCGCCCTCTTGCCTTCTGAGCCTGCAACGTGTAAGCCTGAGCGTGGGCGCTTGCTGATCAAATGTATGGCACTCAATGATCAAATATATGGCACTCAATGATCAAATGTATGGCACTAACTGATCTAGTGCCTGAGGTACTAGTTGATCGAGAGTGTGGGGCGCTGCTTTGATCGTGTGTCTAAAGCTGTGCTCAAGAGCTATGGCGTGGCTACGGTAAGTAGGATCAATACAAATACAGGTCTCTTTTGCTGAATAGCGTCTCTTTTATAGGGCTCTTTTGCAACAGAGACCTATAATTTAATCGATCCTGCTGACCAAAGCCACCACATAGTTGATTGAGTGTCTCTTGCTAATGATTACACTAGTTGATCGAGGGTCTGGGGCATGAGGTGATGGGGTGTCTGAGGCTGTCGCGGTCTTGATAACACGGGCTAGTTGATGGAGTGTATCCGAGGTGCTCGTTGCTGGCCCTAGCTGTCTGAGGCGCTAGTTGTGTGAGGCACTAGTTGATCGAGTGTCTGAGGCATTTGTTGTGATCGAGTGTCTGAGCCTGTATTCATATGGGGTGGCTACGGTTAGTAGGGTCGATTAAATTACAGATCTCTTTTGCAGAATATAGTCTCTTTTATAGGGCTTCTTTACAAACGAGACGTGTAATTTAATCGAGCGTACTAACCAAAGCCACCCCATAACACGAGCTACTTGCTCAGGTGTCTTTGAGGCGCTAGTCGCTGGCACTAGTTGTGTGAGGCACTGGTTAACCGAGTGTACGAGGCTGTCACTGCGTTGACTCAGCAGTACCAAGAGCTATGGGGTGGCTTCGATTAGTGGGCTACTTCAAATTATAGGTCTCTTTTTGCAGAATATAGTCTCTATGACTTTATTCTGCAAAAAGAGACCTATAATTTTAAGGAGCCTACTAATCGAAGCCACGCCATAGTTACTCGAGTGTCTCTGAGGTGCCACTTGCTGATGGCACTAGTTCATCGAGTGTCAGAGGCTGAGGCACACGTTGATCGAGTCGAGTGTCTGAGGCTGTATAGGCTGTTGACAAAAGCTAGTCGATCGAGTGTCTCACACACCGTGACTGCTTGAGTGTGATAGGCTCGAGTTTCCAAGACACCTCTTGATCGACACAACACACCGCAACACACTGCAACACGCTGCGACACCGTGACACGGCAACACGCGGCAACTCACTGCAACACACTGCAGCACACTGCAACGCACTGCAGCACACTGCAACACACTGCAACACACTGTAGCACACGGGCACCTCTTGATCCACGTGTCTCAGGCGTGTAACAGATCTAACTAGACTCAATGAAACCCAAATCTCAATTTGAAAGTGTACCGCGAAATACCGATGAATCGCAACTTCGGTGGATTTCGGGGGCGCAGCTTTTTCTGGGGAAACTGTCATGACAAGGGCTATGTGATCTAGTGTCACGGTCCGACGCTCTAGTCGATCAAGTGTCTCCGTCTGTAACACACAGAGTGTCCCAGTCACAATCCGAGCCTCTGGTTGATCAATTGTGTCATTCTGCAGCCGTAACACATAGAGTGCCTCAGTCAGGGGAATCTGCTCAAGTGTCACGGTCCCAGGCACTAGTTGATCATGATCACTTGTCCCAGGCTGTTACAGGGTGGCGAAGACAAAGACCCATAGGATGCCTTTAGTTGCAGGTCGTTTTCCGCCAAAAAGCCACTGATTGCGCGGCCCTCTTGTGGATAATGACCTGTAAAGATAAGACATCCTATGGGTCTTGGAAACTCTGTAACACGAGTTTGAAATCAAGTTTGCCCGTGACTCGGATGCGTGCTCTTTGAAAGTTTGCGAAAGAGACATCAACTTGAAGATTCATGTTCTCGGAAGGTATACGTCATAGGCTGCGGTTACGGGCATCTTTTTTTGTGCTTGTCACTTGTCCATCAGACAGACCAGTGCATTACGAATCAAGTAACACCCGCACACACAAACACCCGCAGCAACCCCCCACACGCACTAAAGCACAAACACGCGCGCGCGCACACGCACACACACATGTACACACACAAAGGTACTTTTGTGACACATAAATTAAGAAGGACCCAAGCCGCGGCGCAGGTCTCAGAATACAAGACAAATTGTTTAACTAGAAGAATTGTACAAGCAAGTTGGAAAGGTGTGTTGGTATGACCTATCAACTTGGAGCTTGGCATCCTCGTGTCCAAACCCCCGCTACCTGTATTACAGTGGAGTCTGGAACCTAAAGTGTGGCAACATAGCTCTAGTTGGATGCGTGCACAGACATATATACTGGACTTAATCTGAGCTGTATGCAATCCTTAAATATCTTTATTTCGGGGCCGCCAGACACGCTACATACAGGCTTGTTGAAATTCAACACGACGATAACCAATACGAAAAGACATGTTCCAAATCAAGTTGCAAGTGTGTCTTTAGTAATGTGTCCTACTCTCCAATCTCAGGACTGCCTGCATACCATGTCTGGTTTCAAGCCACCATCATGCAACACTACCATGCATCATCGCCGCGATTTTACTGGTAGATTATCTATGTCTCACTTCAATGTATCCACATTCCGCCAGACCACACACGAAGGACGAATACACAAGGAAAGGGCTTTGTTTTGACGCGTGACACGATATGTATCAAGAGGCAAGAGGAAACTCAAGTTTTTACAATCGGTTTTATGGGACAAAAAAATACACACGCAGACGCAGACGAGAGAGGCAGCGGTGCGCGCACACGGGCGTGTTACAAAAGCTTCTTGATATCGAGACCTAGCGCCTTGACATCATCACCCTCTAGCGAGGTCTTTGAGCCAATCACGGCGATGGTGCCACTTTTGGCGACAGCCTCAAGGCGCTCACCGAGTTCCTTGAAGTCCTTGGCAGTGGTGCCGAGCACTTGGTCGCGGCGCTCCTGGCGGATCTCGTCAGTGAGCCCGGTGAGGTAACGGTCCATCGAAGCATAGCCTTTCTGATCCGGCTGCATGGGCTTGTCGAGGTCACCGATCATGCCGATGATGGCATTGGAGAGTGTTGATGCTGACATCTCCTTGGCCGTGTGCTCAAGGAACGAAGGAGTCTCGTCATACGTCTTCAACGTCGACACGAGGTTCGGGTCACGGTAGCTGGTGAACTTGAACAAACCAGTGTTGGGGTTGAACACGTTGGAGCAGCCATAGGCGCCGCCAACCACACGCACCTTGTCCCAAAGCCACGACGTGCGCAAATATCGCGAAACTACAGACGCAGCGCCGGTCGTCTTATCACCAACGCCGTAGATCTGGGCGCCTTTACCGACGTAGTTGACCTGCGTCGGCACGATGAAACCCTCACCAGCACCCTCGAACTTCTGCATCTCAGCCTTCCAGTCTTGGATCTTTACGTCGCCCTCGCGGAGGGGCATGCTCGAGATGTAATCCTCCAGACGTGCCTGCACCTGGTTAAGTCCCTTTTCTTCAGCAGACAGGTTCACAATGAGGTTGCGGCGATCTACCAAGAGATCCCTCAGAGTGTGTAGCTTAGCGAGCACAGAGGACCAGTCGCTGTCAATCTCTTCAACAAGCTGGGCCATTCCGGCGAGGGAGTCAATACCCTGCATCTTGGCGCCAACAAACTCAGAGATCTCATAACGTGAGCCGATGCGGGACGAGGCGAAGCTGTTGCCTGCAGACACGGCAGCACTTTCGAGGCGTGTCTTTGTCTCTAAAACCATCTGCTTGAACTTGGCTTTGTTGTCAAAATTGGTGTTGACCAGGATGTCCGACACGACATCGAACATTTCGGCGCTCTTGGCATACGTGGCCTTGCCGCGCATGAAGACATTGCTGACAACCTCAGGCTCAGGAATGGTGTGACCGGCGCCATACTTGGTTGTGGTCGAGGTCGACACGCCGACACCTCCGGTGTGGGTGCGGATGTACTTGGAAAGCTCTACGTCATTCTTAGAGGTGGTGCCCATCTCGGTGAGGCAGCGGCAGAAGAGGGGCAGGAGCGGTAACAGGTCCACTGGCACAACACGTGCATCAAGTCCAAAGTCCGCATAAACAATGCCGTTGGTCGGCAAATCATGGCGCAAGACGGTGACACCCTTCTCCTCGCCAACTGTGATGGGCACGTTGCGCACTTTACGGTCGAGGTCCTCCATGGAGAGCGAGGGCACCTTAGCGAGATTGGCAGGCGAGTCTTCGGCCTGCTGGCGCTCCTTGAGAGCAAGCGTCTCTTTGACCAACTCCTTGATCTCGTCCTCTGTCAACTTGTCGCGCACCGCTTTGAGCTCTGCGATCTCAGCGGCGCGAATCTTGTCTTCCATCTCTACATCGGGCAGCGATGTCACAGTGACACGGTGAGTGTTGTCGATGAGCATCTTCTTGAGCAGATCCTGGAAAACAGGCTCACCACTGCTGAGGCGCGCTTTGAGCTCTGCCAAAGGCTTCTCAAAGCGGAGGGCTTCCATGGGATCTCGACCATACAGCCAGTTTGACATTGAGCCAAGCATGTAGCTCAGACCACGCGGGAAGCCCCCGGTGTTGAATTCGCGCAGAGAGAATTCCAGCGAATTGAGCGCTGCCTCGATGGTGGCCTCGTCGAATCCCGTGTCCGCGAGCTCCTGAATGGTGTCGTATGTAAGCTTCTCAATGTCACCGATTTGCGACTTGTCCTTGATACCCTTCATACCAATCGAAAAGGTGGCCTGCTGCAGGGTGGTGCTGAGACCACTGGCAATGACGCTCTCGCCGAGGCCACTCTCGCGCAACTTCTTGTAAAGTGGCGCTGTGGATGTGCCAACCATGAGATCGTTGAGCACTTCAAGCGCGAGTTCTTCTTGAGGGGTAAAGGGCGACTCGTTTAGGAGCCAATTGATTGTCATCAAAGGCTTGCCATCCTTGCCGGCGGGATAGAATTGCTCGAGAGACCAGGGCGCGTCACGCTTCTTCTGCCATCCAATCACCGATTCTTCAGGGGCGATGGGCTTGTTGTCAAACTCAGAGAGGTATGACTCAATCAACTCGAGACGCGCGGGCACGGGGTCGTCGCCATAGAAGTAAATGCGAGAGTTGGAAGGATGATAGAACTTTTTGTGGAAGCCCTCAAACTTTTCCCAGGTTAGGTTCGGGATGTCAACGGGGTCGCCACCCGAGTCCACGCCATAGGTGTTGTCAGGGAAGAGCGCCTCTTTGCACTTGCGACCGTGAATACTGTCCGGTGAGGAATAAACACCTTTCATCTCATTGTAGACGACTCCCTTGTATGTGAGAGGATCCTTGGCGTCCTCGATGTCGTAGTGCCAACCTTCCTGTTTCAGCGTCCAGGGCGTGATGGAGGGGTGGAGCACAGAGTCCATGTACACGTTGACAAGATTGTAGAAATCCTTCAAGTTCTGGCTGGCAACCGGATACACGGTACGGTCGGGATAGGTCATGGCGTTTAAGAACGTCTGCATCGAACCCTTGAGCAGCTCCACGAACGGCTCTTTTACTGGGTAATTGCGCGAACCACACAGGACAGAGTGCTCGAGGATGTGAGGGATGCCTGTCGAGTCGTCGGGAGGCGTGCGGAAAGTGATGCCAAAAACTTTGTTCTCATCCGGAGCGATCACTGACATGATCTCGGCGCCAGTCTTCTTGTGTCTGAACAAAACGACCTTTGCACCATACTCCTCGATTGTCTCCTCCCTGACCATCTCGAACTTGTCCATGATGGGCGCGTCCTTGACATCCGCAAATATGTCCGTCGCCACCATCTTCGCTGTGGTAACACCTGCAATTTTCTGAAGTGTCAGATCCCACGCCCTGTAACATCGATCCTGCCAGCATTCGTTAAAACATGCATGAATGGATTGTCAAAGGGACTTTCGCACCACTAGACAGTTTGGCCTTGCGCTGGGAGCGGTTCGATTTAGACTTGGCAAGGGCCGGCGCCTGGAATTGGCGCAGCGGAGATCGTGCCGCGGCGGTAGGAGCTGAATTGAAAAGACGTGCCCCCGCACTTCCAGGTGCTTGCACGAAGGCGGCAGCGCCCGTTGCCGCGCATCCTGCAGTCAACACTGCCAGCGCAGAGGACCTGCGCACAAAGTCGACACGTTAATGACCTTGCCTCTGGCAAATTCTCGGGCGATCGATGCGCGCGCATATGCACGCATGGATTTAGCATGGCATTCGTGATCCCAAAACACTGCGTGCACAAGAGAGTTGCACTACCTTCGCATGTCTTCTGAGTTGCTTTGATTTGTTTTCGATTCCACGAAGACTCTTCCGCGTTTTGAAGACGAGGAAATCCCTGTGCCTTAGGACTCTCCACGCCTGCACACAAATCCTCTGTTACACAAAAATCAGGGCGGAAAAAGCACCACGGAAATGGACCTCATTTAAGATCATGAAGTCAGAATATTTCTCAATTTTTCGTACAAACACGTATTATCCAATTGTTTTGGGGTGTTGAGTCCAAGGTCAGAAATACATTGAAACCCTGCAAATTTTCCATTTGTAAAACACGAATTATTTCGTGGGAAACCACACTAGGCGCAACATGAATCTGGCGCAATGTTCAATGTGCCTTCCTCCAATGTTCATCACGTTGCATTCCCCCATTGCTTGTACTAATCCGCAGTGTGCTATCTCAAGTGCAAGCGACTAATTTGCTCTTGCAGCGGTGCTAGAAAATTCTTGATGGACTGGGACTTGTTGCAAGTGGAAAACGTCTGTTTATGGAGTCAAAGTGTTGAGTACGCACGATGGCTCGCAAGAGCTCTGATTCATGGCGCACTGCAATCGTCCAGCTTGTCGCAGTTATTTGGGAGCAGGGTGATGTTTCCGACATGGAGGTCAGGCACCTGTTTCGCTATCATCTTCTCCCCTTTTGCTTGTCACACACCTAGCTTCACGCTGTTTATGTGTGCGGACAAAGTGCACAACTCCACGACACTGTCAGTGTATGTTATACCACAATGCAGGAAATACTTTTGAGTGATGCCCTTCGTGTGAGCGTGTGTCCGCGCGTGTGAGTGAGCAAGTGAGTGTGTGAATGTGTGAGTGCGTGCGAGAGGTTGTGTCGGTGTGCGAGGGCGTGAATGCGTGAGAGTGTGTGAGCGTGTGTGAGAGTGTCTGTGTGTCTGTCTTCCTGTCTGTCTGTCTGTCTGTCTGTTTGTCTTCCTACCTGTCTGTCTGTCTACCTGTCTCCCTCTCTACCTGTCAGTCTGTCGCACTGCCTGTTTTCCTGTTTGTTTTGCTGTCGGACAGTCTGTCTGCCTGATCTTTTTCTCTCACTTTCTTTGTCTCTCTCTCCCTCTCACTGTTTCCCCCTACCTGTTTACATGTGCGTATACACATTGCGTGTGGCTTCCTGCAGCCCAAAAGTAGACGCGAGGTTGATTTTGAGCGCGAGGTGGCTCTCCTCGACGAGTTTATCATGAGCCACAACAGCGTCTACGACTTTTGTGCGATGTTGGAACCGAACAGGGCGGCTGGAGGAGATGTGCTACAGACTTCACGCCGCCCTGGCACGCAGGACAATCCCTTCATTCAGTTGCTGCAGGCGCTACTGGAGCTGCGCTTTCTCGAAGGCCGCTGGACGCAGCTAGAGTCCGAGACGCACAAACTGGTCATCTTGCAGACGCTTCGGATTCTTACCCGCGACACCATGTTGCAGCGGCGCTTCCTCAATCGGGGCGGAGGCGAGGAGCTCGTGCATATCTTCGACGAACAGGGCGCACGGCATCTGAGCGAGCCGCTGCAGCAGGGCCCAGGCGCGCAAAACCCACTGGTTCACGTGGCGTCAATGCTGGCAAAGCTGGACCCCAACTCGCCGCTGCTTGTGCAGTGCAGGCGAACGCTGTGCTGCCTGCTCTCGACATCGGAGCGCTTCCTGCTACAGAGCGTCCTCGCGTCGCTCCACAAGCTCTCTGCCTCGCCTATGATTCTCTCGCCGCACTGCCAAGGACTCATGCAAATGCCCACGGGCGACGGCATGACGGCGGGCGAGAAGCTGCTCGACATCCTGTCGTCCGATAAAATGAAGCCCGAATACCGGCAGCTCGCCGCCGAGGTGGTGCTCAACCTGTGCCAGACCGAGGACAGTCGCATGCTTATCGTGTCTCTAGAGGGCATTAAACTCCTCCTCGGCATGGTCCAGAATTGCTCCGAGAATCTGCTTGTTGTCACAATCCGCATCCTCGAGCGTCTTGTCCACTACGACTCGCGCCAGGTTTTTTTCTGTTTTTTTCTTCTTGTTTTTCTGCCTCTCCCTCTCCCACGCTCTCCACTCTCACCTCCTTCTTTCTCTTTCTCTTTCGATGTCTCTCTCTCTCTCTCTCTCTCTCTGTTCCTCTCTCAGAAGCCTACCTGGTCGGTATCAATGTGGTACCCAATGTACACGTATATGTATGCATCAAAAAATGTAGAGAGAGAAAAAGAGCGAGAGAAAAAGAGAAACAGGGAGAAATAAAAAGAGATACGTATATATAAATATACGTATTTACAAATGCATAAATATTATGTATGAATACACACATATATATATCTTGTGTGTGTGTGTATAGATGTGTATATATTTATATGTAAATCTGTATATATCTTGTATATATATATATATATATATATATATAT
>Ga0335398_10009905_pt1 | contig 10927 bp, 7 predicted proteins | sample BON03_FD_205742 | JGI IMG/M metagenome (GOLD analysis project Ga0335398, IMG submission 205742) | Freshwater microbial communities from Lake Bonney liftoff mats and glacier meltwater in Antarctica - BON-03 (spades assembly) (version 2) | ecosystem: Environmental > Aquatic > Freshwater > Ice >...
ACACGGGCGTGGCGGCGGTTGCGGGCAAGGCGGCGCGAGGAGGTGCGGCGGGCGGCGGCGACGAGGCCGGCGGAGGCGTGGCGGCACGAGAAGGCGCAACCGCCGAGGAGCGGCGCGCGCGAGAAGGCGGTGCGGCGGGCGGCGGCGAGATGGCCGGTGGCGGAGGGGACGAGATGCGGTGCGCGCGAGGCGGAAGCGCGGGCGGCGAGGCGGCGCGAGGAGGTGCGGCGGGCGGCGGCGACGAGGCCGGCGGAGGCGTGGCGGCACGAGGAAGCGCGGCCGCCGAGGAGCGGCGCACGCGAGGAGGCGGTGCCGGCGGAGAGGTGCGGCGCGTGCGAGGAGTCAGCGGTGGCGGGGGTTTGCGAGGAGGCGCGCGAGGGAGAGGCGGAGGCGGGGCAGCGGAGGAGCGGCGCACGCGAGGAGGCCGCGCCCGCGTGGAGGCTGCCGGCAGCGAGGTAGCCGAGGAGCGGCTGGCGCGACGAGGGGAAGTGTCCGGCGGCGAGGAGGCCGCTGCCGCGCACGAGACGGCGCGCCCGAGGAGGAGCACGTCGAGGAAGTAGAGGCCGTTGACGCGCAGCACCGGGACGGTCCTCCCGTCTGCGAAGAGGATGTGCGGCGGCCACTCCTTGTGCACCTTGATGCCGAAGTTGTCGAGGAGGACCGACTCGGAGAGAATGTTCTGCCGACCGCGCGGGGTGTAGAGGAACGATAAGATGCAGATGTCCTCCTCTGTCGCGCCGAGGCAGACGGGGCCCGAGGCGACAGAGGTGTACGAGAGGGCGCCCGAGATGCCGTCGATGCTGCCGACGCCGTGAGAGTGGCGGCAAACCTCGGAGGCGGCCGCGTCCGAGAGGATGTTGGCGTTGGAGCCGCTGTCAAGCAGGAAGCGGACGGTGACCGGCCCACGCGGGCTTACGTCTGCAATGGTGGAGGATGTGGAAGAGGAGCGCGCGAGAGGCGGCGAAAAACCCGAAGAGCGGTGCGGCGGCGATGAGGCCGATGCCGAAGCCGAGCGCGGAGGAGCGCGCGCGAACCAGGGCAACTCCGAGAGGGTGTCCGATATGCCGCCGATGCGGCAGACGCCGGGCCAGCGGTGGCAGAGCGAGGAGGCGCCCGAGGTGGCATAGCTCAGAGGTAAACAGAGGTCAGAGTCGAAGTCAGAGGCGGAGAGTGCACGCTCCGGCCAGCAGCCGCGGCTGCACGAAGAAGCCGGTGCCGGAGCAGAGCGCGAAGTCGGGAGGGAACTTGAAGAGGAAGTCGTTACCATGTGGAAAGGCAGTGGTCGTCGGACTGCAGGCTGGAGCGCTGGGGACGGCCCCACAGCAAGGAGCGGCATGCGGAGCTGCCGGAGGAGCGGCGCGCAGCTGGGCAGGGTCGGTCCCAGAGCGGCGGACGCGGGGAGGGGAGCGGCCGGGCGCGCGCGCCGGCTCGGCACAGCTCGCTGACAGGACAACGCAAGACAAAGACAAGAGAAACGCACGCCGTCGCTGGGAAATGACGAAACACACCAAACAGGGCGGGCACCCGAAACAGCACGGGCGCCAACGGCGGGCAGGGGGGGGCACGGGCCCCCCACGGTGTCTAGACAACTGTGCTAACAACAAGCCTCGTGGAGCATCAATATCAACATCAAACATCAGTATACATACAATAACTGCCATTGCCCCCTGCTCATGCTGGAACGGAAGCAAGTAGCTCGCGAGCGCAGAGAAGCTCAGCCACCCCCTTAGCCGCGCCCCGCTCACGAGCGGGTGCACAATCACGTGGCAACAAGGCAAAACATACTCGACCTAGAAAACAAGCCACCGCCTCGGCCTCGGGCGACGGACACGCGCCTCTCGTCGGCCCTCTTTTCCGAGATGAAGGGAGCAGTTGGCCCACTCGTCACTCTTCGTCCTTGGCCGGCCCTCTCACCAGCAGCAGCCTGGCCTCCGCGAGTGCAGCGACGACGTCGAGCTTTTGCGCGTCCGTATCGAGCGGCAGCCGGCGGACGGTCACGTACTTCGGGTAGGAGCTGAGCAGCACGTCGAGCGCAGGGGCACACTCAATGTCAAAGTCAACGTGCTGTGGCTCGTCGACCTGCAAACGGCAACGGCAAGAAGCGGCGCTCAGCATACATGTCTTCGGTGCGTGCGCGGGGCGCGAACACTGGAGGAGTTGATGGGATCGCTCGCTCAGCCTTCCAAGGAAATAATCACCGGGGTCAAGCCATCAACCTCGTCAAGGGGAATCCGATTCGCTCCATGAGTCGTCAGCGCGAGGGGTAGTCTGGTATGGCATTGGTTGAGAAGAGAGTTGTTTGTGGCGCGTGGGAACGCACTGCCTGCTCGCTCAGTCTCAAAGGAAATAATCATCGGGGTCAAGCCATCACCCTCGTGAAGGGGAATCCGATTCGCTCCATGAGTCATCAGCGCGAGGGGTGGTCTGGTATGGCATTGGTTGAGAAGAGAGTTGTTTGTGGCGCGTGGGAACGCACTGCCTGCTCGCTCAGTCTCAAAGGAAATAATCATCGGGGTCAAGCCATCGCCCTCATGAAGGGGAATCCGATTCGCTCCATGAGTCATCAGCGCGAGGGGTGGTCTGGTATGGCATTGGTTGAGAAGAGAGCTGTTTGTGGCGCGTGGGAACGGCACGCGCTGCCTGCTCGCTCAGCCTTCCAAGGAAATAATCATCGGGGTCAAGCCATCGCCCTCGTGAAGGGGAATCCGATTCGTTCCAAGAGTCATCAGCGCGAGGGACGCGGCTCCGTGGGATGCGCGGCGCGGGGCCTGCTGCGCACCTCGTGGTAGACGCGCGTGTTTGTCCCGTGGTGGTAGAGGACCGCGAGCTCGCCCTCGATGGCCAGCCGCGCCACCGAGCGCGAGCGCATCCGCACGCGCATGTCGAGCCCCACGCCGTCGGCTGCGATCCGCTTCTCGTCGTCCGGCGGCGCACACGGCGGCAGGCGGTCGTGCATCCAGTTGGCGCACGCGAACTGGTCGGCGGCCGCGTCGACGGGCAGCGAGGCGAGCACCTGCTGGAGCAGCGCGTGCGCCATCCGAGAGAAGTCGGCGCGGCGCGCATCGGCTGAGTCCGAGTGGAGCGCACCCATGTAGCCGAGGTGCTCGCGCGGGAGCGTGCGGCGGAAGGCGAGATTGGTCGCTGCGGCCGTCTCAAGCGCGCCCAGCAGGCCCAGCTCGAGCATGTCGCGCCACGTGTGCCGCCGAGAGACGGACACGGTCAGGTGGAGCGAGGCGGCGCCGCCCGCGGGCGTAAAGGCCTGGTGCACGGTGCCCCGTGGCAGGTAGAGCAGGTCGCCCGGGACGAGCGTCAGCACCTGGAGCGGCTCGCCCAGCGCCGCGGCCTCAAAGTCGTCGCTCGGGATGCGCGGCAGCAGCTCCTCCTCGGAGCGCGGCGCGTGCAGCGTCCATCGCTTCTCGCCCTCCACCTGCAGGATGAAGACGTCCACGTCGTCGTAGTGCGGCGCGAAGCCCTGCGACCCCGCCGGGGTGTAGTAGACGTTGCAGCCGGCGCCGCAGCCAAAGTGCTCCTCCAGCCCAGCCAGCAGACCCCACACCTTGTCGTTGTGCCGCTGTGGCCAAGAGAGGCGGACCGAGCAGCCCTCGTCAAACTTGGCGAGCACCTCGTCCGCCGCGGCCACGCCCTCCCCGTTGAGCGTCGAGCGACGGCCGCCGCTGTATCGGGTCACGTCGAGCTCCTCGGTGTACTTCAGCTCGCCCTGCCGCAGCAGCGCGCGAAGCTCGTCCGAGCCGAACCAGCCGCGGTAGTAGGCCCGGTCCTTTGGCCGAGAGATGTGCAGCGGCCGGCGTTCACGCACCTCGTCCTCGAAGCGCTGCGGCGTGAGCGGCGCGAGCAGCCAGCCGAGCAGGCGCTGCGACTTGTCGCTGCGGTCGGGCATGTTGAGAATGTCGTGGCCGCTGACCGCCGTCCACTCGGACAGGGTCAGCGCCAGCACTTGGGGGTGGAGCAGCGCCTCAATCTCGGCGCGGCTCGTCCCACCAACCATCGCATCCTCGCCCTCGTCCGCGTCCTCTCCGATCTCGGCGTCGCCGTCCTCGGCGGCGGCAGCGGACGACGGCCCCGGCACCTCGAGCCACGGCGGCGGCTCGTCCGCCTCGGCGTCGCGCTTGCGCTTGACCTTGCCCTTGGCCTTGGCCTGCGCCTTGCACTTGCTCCTCTGGCTCGCCGCCGGTGCCGCAGGCACAATCGGGCCGCGTTTCGGCATAGAACCTGTGTTCTGAGCACGTCGCCGGCCACAAAATTCTGGGGCGTGGCTGTGAATTTTGTGCTGTGAACGCATGGCGGCGAGTATAAAGAAGGTGGTTGGTTAGCGTACGCGGCGGCGGCTGCCATGCAATGAAAACAGACGCGAAACGGCTGCGGCCGCCGCCACGGCACCGGCACTACGGTTACGCGGTGGGACCTGCCGAGCGGGCACGCGCGGCGGACGCGGACGCCGACGCGCCGCGCAGGGGGCGGAGGGCGGGCCGATGGTTTGGCGTGTCGCCGCTGCGGTGCGCCCTGGCTCTGCTGATTGGCGGTGTGGTTGTGTCGCTGCTGGTGCTCGACGCGGCCCACCTGGCGGTGCTGCGACGGAATCCGCCGTCTCGGGGGCAGGACGGCGCAGACGGCAGTGGCAGGAGCAAGGGCGGTGGGCCCAGCGGCGGCCAGGGCGGAGGCAGCGGGAGGGGCGACACGGGCGGCAGCGGCAAGGGTGGTGCCACGGGTGCGGGCGGCGGGCAGGGTGCCGGCAGCCGCGGCGGCGAGAAGACGGCCGCTCGCGCCGCCGGCTCCTCCTCGGCCGCGTCGGCCGAGCCAGCGGCTGGCCGCGCGTGCTCCAACGCGAGCGTCGCGGGCGTCGACCCCGGCTGCCTTCCGAGGCGTTTCCTCTTCGTGGGCGGGATGCAACGCTCGGGCACTTCAAGCCTCGCCTCGCTGCTTCTCTCGCTCCACAACGTATCTGGCCTCTCCTTCGACCTGGGCTCGGCCGCCCACCTGGAGAGGGCGCCGTGGAAGTCGGTCGTCGACGTGCACACCGGTGAGCGGCCACGCCTGCCCTTGCGTCCCCCGAGCCACGGCCGAGCCTCTGAGCCCTCAGCCGCGTCCTCCGCCACTCTGCCGCCCCGCAGGCACGTGGATGAAGTTCGCCTACTTCAAGGAGGTGGTCTCGACCGGAGGGTCCGAGGGGAAGCTGCTGCAGTCCGTCTACCCGTACCGCTACCTCGTGCACGACGCCAAGTTCTTCCCTCCCGCCGCGCTTCTCACGCGCCCCACGCCAATCTCGCCGCTCCGCTCCGCGCCCGCCGCCGCCGCGCTGTGGGACCAGTGGCGCGGCTTCTGGCGGCCGGCGGCCGTGTTTCTGGACAAGAGCCCCGAGAACCTGCTGATGGCGCCCTATCTGCAGGCTGTCTTTGGGCGGCGCGCCACCGCCTTTGTCTTTGTGCTGCGCCACCCGCTGAGCTGGGCGCTCGCGGCGGCCAAGTGGGCGTGCCCGTGGGAGACCGTGGAGGGTGCCACGCCTGCTGAGGGCGGTGGGGCGGCGGGCGGGCAGGGGTCGGGCGGAGCGGCTCCCAAGTCGCCCTCACTCGAGTGCGTCGCTCACCTCGCCTCGGTGTGGGTCGCAGCCCACGAGCGAATGGCGCGAGACTCGCGGCTCCTGCGCTCTGCGACGGTGCTGCGCGTCGAGGTGCAGAGCTGGCACACCGCGCTCGCCGCCGCCGCCGCCGCCACCGGCGCGGCGCCGCCGCCGGACGCGCGCTCTCGGTGGGAGGCGGTGCGCCTCTCGTTTCTCCGCTCGAGCCACCAGTACGTGCACTGCTACTTCCGCGGCGCAGCGCCTCTGCGTTCGGACGCGGGCGGCCTGCCGAGGGTCGGCGAGGGGATCGCAGGCGGAGCCACGGCCGGGCCCGGCGGCAGCGTGGGCGACGGGAGCGCGTGCGGGCCTGCGTCGGCGTCGGCGTCCCTTGAGCGGCTCGCGTGGCTCTCCGCGTACCGTTCCGAATTCGGCTCGCGCGTCGCAGCGATCGGCTTCTCGCTCGACCTGCCGCGCGTACTGAGCGGCTGCTGCGAGGGCGCGCAGGGCGACTGGGGGCCGGAACAGGTTCGCCCCAACGCCCAGGCTGAGGAGGAGGAGCCGGATCCGCCTGCAGCCAGCGCGGCCGTCGCGCCGCCGTCCTACGCTGCGCACGCGACCGGCGGCGTCGGCGTGGGCCTGCACGCGGGCCGCGTGGCTTTGGTGGTGAGCTCGAGCTTCCTCTCCGGCTTCAACGGGATGCAGCAGCGCGCGGCGCAGGTTGCGGTGGCCGTGGGCAAGCTGGGCTTCGCGGTGCACTTCATCTCGCTGGGCGAGCTCGCCTCGGTGGCCGAGTGCGAGTCCGCCGAGGTGGCGGTGCTCTGCCACGCGCCAGGCAACACTTCGGCGCAGTACGCGGGCTTCGGCGCGTGGGCAAGACGGAGCCGCGCGGCGCCGACGCTGCTGCTGCTCGGCTTCACCTCGCTCACGCTCGAGGCGTCGCGCACGCTGCTCGGCCGGCCCGGCGCGACGGTTGCGGCCTGGAAGCGCGCCGGGTACGGCGACGAGGCGCTGCTGCGGCTCGTCGCGCCCCGAGCCGGCCGCTCGGTCGAGCTGCTCGACCGGGCGCTGCGCGAGTGGCCGATGCTTCGCGCGGCAGTCTTCACGGACGACGTGCACCACCTGCGCACGCGCGCCATCCTGGCGCAGGCGGGCGCGCTGGCCAAGACGCCCAGCCTCGCGACGACGCTCGCGGCGCTCCGCTCGCTCGAGATGGGAATCTACCGCCGGACGCGGCTCACGCTCACCGTCTCCAACGCCGACCGGCTCGCCATCCTCTCTGCCCTCAAGCACACCGCCGCCGACGCCGAGCGGCCCGACCCCGAGGTGGTGCTGCTGCCCTTCGGCGCCTCGGCGCTCGCGGACAGCGCCGTGGCGCCGCTCGGCCGCCGCGCGCGCGGACGGATGCTCTACGTGGGCACGTGCCACCCCGTCGCGAAGGCGGGCGTCGCGTGGATGCTGGCCGAGGTGATGCCAAAGCTGGTGGCGCTGGGCAGCGCGGCCGGCCTGAGCCCCTCGCTGGTGCTCGTCGGCAACGGGTGGGCCGCGCTGCAGACCGAGGCGCCCTTCGAGCGCTGGGTCGGCTCGGGCGCGCTGCAGGTGTGCGGCCGGCTCAGCGCGTCGGAGCTAAGGCTCGAGTACGACGCCGCGTGGCTCTTCGTGGCTCCGCTGCGCAACGCGACGGGCATCGCGACCAAAAACTTCCACGCGATGGGGATGGGGCTGCCGGTGCTGACCACGGCCATGGGCGTCTCGGGCATGCATCTGCCCGGCCGCGAGCTGGGGCTCTGCTGCGACGCCTCTCCCTCCGGCGCCTGGCCCAACGAGTGCAAGCTTGGGCCACGCGCCGGCCGCGGCCGGCCGCCGCCGGCAAGACCGACGCTCGAGGAGGACTGCAGGCGGGTGCCCAAGCGCCTCGAATGCGCCGCCTTGCGCGCCGCGCGGCTGCGAGACGGCGGGGGCCGCGGGGCTGGGAGTCCCGAGGTTGGGGGTCCCGGGGTTGAGGTTGGGGGTCCCGGGGTTGAGGTTAGGGGTCCCGGGGCTGGGGGTCCCGAGGTTGGGGGTCCCGGGGTTGGGGGCCGCGCCCTGCTCAGCGGCCTCGGCGCGCCGTGGCGTTCGTTGCTTACGGCCGATGGCTCGCTCCCCGATGCGCGTCCTCTCGTGGTGCTGCGCGGCGGGAAGGGCAGCGGCGGCGCGGGTCCCGCGGGCGGGTTAAGGGTTATCCCAACCCCCTCGCACGCGTCGCTCCACCCTTCGGGCGCGGCGCTCGTGACGGACGATCCGTCCGCCTTCGCCTCTGCCGCGGTGGCCGCGCTCACTGACGACTCGCTCTGGCGCCACCTCTCGCGCCGCGGGCTGCGCCAGATGCGGATGCTCGTGAGCCCGGCGCGACAGGCGGCGGTCCTCTCGGCAGCGATGCGCGACCCGCTGCTGCTCGACGCGCCAGCAGAGCAGGCCTGCGTCCTCCTCGTCGACGCGTGCGCGCCGCGCGCCGAGGCGCTGGCCATGCTCCGGCGCGTGCTGAGCGCGCTCTTCTCGCTCCGCGTGGCCGTCCACATTCTCGTCTCGCCCGCCGCGGTGCAGCCGGCCACCGAGCTTGATTTGCTCGGCTGGCTGCGCACGCAGGGCGCCTTCACCTACGCGGGCGACGCGGCCGAGCAGTGGACGGCCATCCTTGGCTCGGCCGCCGCGCCGCCGCTCCGCTTCGCAGTGCTGTTGCACGAGGGCGAGCCGGCGCTGCTTCGCTCGCTCGCCGAGCCGCACTGCCAAGGCGAGGTCAAGCACCACTGCATTTGGGAGGGAGGTGCGATGGAGGACGAGCCGGTGGAGGGAGAGGACGCGGGGGGATCGCTCGACCAAGGGATGCCGGAGGAGGGAGAGGAGGAGGAGAGGGAGGCGGCAGCGGCGCAGGCCGCGTCGCGCAACGCCTTGCGTATCTCGACGGAGCCCATGGATCCGGAGCCTTTTCGGCCCACGACGGCGCTCGGTCGCTCTCTCCTCTCCGTCCACGCGGATTTGCGAAGCCAAGGCCGAGACGGGCCAGTTCTGAGCGAGGCGCACGGCGTGTGCGGCGCCTCGGCTCCCTCCACGGAGACGTCGCTTTCCCTCCTGCGCCTGCTCGACTGCATCGTGCGAGCGCAGCAGCTCCCGTTGCTCACCATCCTCGCCGGCGCCACTCGGCCCTCCGGTAGCACGAGTGTAGTCGGCTCGCGGGGAGTGGCGGCCGAGTATGAGCGCGCGCTCCTCGCAAAGGCCACGCTCGCACTGGGGGGCTCCGAAACAGAGCTGCGCCACTTGCGAACCTTCGCTCCGCGCGTGCCGGCTGCCGCCATGCCGAGCGGATCATCCGCCGAGGCCCAGTGGGTCGAAGTCCTATCGAAGCTGCTCTACCCGGAGTGAATTGAGAGGTTGCTATTTTCCACTTGAAGTGAGGAGTGTGCGTACGTGCGACGCGATGCGCGCTCGGCCCGGCCTGGTGCTTGTCCCCCGCCAACTCCTCTCCCCACCGGCCGCCGGGACCGGGACTTGGCCCACCAACGCGTCTGCTATATATCGAGCTTCCACGGCTCCCCCCTTTTTTTGCTCTCTATATATCCATAGCTTATAATTTACTTTTATACACTCACATTACGACTTATATCTTATATAGATAGATAGATATAGACATAGATATAGATAGATAGATATAATAGCCCCCCAACCACCAACCCGTAAGTAAGCCTGCACCGCCTGTAATAGCTCTAAGCCTATGTGCGGCAATGGCATGCATGGTCAATATGAATAATATAAGCATGATCAAGCATAATACTACAGTTCTCAGTTCTTTGTTCTTTTTCTTTTATTAATGATGTACATACACCGTACACCCCCCCCCCTATATTCTATATTTAGCCTATATCTATATACGCCTAACGACCCCAACTACCAACTATACCAAACACACGTGTGTGTGAGCTCTCATATATATATATATATAGTTAATAATAAAAATATGTATATAGTTAAAAAAAATTGGCGCACACGCACACATCCCGTCACACGACGCATGCAGGGCGCAGGACTAGGTTCTAGCTGTGTATCCACGATATAATATGTTGTCGACATACACATATGCACAAGGGCGCCGGCGTGCGAGTGGCAGTGGCTGGCGCTTTCTTCTCGTGAGAGCATTGCAATCAAAATAATTCAAAATATAGCTGTACCTTCTCACTTGTGTCGTGTGTGTGTGCGAGCCATGCGCCTATCTCTACCTCTCGCTAAAAAGGGGGGAGGGGATGGATCTCTTAAGCCCCATCTGCTCGTCTTCTCCTTGCTCCGGAGCCAGGAGTCCGCGGACCAAGTGACCAGGAGGTCGGTGGTGCGTCTGCCACTGCGGCACTTGCAGCCCGCCACTGCCCGCACCAGCTACGTCACCGCCGCCGCCGTGCCGCCATCATCGCGCCATAACGACGAGCAGTTTCTCATAGAAAGCTAGGTGCAATGCGCTCGTAAGGACCGTCTGCCACAGCTTGGCACTCAGGCCGCTGTAGAGACCAGAGAGTCCTCGGTCCGACAGGATGGACGCGCAGCAGTGAAGTAGGCCGCGGAATGCTCGCTTGTCGCGCTCTCGTGCGCGCTGCGCTCGCAGCAACGTCTGCGCAAGCTGAATCGGGTACGTGAGCAGTGTCGCCGCCGTCTTCGACGCAGCGCCGGCAAGAAAGTGGTGAATCGATCCGACGGCCAGTGGGCCGAATGACAACTGTTTGAGCTGCTCGTAGGCGGAATACTGAATCATCGGGTTGGCGACCAAGGCGAGTGACGGCAGCAGGCCACGCCAGAAGCCAAAGAAACCGTCTTCGCGTATGATGCTTTGCGCGCACTCGACCCAGCTGCCACGTATCGACGTGCGGAGCTTGGTGCTCACGACAAAAATCGGGCAGGAGGCGAGCACGTTGAGTGCACCAGCGAGAGCAGGGACCAGTAAGGCACGCCGACCGCTAGGCTTCTTACCGCTGCCGCCAATGAGACGATAGAAGAAGAAGTAGACGAAATTTGCGTAGATCAGTGCAAACACCGACGCACCAAGACCGCGGTAGAGTCCAGCGACGCCGTCCTCTTCGAGGATTGCATGAAACACCCGACGCACACCCGGACGGCCCTCCTTCCCAGGCAAGGCCACCTCGCGCTGGATGCGGACCCGCAGCGTATCGAGCGGGAAAAGCAGACTGAACGCCAGCGCGCCGGCCGTAGCGCCTGCGCACGCGTGTATGAGCGGACTTGCCGCCATTCCTTTTGTTCACATGAATGTTCTTCCGAGGTGTCGCTTCTTCTATTAACCATTTAAAAAAAAAAAAAAAAAAAAGGTCCTAAGCTTGC
>Ga0335398_10009914_pt1 | contig 10924 bp, 10 predicted proteins | sample BON03_FD_205742 | JGI IMG/M metagenome (GOLD analysis project Ga0335398, IMG submission 205742) | Freshwater microbial communities from Lake Bonney liftoff mats and glacier meltwater in Antarctica - BON-03 (spades assembly) (version 2) | ecosystem: Environmental > Aquatic > Freshwater > Ice >...
CGGATCGTTCGAATTTTTTCTCAAGAACGCGTTGCTTTCATTTTGCCGTAACATGAAGTCTGCCGTCCACGTGCCACATGCAGAGTGTTTGCTATCGTTTTGCCCGGCCCTAGCCCGCACACATGATCTCAAGAATGTTTTGTCATCAATCCCAGCATCATCAAGTTTGCCGCAAGATCTTCACCATGCTGTGGTACGATGCCTCATATCGTCGCTTATGTAAACAGTCCTCTATTTCGTCACCTTTACACCATCTTTCGTATCGTCGCCTGAGTGTGCTTATTTGTCTCCAAGCACCCGTCAGTTTCTCTTTATGTTTTGGCACTGCTTCTCAGCTGCTCCTCTTTGTAGTGTATCCCTCACGCTGGTATTAAATGTTGAATGACGATCTTGATAAGTTACTTCCCTTGCCTCACGGCACGATTTTTTCCACAAGAGGACTTCTCGATTCAACTGTTGGCACCACTCCTTGCCTGGCTTTGGGTCCGAAATAGCCTTATTTGCCAGGATGTCAGCTCCCTCATTCGCTGGTTCTCCTCGATGCGCTCACTTTGACCCAGAAAGTTGCTGTCCCCGCTGCAATTCTGTTTCGCTGTATCATAATAGCTTCTGCCAAAGTATCCGCGTCAGGTGCCCTCACCAACGTTGCATTTCCACCTTCACCAATCCACCTATTGACTGCTTTCAATAACGACTGGTTGTCACACACTCAAATACAGCATCGGCTCCGCTATCACTGACGCGGCGTATCACGAAACGCTAGTACAAACGCTGCCAATTCAGGACGATTCAGGACGAAACGCTAGTACAAACGCTGCCAATTCAGGACGACCTCCAACTGTGCATGGCTGATTTTTCTTTTTTCCCCTGTCCTCAAGTTATTATGTCCTGCTCCCATTTTGCCTGTGTTTCATCTGAACGGTCACCCGCCGTCGCTTGGCACTAAACCCCATAGCCTACGAGCATGCCTATCTCTATGCCCATCCAGTAATCGCGTTCTCGCCCTTTTAATCACACTTGACATTCGTCTTTTCTTCCTGATACTCCGGCCGCTTTTTCAAAAGCTGCTTTTCCCTCGTCTGTCACGTGAATATCTTGGTGAACCCAACACAAATCATACTCTTCGCTCACTGCGCATTTGATGTTGCTCTGTCGCCACCACACTTTCTGGCGCACTGAATGCCCTTTCTTCCTCGACCTGAACCAGACCACCCAATCCTTCGTTCTGCCCATCTTTTTGGACCAGTGCTCCTGCTCCGATTCTGATAAACTTTCCCATACAACCACGGCAGGTCCATCATCCTCTCCCTAGAAATTTAGGTCTCCTCGTCCAGCCGACTGAAAGAAATAAGTGTCTTACTTTACTGCTGTGCCCTTGACTCTCTTGGCTTTGTTGATCTTTTGCAGTGCTCGGAGTATTTACCATGTGGGTGATCTATGCCCGGTTTCTTCCTTTTCCTCCGTGCGCTTAGCTTCCTCTTGAATGACCGTGATGATCTCTTGTTTTCGGTCTCAACCATCGCTTTCGTAAAAATTCCAACTGCTACTCGCAATTGTTCACCCTCTGTGCATTTCTATGCATGTAGGGAGGCTTTTTGTCTCTCTCATTCTTGTTTTACCCAAGTGTTTTTCCCAGGGTAACAACTCTTCCAGAATTCTGACATAACCTTTCGGCTGTGACGGTATGTCTTGATCTAAAAATCACGTTATGCTGATTTCTACAGGCACTTCTCGTTCCGGTAGAAGCAAAGGATCATCAACGGCCAGCGGTTTGAAATATGCTTCCCACTGCATCCGTCGTTTCACCCGTGCCGGACCATTCGTGTTCAGCGCGTTTCTTCGTTGCAGTGCACCGGTGTTCAACTGCTTGCACTGTTCTTGGTTTCATTTTCTTTGCTCGATTCTAAATCTAGCATTTCAAGCTCCTGTTCAAGCTTCTCATCATAGTGTTCCCTTTTTGTGTTCCGAATGAAATCTGTGATGATAGGCGCTGGAAAATATGCGGATGAATCAGTAAGCTGGATTGCATTGTTTCGAACTTTTGGCTTCGCCTTTGTTCATTCGCAACTTCCGACCGGGGTACAAACCCCATCTGCTGAGACGTTAGCCAGATCCAACATCATTCGTCTTCCATCTATTGATTGACCATCATGACTTCTCTTACCTGCTGCATTAGCATTGTCGTATCATCTCCTTACGGATCATCAAGTTTCCTTGTAGATTGGCATCAGTGAAAACTATGCCGTCCAAATTCTTACCTTTGGTCTGCATTCACTATTGACACCATTGACACTTGCTACTTTTAAGACTAGGATTCTCTACGAAGCCACACCGACACTGCCTACAGTTCACTTGCTTTTGTGGCCTTTGCCACCACCCTTCAAATTCTGACAACTTGTCAGGCCACTACCTGGCTGGCTGTAATAAGACTGGTTGCTGGTCATCCTGTGTCAGTTTTGTCGCAAGCTTTTCATCAATATAATTTTGCCATCCTTGCCATTTTCCCTCATACTCACACTAGTTTTGTCCTTTGATCTGGACCTGGAAAATATACATGCCTTCGAGTGCATCCCCCGCCTCTGCCAGGCTCGTCGACCACCGTGCATTCTTCATTGATTATGCAAAACGCCCCCCCATGTTATGTGTGTTCACCGCTAAGCGCGCGCCAAGTGGCATCCGTTTAGGTGCCACTTGACGATCTTTGTTAATGATACTCTTAACCTCTGCGTTTGGTCGTGTTGTATGCTCGCGAATCGCTTTGCATAACAGCGCCTGCACCTGTGTCAGAAACGTGGGTTGATTCAGAGCCATCTCCATCGGCTGAATTAACGTGTCTCCGAGTCACGCTCGTGACCTGCTGTTTGACCATGCTCTCCCAGTAGTTCTTCACCGTCTTTTGATGTATCTGCCTTGCCACTGTGTCTGACCAGATCTCTGGATTGTGTTTGTCAAAACTTTCCATAAATGTCAGTAGACATGACAATGACTCCCACATGTTGCCCCCTGCTAGTGTACTTCGACCGAACTCCTCTCTGCTTGCATACCTCTTTGTTGGATCCGGACTCTTTTCCTTGCGCATGGCTGGTAACGATTCCGCTGGAGGCAGTTCTTCACCAAGTGTTGCGAGTTCATTCTTAAGATGTATCCAGTCTTCCTCACTTCGACCGAGCGTTCAAGACTTTCCAAACGATCTCGTTGTCTCCTCTGGGCCGACGGCAGCTCAAGTCCTTGCCAATCCAATAATGCAAAGTACTGTTGTATAAGCTGTTGCTGTTTATATGACAGTCCTTGCACTACCAGACTTAACAACTAAAATCTTTGCTCGCCGTCCGACGTTGCACATATCCTTATCACCAGTTATATATCACCACAACTGCTGTCTCTCTATAACTCTTCTGGATTCTAGGCAAACTGATATACTTTCGAATGCAGCTTGTCTTAGATCAGGAATGCTCTTTCGCATTGCTGCTTCTCCTGCCCACATCAGCTCCCATGTTGTGTGATCGAGACCTGATACCACTAAATCTGTATCTAGGCGCGACCCTCCAATTCTTTCAATTCTCATTTTGCATTTCATAATGGACTCGGATCTAGTAGCTGCTGCCAAGCTCATTTTTCCAGTAGTGTTTACTGATGCTAGTCTGTTGTTCCACTGCTCTGCCCACGTGACTGAGATGTTGCTCTGTTGCAGTGCTTTTGCTAGTCTCGACCAAAAGTTTCCTGTTGCATCATTCCACCTCCACAGTTTCATCTCCTCAATCAGTTCAGCAAAAGAGTCGCATAACCACTCGTGTAAGGTGCGGTTTAACCCTGCTAGCATAACTTTTTTACACACTGGCATCCTCATGTCGCATGCATCTCTCGGCATACAGCAACAACTCCTGTGTCAGTACTTTCATGGGCAGTGTGCTTTCCTTATCTGCGTGTGCTTTCGGAAAGATAAAGGGGGCACTTGATGTTGATCGTGGCATGTGCCAAGTGTTCTTGCAGGCTTAGACGCACAATCGTTTCACGATTGTAGGCTTGGACACACAATCGTTTCATGTCGTTCAAATCACTTTCAGACCACTCTATGAGTGCTGATGAGAAGCGGCAGACTCCCATATCTTTGCTTGTAAACAATCCTGTTCCTATTTCTGGTGTGAGAGGATGGCACTTGATCAGGTCGCGTGCAGCCATGATCTTTTGCCTGACCACTTCCTTGGGTTCTTTCATATTGCTGTTTCTCGTGCCCCAATATTCCAGATCTGCACTCGTCATCGACATTCATCGCCTGAAGGGGTTCTCCCTTAATTATCAATAGCGGCGCTGGCACTTGCTCTATGCACTTCTTATCATCATCTATAACCAACAAATACGTTTTCTTTATATTGATTTGCATTCCACACCATATATGTTGATTTGCATTCCACACCTGCTGTGAATTCTTCAAGCGGCACAAAGTTCAGCAGCTTTTGCATGCCTTCTGGTGTGTCAGCGAAGATCGAGAAATTGTCGATGAACCCTGTCTTGTTGAATCGATCACTGTTCTCTTGTCTCAGATTATTTTCTTTCAGATCCTTGCCGATCTGCTGCCCGTGACCAATATTCTCAATTTGTCCTCTTACCGTGCGTAGCAGGGCATTGATGGAAATTTTGAAAAGCTGCGGAGACATGATACTGCCTTGCGCTATACCTGTGTTGAAGGTGATTGCCGCACTTTCCTCATTCAAGTTGTTTGGGGCCAGTCTAACTGTGGCACCTCAATTTATCTGCTCCAATAATTCGACATCTGGAATTTAAAACATCCTTATCTCCTATGAGAGCGCTACTTGGTATTGAAGGCGCTTTTGAAGTCAATATCGACTCGATAAATTCTTTTCCCGTGTCTCTGATTTGAATTAATTTAATATTCTTTTATTACTGGAAACAGTAGTTTAGAACCCTTGCTTGAGGGTCTATTTGCTCAAATCCATGTGAATCTGAGTAGACGTGTTTTCGGCCGGAATCGAACCGGGGACCAGCAGATAACTAAATTTGTTGAGTCCCGCGCTTTTCATCACTGAGCTAAGGTGACGGATGAATCACCGAAAATCTCTCAGGACCCTCTTGAGGTTCCTGCTGGACAAAGTGCACCTTTTGCATATCAATGCTGATGCATCGTCCTTGCCTGCCTGCATCTTGCCCTGGTTCAGTTAGCTGGTTGCATTTTTTTTTCCAAACGTTCATTAATGACACAGTTCAGTTGATACACGCTGTTTTTCAAGACTACGGGTCGTTAGTCCGATGTTTTATTTGTGCCTCCACCTTCGTGAAGCCACGAAATGGTGCTGTTCATTGTTGCTTGCTGTCGACTTGTACTTCTGTCAAAATTTCATTTACCCACATTTTTACAGATTGAAATTCCTCATCCGTCATCGTTTTTGTGAGTTCATTTGGACATTTGTCTGAATCTGTGCTTTTACATGGTTTCAAACATATTGCGATATCTTTATAGAAATCCTGGCTCTTTCAAACGGCCTGGTAGATTTTCTGCTGTCCTATATGTATTAATCAGCAATCTTACTATAAAAGGCAGTTTCCTATCTCACCCTTATCATGCCTGCCACCTCGGAAGCTCATAAACTGTCGGCATTGTGGACAGAAGGCGACCAACTCTCGTCGGGGTTGCTCATGAGTCGCTTGAGGCAGACTAGCCCGTGTCTTGCTTGCATTGCCTCTGCTGTGGGAGACGCTATCTCGCATCTGTTGCATTGGTGAGCATGGTGGATCTACACCCAGCATTTGGGGGGCCGAAGAAAAGGGAATGGGCGTGTAATGGGGAAGAAGGTCTAGTGGAGGGCAAGGCATCAGAAGTTAGCACACTGAGGTCTTTGTGTCTACACTTATCGTTGCCACTTGTTGCAAAAGGTAAATAACCTTGTACTTCACAGTAGATTTTTTCCCATGTTTTCTCAAGCTCTTCCCTCAGCCACTGGCACGGGCCCCCACTTCATAGGATCTCTTCGGCGCTTTCTGGTCCTTCTTACTGGCAACGTCTTCACTATGTCATGCATTTGCGTAAACTTGAATTGTGTTGTTGTAACGCCCTCATTTGTTTTAGTGTTTTCAAACACTGAGAGTAGGAACCCTCTCAGGCCCATGTTCTGTAATTTGCCAAGCCTGCCACTTGCGCATTTGCTCCACCGCCGACTGGCCCGAGAGTACCCCCTTGCCACTTGACGCAGTGCGTAGTGACCACTCCTAATGTCACCTCGGACCCTGCCACGTACTTTTCCATATTCTGCGGATTCTGATCTGTTGTTTCTGCCTGACGCCAGCCTGATCCCGCCTTCAATATCCAAGTGTGCACTTTGTCCCAGTCTCCCGGCTTGTAATAACACTGAGTGTTGCCTGCTGATCATATATTCTATGCACTGTGATGTTTGCTTCACTCTCTGTGAAGTTTTACAATTATATGTACCCAATCCTCACTGGGCCATGCGTGTCCTTGTCTTCGAGCTCGATCGCGGGCCAGCAACCCGACGGCATTGTCCAGATCAGTTCTGTTTGCTGAGGTTACGGTGCATACTTACCTGAAAACTTGCCAGTTCCTCGATGCGGGGGGGGGTCAGTGCGGTGCCTGAGCCCCTGTTAGAATCAGTAGAGGCGGTGGACTCGGAGTAGGCAGGACAAAATGCATTTTGACTAGATGATCATGAGTATGTGACATTGCAACACATGAATGCTGTCATGTGTATCGTGCTGCACTGATTCAAAGTTTTCCTCAGAGAATGAAAAATCTTGCCGAATTGCGGTCCAAAATTGAGTCCAGGCATGGAACTTGAGGTGCAACTTGCTGTTCTGTCTTGGCGACTCACTCCAAGCAGACGCCTCCCTGCCCTGCGTGTTGCCCTGATTCAGCAGTGCAGGTAGAGGCTTATCCGTCGATTCCTGCGCGCTTGTTGTGACCTTCTGTCACGTGTACTTAGCCTTTCAGCTGTATGAGGAAATGAAAGTTTTCCACGTCTAAGCTCACCCTTCAGAGATCCGACTCGGGTTGACTCTTAAAGATTAGAGTAACTCTTAACGTCATTTCCCCCCCTTTTTTTCAAGTAGTATTTAAACCTTTCTTTTTTAGTTTCTCTCTCCGCAGAGTCCGATTTGTTCTTGCTGAGCTTTAGGTTTTTGATTTGGTTAATTTAGCCCTGCAAGTTTTTGTTTTCAAGTGTTTTTCTGTCCGAGTCTTTCGTTGTTTCGAGTCGATGATGAAAGTTGCCACTTTCTTTCTTTCTTTCTTTTTTGGGTGGCGAAACCCCAACTTAATCACTGAACTAATTGGATGGTCAAATCCCAATTTAGGACCCAAGTTTGATTGATGTTGCTTTTATTGCTTCGTAAGAAATAGTATAGTAGCTTTGCTGCAAGCTCTATGTGCTCTAGAGACTTCCCGGACCGTTTTGCCCGCTTATTTGTAAGACCCGTTAGCAAAAACAGTCGACCATTTTTGTGGGCGGCCTCAGGCTCTTTCCTCGTCGGACTAACCAGCTCCAATAGACAAGTCTCCCCAACTACCCAGAAAGTTTCCACTGGGCACCTCGCCGAGGGGATGAAGGCTGAGCAAAAAGGGGGAGAAACAAAAAGATTTTTTGGTACCTAGCCCAAAAAAAACCCCAGCCCGGGCCGGATGGAAACTGAAGATGTGTGTTGAACTATCACAGCAATCTGTCCATGTGTGGCACTGTCTTACTAAATTCGATCCATCTTCCGTATAATCATGGATTACTGGCGACTCCAAAAGAGATCTACGATTTGAATTTGAGCGCAGTTACTCGAAGCATTTAGTAGGGTGTAACAATGGAGGCGGAAGCGGAATTTTTTCAAATGTAAAGCGGTTAGTTGCAAAGTGGATAGGAACACGGAAACAGTTAAAACTTATTTTTTTGCTGGTGGGATTTTAGAAACGTAGGAAATTTTTACAAGCCATATTTTACGAATGAATCCATATATGCATATTTGCCCCTGTTCAAGGGCTCTTGGAATATGCAAGGACATTGGAATTCGGACCTATTTTGGTTCGATGACGGTCGAATCTGTGGGGTTTACCGCCACCTTGCGTTTTGTTGCCCCGGGAACAGACTTGCCCGCTTTTTAATTGTACCTAAAAACTGCATTTTTTGAGGCGCATCTTTTGAGCTCATTTAAAACCTGGCAACTTTGTTCCACAAAAAGTTACAAGGGTTTCATTGAACAATCCTATGCCATTGTTCTTTCTTTCTTTCTTGGGTTTGTTTCTTTCTTTCTTTCTTGGGTTTCGCCGACCCAACCTAATCACTGGATTAAGCGGATGGCGAACACCTGATTCACCATTTAGGACCCAAGAAACTGTCCCGGGCTAACAAATTCCCACAATCAATCTCTTCAACTACCAAGAAACTTATCACCCAGGGATCAATGGTGCCCCCACTAGGGTAGGAAAGGCACCAAACAAGCCTAGTGTCCTCCAAGCAGTGCTCGTCAAATTTGTGACTGAGTATTACACAGTAGCATTTGGTCATTTCGAACTCCAACATCGATTTTTGGTACCAAGGAATTGTATGATCCTGTTTTTTTTGGCTCAGCAACCATCCCCTCACCTTAAGGCGGGTTTGGGTATTTCTCGAACGAACGGGAATCAAGTTTACCCTGGCAACGCATTTCATCGAATTTTTTGTTGTGGAAACAAAACGATTTGTCGGTAGTACTGTAAACGTGATCTTGACGCAGCAAACCTGCGGCCAGCGCTCGAGCACGGCTGCGGAAAGTAAATGCCGAGCGCTAGGAAATTATTTTTCTAAATGAATCTGCTATATATTCCTATTGTCAAAATGTATAGGAGCCTGAGATCTAGGTCTGTGCAACTTCGGTACTTGCGAAAAGAGAACCGCTGCGCAATGGCGACTTCCGAAAAACTTGTTTCGCCCGCAGGAAAAACCGGCATTTGATATTGCGCAGCGGTTCTCTTTTCGCAAGTATCGAAGTTGTGTCGAAGTTATGCACAGACCCAGATCTCAGTCTCTTCTACATTTTGATGTTAGGAACAAATAGTAAATTCGCTCGGAAAAATAATTTCCTAGCGCTTGGAGTTTGCTTTCCGCAGCCCAGCTCGAGCGCTGGCAGCAGGTTTGCCGCGTCAAGATCACGTTTACAAAACTACTGATAAATCGTTTCGTTTCCACAACAAAAAATTCGATAAAATACGTTTTAAACTGGATTCCACTGACAATCCGCGTTCGTTCGAGAAATACCCCACCTCGCCTACGCGTTTCGAACCCCAGGGGAGAGGCTTTCCTATGTGACCCCAAGGGAGGATTTTGGCCGGATGATTTTTCAAAAAAAATTCTCCCCTGGGTTCCATATCTTTTTTAAACAAGGTCCGACCGAATCGGCGAAGCGCAGCGCCGGCACTGGCGATGCCGAAAGTGGATTAGTTTTTAGAGCGGCGGTGTTCATGTACACCTGCCACGGAAGCTGTGTTCCCGAGCATACACTATGCCAGATCTGTCATCAGTCGTTTCGGCGCCGCGCTTTGCTGATACCGTCGGACATTATTTAAAAAAGAACCCAGGGGAGATTTTTTTTTTGAAAAACTATCCGGCCAAAATCCTCCCTTGGGACCACATAGGAAAGCCTCTCCCCTGTGGAGTTCGCAACGCCCTAATACTCTTACGCCAGTAGCAGGATCAATTTGTCGACCACTTTCCCAGACTTTCATTTCTAAACGTGAGTTCAAGAATTTCTTTCTTTCTTTTCTTTCTTTCTTGGGTTTCGAAGACTCAACCTAATCACTGGACTAAGCAGATGGCGAACACCCGATTAGCCACTTAGGACCCAAGAACCTGTCCAGGACCGGAGGAACGGAGCATTACCTAGTTTATGGTAGACCCAAGCAGATCCCCAACCTGTGGGTAAAACAGATCACAATGTTGGTGGGCTGGCATGTATCCTCGGGCTAACCAATTCCCACAATCAATCTCCCTAACTACCAAGAAACGTAGTGCCCAGGGATCAATGGTGCCCCCCAACTAGGGTAGGAAAGGCATCAAATAAGCCTAGTGTCCTCCCAAGCATTGTTCGTCAAAATTGTGACTGAGATATTCTTCGGGCAATGCACCTTTAGCAAAAGCCATCAAACAACCGTCTTGGCAGCAGATCACAGACCAGCGCACTAAGAAAGGACAGAGACCTAGACCACGCGCATGCAATGGGTAGGGATCGTACCAGAGTCGGGGGAAGTACTCACTTATTATCATCAATTCTGTTTAACAGAACAGACACGACATGTTGACAGATCAAAATGGGTATGGTGGCGTACCTGGGTATTCATCATATGTTTAACAAAACAGACACGACATGTCAACAGGTCAATTTGGGTATAATGGCGTACCTGGGTACTGTGTAGACCCTGTATGTGGGTACCAGATATTGTCATCATATTTTTATGTGTCACAAGTATCACGTCAAACATACATGGAAACAATACAACCTAGACGCCACTCACATAAATGAACTTGGTAGACACAGCATGCGCGCCCGGGCAGGTGTGACAAGTCAGACATCACAAACTGATCCACGAACAATAACAAACTGACCACGTCGCCCCGCGCACTCCTCACGAAGAGATGAGCTCAGGACCTAGGGCCAGTGGAGTGAAGGTGCCAACATGTGGTACCTCCTGGGCGTGTGCATACAACCAAAATGCTCGAGCACTAAACAAACATACATTGAAACAATGCAACATAGACCGTTTGAAGAGTGGATCGAAAAATGGACACCAACGAGACGCCAACCTGTGCGGTGCCTATGTACGCCCCACAGACGAACGCTCTTTGGTGAGGGGAGGAGGGGAGTACAACCAAGGCTCTTTTGTATACTTTGCCAAGGCGTGTGGGTGATGTGGAGAGTCGTGCTGTCCTTAGCGAACATA
>Ga0335398_10009915_pt1 | contig 10923 bp, 14 predicted proteins | sample BON03_FD_205742 | JGI IMG/M metagenome (GOLD analysis project Ga0335398, IMG submission 205742) | Freshwater microbial communities from Lake Bonney liftoff mats and glacier meltwater in Antarctica - BON-03 (spades assembly) (version 2) | ecosystem: Environmental > Aquatic > Freshwater > Ice >...
GAATGATGCCCCCGAGCAGTGTCTGTATGTGATGGACGGCGCGGGTCACCCCCCCAGATGCGTCTTTGTCCGGCCATTCTTTGTACTGCAGCACTGCGGCCATAGCGCTCTCCCAGTTGCAGAAATTTCCGCGTTTTGTAAGCTTACCGGCAGGGCTGATCACTGGTATGTAGCATGTCGCTTGCTTGAGCGGCACACCAGTGTGGTCGCACACGAAGAAGGAGTGAGCATCATTCAACTTGCGTTTCCCCATATCTATGTTTTACTATGTTTTACTCTTATGTTACTCAACTCATACTCTTCAGTATGTCTGAAATTCCGCCCAATTCTGGCTTTGGCGCGTCTACTTCTATTTGTGTCGCGGCGCCGTCCCTGAGGTGTACAAATGCTACAAGCATCCCAAATACGACGAACCACTCCATTCCGCTTACCAACACTCTAGATTTTTTTTCATCGCAGACGTCGCGCTCGTTCGCTCTCGTATGCCTCAATGTTGTTTGCAGACCCCCCAAACTTAACGAATGGCGATCAGATAAGACGGAAAATCCAAGACTCGTTTTGAGATGCACTCTCAATACCAGCCCTGGACGCAAGGGGGTGCTTTATCCAGCTCATTTTTGGAATGGGCCTAAATGTAGTATGTGTGCGCTCCCACACTTGATGCTGCGACTCGTCCAATTTGGTCATATACATGTCACGGCGACGCGACATAGAACGCTCGTTTCGGTCCGAGCAGTCGACCGATGCGTACCGTGCTGGGGGGTCTACTGCTACTTGAATCCCTGGTTCAGTACCGTCAAGAAGGAAATGCTGTCCATAGTCGACGCGATTCTGCATGACGGCGTGCTTGTTGACATGCGATTAGAAGCAGTAGGCGTGATTGCACTTACAGCGGGTGGAAGCGGCTTGTGATTTACCGATTTCTCGGAGGACACTATAGTTGGAGCAATCGGGTCCGTTCCGCGTGTGATCATATAAATCACAGCAGCAGCGATCAAATATGATTGCATCTCTGATAGTAGCTAAGAAAATAACTCAGCCACCGGGCGAAACCTGCGTCCAAACGTATAATACCCGAGTCCGGCAATCAGTGCTAGCGTTGCCATTTTTTCCCATAAAGGCTCCTCTTCTTCAACAGTGCCGGCGTTCTCCGCCTTCGCTTGTACGTACTGAGTTACTCCAGCGATTACGTCTGCAGCCAACTGTACAGATTTTAGTGTTTTCAACGGCAATACCGCTTTGCTTATGTTGGGCATTTTAACGGATGGCGGCTCGTGTGGCTTCGGCGCTTTCACAACGGGCGGCTCGTGCGGCGCGTGCGGCGGTCCAACATCGTGTACAACGGGTGGCTTCTCGTGCGGCACGGGCAGGTGTGGAGGCTCGGCGTGTCCGATGTTATTCACCAATGCCTCCATTTCCTTACCCCCAGTCGCAGTAGCTTTCTCTGTGAGCACCGCGACTTTACGCGTAGTAGCGACACTCGCGCCCCTGAACCGTCCAACTTTTACTAGCGTAGGTACAGTCGTCGCGCGTTTCACTGCCTCTGTTAGAGCTGCTGTGTGGTGTGCTGCGAGGCCAGTAATTTTAGCGACTGGCGCGGCTACCAGCTTGGAGAGTTTCGCGGCGCCAGTGCTTTTTACCACTTTAGAAGCGGAAGCGACGGCCTTTGTGGCTATATGTGTTACTTTTTTTGAAGCGACAGCGACGGCCTTTGTGGCTACCTTTGCTACTGTCGACGCGGCACGCGAGCCTTTGAACAACCCTCCAAACCAACTGAAAGCGCCCTTCAGCCCTCCAAAAATAGTACCTATTCCCGGAATACAACTCCGCGCAGCGCCCGTTGCGGCGAGGCCCACATTCACAGCCCTCCACGCGGGATTAGGAGTCTGCAACTCGCCGCCGCAGAGGAGCCCACTCTCTTCTGCTCCAGTGAGGCCCACGTCTGCAATTGCAGCACCGCACCCCACGAACGGAACCATAGACGCCACCGCGAGAACGCCGTGTGTCCCGAGAGCGGCATATGCGTCTGTTTTTGGATTGCCAGTGCATCCGCCCCCCATGCTATATCACTCTGTTAGAAAAGAAATTACCGCCGCCGAAGCACGAATAACGCCACTGCAGCCCCGGCAATCAGAACGGTATTGCCATTCTCGCCCACCCACTTGAACATTCCTGCTCCGAGACCGGCGCCGAGCCCAATCCCTAGCGTCCCCAAAAAACCGGCCTTTTTACCTACCTTCGCAATCTTATTTCCAGTGTGACTCGACACCTCGCCAATCGCGTGCCCCGCAGACGATACAATCTTGCCAAAATTCACCATACATATAACATAAGATGCAGAATTATATCCATAGGTCGCTGTGCGCGCTAGACACCTCCGGCGCGAGGTTCATTCGCTCGAGTGCCGCCTTGATGCGCGGGTCGCCCGTGTTCGCGGCGTGCACAGTCATAACAAGCGCCCCCACCCCTAGAATTAGACGCGCCTCTGTAGACACGTAGATCCCGGTCGTATACTTGATGACTAGCTCGTCGAGGACGTCCTTGAACTGATCCGCGTTTTCAGTCGCGATCTTGCCGAGGCCGCCGAGCTGCAAATTGAGCGGGTTGAACACATGCGTGGACATCTCTAGGCTGTTCATGGCAGCGCTGAAGAGATTAATTCCCACATTGCTATCGGACGCGGCCTTCGAACCGAGTTGAATCTCAACGTAGTGCATTTCGTCGAGGAGGTCGGCGTCTGCAGACTTCGCGCTGAGCGAGCCGTTGCGCTTCTTGAGCCATGTAAACTTCTCGCGGTAGGCCGTAATTTTATCCAGAAGCGCGCTCTTTTGGTCAATAGCCATCTCCTTCTTAGGCGCCGGTGCGGGCACGGGCATAGGCGCAGACTTCTTTGGCGCGGGGGGTGGCTTCGATGCTGCAGCTGCCTTCAAATTTCCAGCGCGTGCGACGCCCTCGCGCGACACAGTGCTCAAATCAAGCGGATCGACATTCTCTGACATGGTGCACACTCATCTATGAATTGGAAAATTCAATTCAATTTACGCTACCTCACACATCAAATCCATATACCGCCAGAAACGCTCGTGCATCTCTGGACGCGCGCGCACACTCTCAAACATAGACACAAATCCCGTAAACATGGGATACTTGCCCGCGTCCACCTTGAACTTCTGGGACAGGCGGTCCCAGTGACGCGCGGCCACTGCAACCTGCTCTGTCTTAATTGAGCTTGCGATGAGCGTCGCGATCAGCGGCGTAAGCTTAATACTCTCTACAACCATCCCCTCAGACCCCTCTACCCCCTCCCTCTCTAACCACGCCGCCATATTAAATAGCTTCTCTGCGATGAATTCTCCAACGGTCGCCATTATGTGAATAGGTACGCTGCGACTGCGGCTCCTACTGGCACGACAAGAAAATGTACGTTCGTCGCGCTGGGGTGTGGCGACAGCGCCTTGAGCAGGCGCATCTCGCCCTCGTCTGTGAACGACTCCTTTGGCAGTCCGAGCGCGTACATAGCGACTCCCACGATACCACCCACCGTGAATGCACGCGACGACGGAGTCCTGAGCCCCATCTGTACCAGCATACCGCGAATTCCGTCGACCTCGATGAACGACATTCTCTTTTACACACACTCTTAGAAAATGTCGGTTTAACCCTGGGTTCGGGCATACGCCGCCCTCTGCGCAACCTGCCTTTCGTTGATTGTTGTGGACCTGCCAGATGTTTTGGCTGCGGAACCCGTGTTGTACATGGCCTGTGCCATATCCTGTGTATTGCGACCCGCGGAGAACGGATTTGTCGCACTGGTGAACTTCCACCCGTCTATGCCTGGCTGTGCGCCGTCCCTCGCACTCAAAAAGGGCGCATACAGCTCGCCCGGCACTTTGGAATCGCCACTGAAAATATTAACAAACGGCGATAGTGCTCCAGATGCGTATGTGTCGCTGAGTGGCTTGTGTCTGCCGAGGCGCGGGCCATCGACCTTCTTCTGGTCCACGAGGTACTTAAATATGAGATCGTCCTTGGTGTTGATTCCCCACATATCAATCATCTGATTACGAAGCGCGAACTCGTAGTCCTGGTGGACCTGCTCAATGCGGCGCTGCACAAAATCCGGGTACACCGACATGAGCCACTGAAGCTCGCCAGGCTTACGGGGGTTGATAAGTGAATTGACGTACACGTCGAAATCTGCGACCTCCGCCTGATCCTTCATCTTCTGCAGATAGGCAACCTCCTGGTCCGTGATCGGGTCAGTGCAAATCACATTCCCAGTCCTCGACAAACCCTGACCAGCCGACTTACGGATCTCCTCGCGGTTCCTCATATACTGCTGTTGAGGGCCAGGGACATTATACTTCACGGGCGCGGGCGCCTGCTGGGTGTTGTACTGTCCACGTGGGAGCCCGTCTCCTGTGATTTCTGCTGCTTTATCCGGAAACGTAGTAGGCGTCGTGTAGCGCTGCTTCAGTCCCATCTTGGCGCCTGAGATCTCTCACCCCTTATCAAAATGTGTGCCCTGCCCCGGGCTGAAAGACGGCATATGACTAAATGCTGATGCACCACCAATGGACGGCATCTTTTTGTGTCTGACCTATGCATTCTTTTAGAATGTTTACAAGTTAAACATACTCCCCTCTTGTTCTTTGAATTCGTCGTATGCAGACGGTCCGGCGGAATTTGAGCGCGATGCAACTGCACGGAGTCGGAAAACCACGGCGACACAGATTAACGCAATCGTGATTCGAATCATCTCCAGTAGTAATGTTAGAAAAGAATACTAGCTGTTTTGGAACCACGACGGGTTTTAGTATACAGACGGCATATGTGAAGACTGTAGTGCGTCGTTGAGGCTGGACATGTGACTGGTCGTATTTGCATTCATACTGCGCTGTGGCTGCTGTGTCTGCGGCTGTGGCTGCTGCGGCTGCGGCTGATTACGCTGTGTAGAACTGCGCACCCGCTGCATCAGTTCCTTTGCCTCATCACTCCCTTTCACAGGACCATTATACTTCCGTTTCCGAATCAACGGCGACTCCATCACTATCTCCAATGTCAGAAGACAACAACTCGTCATCATCTTGTGTTTCATATTCATCCTCATGCTCCTCGACACCCGCTTCAGTTCCAGAGAAATCGTTGTCTACACAGCAGCAGTAAGCTCATTTTCAGGAATATTCTCCAAGAGTGCATTGAGATACCACTCGTCGGTGGCCACGTACTCTTCCCAATAGGTTAGCGGCTTTATTGTCACGCGGCGGGGACGCTCCATTGCCATAGTGCTAGTGATATTTGACTTAGATCTTATTTATATCTTACATATTCTCTAAAAACACCAATGCCACAGAAGCACCGACAGCTCCATAAAACTGCGGTAAATGACAGCTAAGTGTCTTCGCGCAAGGGCATACGAGTGTCACATATGCCGCGTACAACAGAAGCATGGTAACAACCCCTTGACTACGCATGTTCATCTGTATATTCAGAAATAATCTTTTGCAGTATCTCATGTACACGCTCCGATGGAAGAGTGCGCAGGAACACATAGTACTTTGGGTCGAGTCTGTACCGTTCTCGTCACAGAAAAAGTAGTCGATAGGGCCATGTCTCATCATAAACGCCTTCCGTGGCTCAAGGTCCGCACAGCACAAACGACACCAGTGTCGACTACACATTTTTACTCTTATGGTATTTTGGTTTACTTTTGTGCTACTCAATATATTCGAATAACTGCATATCCAGCGACGGCGGCTACAACCGTCTCCTGTGCGAGGCGGTTATCCAGCGTGAACGCATCGCCACGGCAGTAATAGTCAAACACGGCTCCCGCAGCCATACAGCCCGTGTAGTACTGCGGCATCGGAAACATGCGGTTGTATCCGGAGTACGCCATCGCGGCGCCAGCGAGGATCAAGCCGTAGGTCATGCCCTTGGTATAGTCCATGCTGGCGTGTGGGGTTTTGCAGAGGTTCTCCATAATAATTCTTTTTATACATTAAAGTTAGAAAAAGAATTTCTATTTGTATATGTATACAGATGTTAGGTGGTGTGGTAGATGCGATGTCAGTAGATATGTCCCAAAAATTGGATGGCCATTTTAACTCGCTACAGGCGCATTTTAGACCAGTCGAGGCGCGCGTGCAGGCACTGAAAGACGAACAAGCATATTTGCACGCGATGTCGCGACACGCAGAGTCTTCAAGAACCGGTACATACTCAGATAATAGAGAACATACTCGATTGGCGCATCAAGACAGAATTCGAGGGATTCCTAAAATAGTAAATTGGTCGGAGCTTAAAAATACATCTAAGTATAAGAGTATAATTAGAGCTACAAAAGAATAGATAGAGTACCATGAAAGATAAATATCTTTTTATTCTAACACTCTTCAGTATGGAAACCGTCGTCTACAATGATGAATTCATGCGCTGTGCTTTTGCGGACATGGATACTGCTATGGACCTTGAACGTGCTGATCAACCCAAGCGCGACAACACCGTCTGCCCGAACTGCGACAACGGACGCCTCGTGTATTTTTGCTCGGGAGGACATCCCGGGTCCGCTGTTTGTGACAATTGCGGTTGTGTGCTGGGCGGCCTCGTTCTATATGGACAAATGTACGGCGTGCGTCTCACGACTCGCCACAGCAACTACAAACGCATTCACCACTTCCACGAGCGAATCAGTCAGCTACTGCTGCTCGAGACTCAAATACCTGCAGTCGATATGCTTGCTATCGCTGAGGGCTTCAAGGCTGGCGGATACACCATTCTCGACAAAGCAAATGTCCGAGCAGTACTCCGATCTCTGAAGAAACAAAACTGGATCGAGCGGTGGCTTCAAATCGTCCACCGCATCTCTGGCTATACGCCGCCTCCGCCTGGGCCACAGCTCGTACGAGCGCTAGATATGCTGTTTGTCGAGATTCAGGCCCCTTTCGAGAAGCAAAAACCTCCCGGACGCACCAACATGCTGAACTACAATTACGTCCTTCATAGACTTCTCCAGAAACTTGGCTGCATCGAATACTGCATGTTCTTCCCAATCATCAAATCAAAGTCAAAACTGGAGGCCCTCGATGCCGTCTGGGCCGATATGTGCGTTACATTGATGTGGAAGTTCGAACCGCTGAAGCCCGTGCCCAAATTTTCTGTGCAAGTTTTGAAATCTGTGCTTGAAGCAAGGTTGACGCACTTGCGACTCGCTGACGTAGAGACTCCTGTGAGTAAAGCAGCCCCAAGGAAAACGGAATTCCGTGTGTTGAATCACTATCAACGTCAATTAGACTCGAGGAAGCGACGACAGCAAGTCCATTCAATGCCGATTGAATTGCCAATTCGAGGACTTGCGAAGTTGCGTCGGATCCCTCGCCCCAAAAAACGGGCATGATCGATTCGATTATAGACCCTGCGAGTACGCCGACGGCGACGTGGCTGATTCCATCGCAAATCGGGATGCTGCTCATTGTGCTGTCTCTGAGTCGTTTGGAAAGTTAAATGTATTGCCGCCAGGGCTGTGGCATAATATGCTGTACTGTGAGCATATCCGAGGCAGACTGTAGCCCTCCTGCAGGGGGCACGCCGCCGTCCTCTATTCCGTTCATGGCACTCTCCCAATACTCTTTCGAGCCCATTTTGAATTCTCCAGGGTCTACTGCCTTCCACCAGTTCATCATCTCCATTGGATCGACGTGTGTATCTGGGCATGTGTTTATCACCATGGTTTCGCTGTCCTCTGTGTACGCGTCCAGTATCTGTGCGAATGCGTCTTTAGTCAAGAAGTCCCCAAAGTCTTCCCACAGAGACTCGCGCTGGCGCATCTGCAGAGTCTTCATAATAAAAATATAGTCTGTGTTTCCTCGCAGAACAGGAGCGATTCCCTTAGCGTACTGCGTGGTAATTAATGTAAAAATTTATAGTGGCGTCCAGCAACGAAGAGCTCCATTAGGTTATTGTCGTGCTTAAGGCGGGAATCTGAGATCACGTCGTCCAGTAAGACAAAAAATGAGCCTTTTCCTCTGCCTCTTCTTTGGTGAGTGTGGGGTCATTCAAGATCTTTTTTTGCCGCGCGAATATTGCGTCGAGAATAGCCGGGTTGTACTTGTTGAAGATATAAGCCTGTGGCACGTACTGCGACCAAAAGTGATTGAGTTCGTCTGTTTGACTGATAACTATGCCAGCGGTAAATTTGTCCTTCATGTGGTACATCAGGTTGCGAAATACCCAACTTTTCCCAGTGCGCCGCTTCCCACATGCGACAGTTGTGCCGTCTAGCTTAATATCATCTGGATTGAATTCAAGAAAATCCGGAATCTGCACCTCTGCGTACTTGTCCGATGACAGAATAGGCATAGTGGCATTGCGCCCATACGTCTTATTCTCACCGCCCTTTTTCACACTGCGCATTTCACTGCCATCCGCTACAGGTGCGGCAACATCCGGTGTTTTTGGGGTCCTCTTTAACTTTGGGTTTGGGCTCAGTTGGCAGCATCGTACTATATGTGAATAAATTAGAAAGACTGTAGGACCTCTATAATATTCTCATGTATTAGTTCACAACGTATGACATAAGCACGCCAATTATTGACGATCGTACTCATTCTTACATACGCGAATCCACTCACGGATACACACTATTCAGTTGCTAGTATGCTGCACATGGACAAGTTCTCTGCGTGGTATAAGGTTATAACAGAATCATACAGAGGGGAACCAGACGACGCGACGAAACAATTGCGGTCGTTCACAAAACCTCTGCGAATGCTCAACATGGACCCATTCCTCAAAATAGACACAGCTTTATAAACGCACACTCCTCAGACACTCTCCACTCAAACTGCGCGCGTTGATTGCGCCGCACACATTATACCTGCAACACGCATGGGTACAGAATGCGCTTGTATTGCAGTGGCTCATAGGACACGTGCTGATTGCCACCCTCTCTATGTGGTATACAGTTAGAACTGTTGCAGCGCGGGCTCGACTTCCATTCCGAACGTCTGAGGCGCCGGCGTTGTGTAGTCCTGTGCAAAGGCATATTCAATGTTCTGAAACGCGCTGACCTCGGTCTTGAGCTCCAGCTTAGAGCGCTGGCAGATGATTGACACGTCGTCAAACGACCAGTGAATGCCGAACTTGTCGCCGCCGACGCCGGTATAGATCTGGTTTGCATACATAGTGGCAGCGACGACGTCGCCGGATGCGTCGTTTCCGCCTGGAAGCGCCTGTCCGGTGCGATCACAGACGCTCACGGTCTTCACAACCTTGCCGCCCATACCGTCCCACACAAACTTGGCCGCGCTCAACTGCAGCGTGTTGCCGTTCTGCTGTCCCGTAGTCTTGTCAAACTTCTGGCGCACCGTGCGGATCTGCAGCATGCGCACTTCGTCGCGGCTCAGGTTCTTGGGCCTGAGGAGCTTGAGCTGGTTGGCAAACACAAAATCAAGAAGCTTGTCGTCGATTGCAGTTAGCAGGGTCGTGAAGTCAGCGAAGAGCGTGTTCTCTGCGTTGTTGATTGGCGCGTCCGTGAGGTCGAGTGTGAATTTGGTCTTGGTCACGTCCGTTGGGCCCCACAAAGTGCCGTAGTTCCCGTCGCCCGTGCAGCGCGGCCAGTTCGTGACGCAGGCGATCGTGACAACCGCGACCTCGCCGGAGTAGTCGCCGTACACCATGGCGACCACCGGCTTGCCGTTGCGCTCCGGCCCCATCGCGAAGAAGACCTGCTTGGCGTCGACGGTCGTGAAGGGGGTGAACGTGCGACCCATTTTTTTAATTGTAGTAGCGGATAGGGAGGATTGGAGTTCCAGAGTGTCTCATACTAAGTGTTGGAAAATCTATATGGTCTGCGCTGGGCTTGTAATGGCTCGTAATGGGCCCGCGCGCGATTGCGTTGGCCTCTGCACTAGCCACAGCGTTGTTTGTGAACACGGGGGGCTTCTTTCGTACCCCAGCCGTGTAATTTGCACTCACAGTCCCAGTAGCAGAACCAACCTTCTGATACCTACCGAGTTTTGTGCTGGTGATCGAGCGCCCTTCGTAGTACGGGTGTCCAGCCACCTTCCCAATGAATGTTGGAGTTGCGGCGTTTGATTGGTCGGCGTGAGTGTCGGGAACATATGTGATATCACTACGCTTGAACTGATACCCCATGAATGACTTTTATACGTTAAACTTAGAATATTCCTCATTCGGATCCCCTAACAAAGCCATGCACGCGTGTCCACGCTCACACCCCATATACTTCCCTCGCACGAGGCACCAGTTATGAAGCGCCTCGTGAATTAACACCTGAACAATCTCCGCATCGTGCATCGTGCGGGAGAACATCCCAATCTTATTGCTGTCATTGTACGCGAGCGTTGCGTTGTCAAACCCGGTACCGTCTTCGAATTCAGCTCGGCGGAGGCGTTTCAATGTCCCGATGGTATCAAAATTCACACTTGCGCCATATCTGTAGTTATTCTTGACAAACATCTTAAACACGGAGCGTGCAGCAGTCTCGTTCTGTCCGAATATCTTCGCTGCCTGCCAACGTGCCTTCGCAGACGCTGCTGTGTTAGTAGCTGGGAACTCGGCCAACTTGGGAACAATGGAAATGCACTGTTTTTTGCTGCTCTCATTGATAGACGGGTCCTCATCTTCATCACTGTCTGATGTGTCAGAAGATACAGGGAGTGGCCCCTTGTGCTTGTAGGACCAGTGGTACGTGTCCACGGTGCGCTGAATTGCGAACGAGATTCGCTTCTCGATATCGCTGCGGGTCTTGGGCTTTAGCGGAAGAGGTTTCGCCGCCTGTGTACTGATCGCGGTGTAGAAATGGGAATAGAACGAAAGCAGGTAGTCAAACGTGTCTGGATCTGGATAGACACGGTAGACCACCATACCCTCTTCACACCAACAGATGTTATCACACGATTT
>Ga0335398_10009917_pt1 | contig 10919 bp, 10 predicted proteins | sample BON03_FD_205742 | JGI IMG/M metagenome (GOLD analysis project Ga0335398, IMG submission 205742) | Freshwater microbial communities from Lake Bonney liftoff mats and glacier meltwater in Antarctica - BON-03 (spades assembly) (version 2) | ecosystem: Environmental > Aquatic > Freshwater > Ice >...
GCAAGAGCAAGAGCAAGAGCCAACGGCAGTTCAAGAGCAAGAGCAAGAGCAAGAGCAAGAGCCAACGGCAGTTCAAGAGCAAGAGCAAGAGCAAGAGCAAGAGCAAGAGCAAGAGCAAGAGCCAACGGCAGTTCAAGAGCAAGAGCAAGAGCAAGAGCAAGAGCAAGAGCAAGAGCCAACGGCAGTTCAAGAGCAAGAGCAAGAGCCTGAGGCAGGTCAGTTTTAACGGCCACCAGCAGGTCAAGTAAAATAAATTATATAATAAAATTATTATGTAATTTATTCAGATATTGCTTAATATAGACAAATCATCATCATCAACATTATCAGATAAACAATGCTTATCTAAATATCGATACATACGTTTAATGTCTAGTTTATTAATGTCGTAATTTTCAAATATATCATATATACCTTCTTCTGTCTTCTCTTCACGTAGATGAAGAAAATACGCAAACAAATCCTTCTGGTCCATTGAAAGAGCATAACAAAGATTTTGAATAAATATATAATTATTGTATTCAGTGCTATATTTTGTTAAAACCTTTGTAAATCTTACTTCCGTAGGATTAAATTTCGGTTTCTTTGTAAATTCAGTGTGATATAATTTATTGTTATAAAACGTTTTAATCAATGAACTCATTTCATTAAATTGCCATATTTGCTTTTGAAACGTTATTCTATCAATATAATCAGCAAAACATATATTATTTAATATTTTATTGTAAAACGGAAATGATTGTTCAACCGGGTGCTTTGCTAGAACATCAATGATATTTTCATGCCATAGTAACCCAACAATTGTCCTATCTGTTTCATTCATAATATTATTATGACTATTTAATTCAAAACTAGTATTAAGCAGATTTTGAGTAATTTTTTTACTATCTTCGTTGTATGTCTTTGGTTGAAAAATATTTTGAATAATCTCATTTGTTAATAATATATGCTGTTTATTATATATATTTATGATTGAATCAAACTTTCGTAAATCGCCTTGTATGTAATTTAATAGATTTTTCTTAAGAACAACGTCTATAGATGGCATCAATCTCATAATCAACGATTCAAGTTCTTTATTAGTAGGATTTTTTATTTCATAACTATTACATACTTTCATAAGTTCCTTTATTTTTTTATCAATATGGTAATTGCCAATACATATGATTGGATTCAATGTAATTTCTTCCATTTTTTGCTTCTTCGTCTTTTTCGGACGTATCAACTTAATTAACTGATTAATTCCTCCTTTATCACCATTGTTCATTCCATCTATTTCATCCATAACTATGGCTATTTTTTTCACTTTTTTTTGAAGCATAGATAACACGTTTCGGTCAGACATGTTGTGATTTGTAATAGTATCAATAATGGACTTATTACGAATATCGCCAGCATCATACTTAATTATATCATAATTCAGGTCTTTTAATATTTTCTCAATAAATAGTGTTTTACCGGTTCCTGGATTCCCATAGATATATATGCCCCGTTTAGTAGTTAAATTATTCTTCTCTTTTTCAAATTCAGTTAATACGTTTTTAATCTGTTCAGCAATTTTATTTCGATTTAATATAGTATTTATATCGATTAAATCCATATAATAGAGAATATTATATATTTGTATGCGAGTTGTTTTTATGTTAATTTTGGTTAATCATGTATACTTTTTCCATACAAAAATAATAATAACTTTAATTTTTCGTAGTATATTACGAACTTGATGAAGGCGTGCATAAATTAGGATTGTTTGTAATACCGTCCCACGTTAAGTCACATGATTTAGCCCACTTATATTTATTACAACTACCTGTAGAACCTTGCCAAAAACTACCTGTAAAATCCATTGTTTTGTCGCAGGAAACGTTTCCTAAATTTTTAACATTCGTACATAACTGGTTTCTACTACCGTCAATCCCTCCAGCACCAGTTTGTTCTTGCTTATCAATCCAATAATCAGGACATTGTGATACAGTAGGAGGAAATTTCACACCATATTTGTTATTATATAATATAGTAGCTATGAAAATCATTAAAATAATAAATATGACAATTGCGATTGCTAATACAATTTTTTGAAAGTTAAAGTCCATTATATAATTTAAATAGAAAAAAATATATTTAATGTATATATAATGGATTGTTCAAGCACAAATGGAAGAATAAATATATTAGGTCCAAATATGAATCAGTTTTCTTTGTTTGATAAAATACCAGTTAATAGCGAATGTTCTACATTTCATGATGCTATGATTGGAAATTTTCAAGATTCTACACTCTCTCTTGCCTATTTTAGCAAAGATAATATACAAATTATACAAAACGCTATTCGGGCTGGCGTGTACGAGGTTTCCAAACAGCAATATATTATAGATAACCAAAATTGCGATACCTTGAAAATAATTATGAGAAGTATTTTCCTTCAAAGTTCTACTAATCTACCCAACCAAATTACGCAACAAATACAAGCATTGAACGATTTAGTAGTCGAGTATTGTGTAAAGCAGGCATACAGTGAAGCACAAGCATACATTAATTACAAGCGTGATGTAAGCACAATGTACAATCCTATCGACAGACCTACTCAACCTGACTTTAATAATAAGACATTGGAATTAAAGCCATGGTTTTAGAATGGAAACTGGAAAGTGCGATGTGTTATTAGTCTACATTAGTAGATACAGACATTTGAAGGTCTATAATATTTTTACATACTGATATGTTGTATGTAACGATATCATATGGAGTAAATAAAATTGGAGTAAATAAAATTGGAGTAAATAAAATTGGAGTAAATAAAATTGGAGTAAATAAAATTGAAGTAAATATATTATGTAACTATACAGTAACAATAAACTATGTTGGTCTGTACAAAACTAAACTCGCGTAATATTTTGAATATTGCCAAAAATATCTTTTACGCAAGACAACATATGCCAACTCCATTAGGTAGATGGAAAATATGTGAAAATAAAAATATCAATCTAGTAGTTGATTATGCGAATGAAGACCACTGTGGTGCTTGTTCGCATTATAATATGGAACATAGTACTGACATACGTAATAAATTACAAAACACATTTGAACAAAATGAAGAAAATAATTTATACGACTATGATTTCGAGTGCCTATTGTCAAATAGTAATAGTAAGTAATACTAGTTACGAATAAACCGATAAAAATATATTGAGTTCAAATGTAGAATTGTATTTTATTTTTATTTTTATTTTTATTTTTATTTTTATTTTTATTTTTTGGTATGCTTCTTTGCTATGGTAGTTTTTGGCGTGGATAAGTTAACCTTTAGTTCTTCTAACTCATTCATCCACATCTCTTGAATACTAGTTGATTGAATTAAAGTCAATTCGGCTTCTTTGTTACCTTTATCTTTTAGTAATCGATTTACATTTTCTTCACTTACACTATCCATTGGCATCTTGAGTAGATATTTATAATCATTGTCTCCGTCCATAATATCATATTTATGGTCTCTTAACATATTCAAAATAGAGTCCTTTGATTTCTTTCTTAAGTCTATTTCATCACTTAATGTCGATTGAATATACCTAGTCTTGTTTGAAAGTAATAACAATTCTTTTTGAAGAGAATTTATCATATAATCTTTTCTCTTTTGGTAATATTTCAATCTAACCGGATAATATGCCTCTATGATGTCCGTCTCTTTATCAAACTTTAATAGTTTCTCGTCATCGTTAAATAAATGCATATTGTTTGTGCTTAATGAATTGTATAGTTTCATCGTCTTCTCAAAATTATTATATTGATTCGTCCCTTCAATAGTTTCATCGATTGGGTCATTCAATGTAATTTCAATATCTACTGTTGTGTCCGTACTCATATCATTATAATCTTTTACAATCGATTTGTTCTTTTTATTTTTGTCGGCTTCCATAAGATTTTCAATATGTAGCTTAAAATCGTCGGTCCAATAACCAATTGGCAATTCAGTAACTCTTACCTTCTTATCATTTATTTTATTGTATACACCCTTGATAATATATTTTTTCGTGTCTGTTTCTTGACAAGTACCACGAAACCCTCTATAATAGGGTGTAAATATTATATTGTCGGTATTTTCACACTTTAATTTACATTGTAAATAATCTACAAGTTTGTCAACTGAATAGCATAATACATCTGTGCTAAATCCAGTTCCAATACCTTTTCCACCATTTACCAAAATCATAGGCACAATTGGCACATAAAACAACGGTTCTACTGGAAACCCGTCGTCTTCTAAATAGTCTAATATGGCGTCATCTTCCTTTCTATAAATATATCTGGTAATCGAGTTCAGTTGTGTGAAGATATATCTTTCACTAGCTGAATCCTTTCCACCTTGTAGTCGTGAACCATACTGACCATTTGGCATAAGGAGATTAATATTATTACTACCGACATAATCCTGTGCCATACCTACAATAGCCGCATTTAAACTAGCTTCACCATGATGATATCCAGATTGCTCTGATACATAACCACTGAATTGTGCTACCTTAATCTCCGTGGTCAGATTCTTTTTAAACGCACTAAACAAAATTTTCCTTAAACTGATTTTTAATCCATCCATCATATTTGGTATCGAACGTTCACAATCATATTTTGAGAAGTGGATAAGCTCCTTATTTATAAATTCCGTATAACTTACCACATTATCATTTGTATTTAAATAACTATTTCTATCATAATTAGATAACCATTCTTTTCGGTCTTCCGAACGCTTCTTATTAAATATCATGTCTACAATGTCGTCGCTTACTTTTCCATCGTGTCTAAAATAGACAATCTTCTTATGTGTAAAGTATTCTTTGAATTCCTTTCCAGTGCTTGTTCCAAGTCCCTTGTAATATTTAATATTCCACCCGGTTGTGTTATTTTCATCCTTCCATAATTTATATTCACCATCATTATAAAACAGTTTCTCTTGCCCATTTTTCTTTGCCTTAATAATGGGTGTATTCATAAAACCAATGAAATTATCCAGTGTCGACAATGAATTCCACTGATCTTGAAATAAATTCAATCCAAGACCCTTAATATGCGAACCATCTAAATCTTGGTCCGTCATAAACAAGACAGAATTATAACGCAGTGTTTTCTCTGCTGTTTCCTTTGTATATTTTTTTCCAGTTTCCAGACCTAAAATCTGCTTTAATTCGACAATCTCTTTATTTTCGCCTATACGCTTCAATGTTTCGCCTCTTGTATTGAATATTTTACCCTTCATTGGGTAAACGCCAATAATGTTTCTATCCTCCTTTGAAAGACCCGAAATAATACCAGCCTTGGCTGAATCACCCTCACATAATATAAGTGTACATTCACCTGATTTGGCAGTTCCGGCAAAATTCGCATCAATTAATTTGGGTATACCACGAATACTCTTGCTTTTCGAGCCATCCGTTTTTTTAGCCACTTTATCTTCCTTTACTTGAGTTAAAGCACATGCCGCATTCATTACACCCATCTTGGCAATTTTTTCAATAAATCCATCGCTAACCGTACATGTAGAACCGAACGAACTAACCGCAGTTCCAAGTTCATCCTTTGTTTGACTATTGAACGACGGATTTTCTATATCACATCTTAAAAACAACAATAGTTGCTCCTTGATAGTATTCGGTTTTACATCCACCTTCTTCTTCGCCTTTATATAAACACATAATTTGCGAATAATCTGATTCATAATATACTCTACATGTTTCCCTCCTTTAGAAGTATAAATACCATTGACAAAACTTATTTGTTGAAACTCGTCATTAGGTGCCAAACAAATAGCATATTCCCAACGGTCATTTGCCAGTTCGTGTATACGCTTTGTATCCACTTTTGAACCGACATATAAATCGATATATTGTTCGAAATTTTTACAAGGAACCAGCTGTCCGTTGAACTTTACTTTAATTGTTTTGTCTGTGATAGCGGATACATCATATACACGCTTCTTGAAAAGCGCCATCATGTCTGCGGTTAGTCCTTCGATACCTAGGCGTTGATAATCCGGTTTAAACGATACCTTGGTATACGGCTTATTTTTACATTTTGTAATAGATGGCTTACCGATTTCATTTAAATTATTCTTGAATTCTTGAATATATTTTAGTCCTCTTACATGGTCGACTGTTTCAACCTTACCCCATGTAGACCAAATTAAAACCAACTTGAACCCGAAACCGTTTTTTCCACCTACTATTTTTTCTTTCTTCTTTTCATCATAATTAGTAGATGTTCTCAAGTGACCAAAAATCATCTCTGGAATCCAAATTTTATATTCAGGATGTTCGGCAACATCAATACCATTGCCATCATTATACATATGAATGGTGCCATCGTCATCTATGCTTATTTCAATGTTAGTTACAGGAATAGCATTTTCAATATTATCTTTTACTGCTTGCGCTTGTCTGATTACGTGATCACGGCAATTAACAATGCCTTCATCGAATAATTTATATAAACCTGGAATATATTGAAATTCTTTTGACACTATTTTATCGTCACTGAAAATATATCCGTCGTGTTCCGTATTTTCAATTGAACCAATGTATGTGTCTGGTTTTTTAAGGATATGTTCTTTATCCGTTAATTTTTGATATTTAGAAAGGGTAGATTGTTCCGCCATGATTACTATAATGTGTATGATATATTTATATCATTAAATCCTTTCAATTTTTATTATTTTTAGTGGTTGTATACAAATTAGATAAATTAGATAAATTAGATAAATTAGATAAATTAGATAAATTAGATAAATTAGATAAATTAGATAAATTAGATAAATATATGTTTATACACCTTTGAAGATTTAAATCCGCACAAAAATACGAAAATAAATACATTCAAAGTTTAGGTCTTTTCATACCTTGTGTATATTTTGGTTATAAGCGCTCGTTGAAGCACTTTGATTACTTGTTCTACATAGATAACCTGGTCTTTCCAAACCATATATTGCTTGATATGCTATCTTATAGATGTTTGATGAACCATTACGGTCTCTGTTCCACGACCCACAACCGCTCTTACAGCGTAGTAGTCCGTGAACCAACCGCATATCATCTTTTTTTGGTCTGGGATTTTCCCTTACCATAAACTTCTCACATACTCCTCCATCACATTTGGAACATTTACAACTGGTTCTAAACTCATCTACCAAATATACTTTGTATTTGTTTTTACGAAGCAAACATCTCATTCCCTTTCCTAATGTTGGTTCTTTGTATTTCATTTGTTTTCGCTGTTCCCAATCTCCTATACAAATCACAACTTCTTCTGGATTACCATACATTTTCCTAAAATCACGAAGCATCTTTTGTTCGTTGCGTTTGATATTGATATGTCTTCCAAACTTCAACTTACGAAACAACTGCTTCGCATAAAATCCAAATAACATATTGTTTACTTTATTCTTCTCATTTATGTATGTTTTGAAATTGTCTATATGAAGCGTTTTACGATTGAAATGTGATAAGTCTGTTTCATATTCAATAACCGATTTCCCCTGTATTTTCTGTGTTTTCATTCCTAAAATAATATTATTGTATTTCTTCATCTTGGTTTCTTTTCTTCGTTGGTCTTGTGAATACCGAAATACATTAGCATCTTGGGAAGCGCTATCCACACAATAAATCAAATCATTTTTACCTGGATCGACGCCCACAATCGTTTTATCTCGTAAAGCAGAATAATCATTCAGTTCATCAATATACAATTCTTTTGATACGCCTTTCTTCGCATTTGGTAATCGTTTTCCTACCAAATCATCACGAATAAATAATATGGAAACTCCCACTCCATCAGTCGAAATCATATGATGGAATGAAAAATCTGTCTTGTGAAACACTTTCTTTTCTGTGCGAAAAAAGAACTTCCATATTTTATCTTCATGCTTCTTGGTATTTCCTTGATTGCTGTAATCACATTTATTTCCTTGTTCTTTTCGTAAAAGCATATTTACTAATGTAATCGTATCCAACCGAATATAACCAGGAGCAATACTACTTCGCAAAGGAAAAACATTACTGATTGTTTCCTCGTCATTTTCAACTTGTTTCATCATAGCAATCATACATGGGAAATAATCCATCGGTTTACATTTCAAATCATAATAGATGCTTTGCTTTTGGAACTTATCTTTATCTGGAATAATGTGTTTCTTTTGTTCGGTAATCCATTTATGATAATACGGTAGTGATGTATTCTCATCTTTATTATCAACATTCAGTAAATCGTTCTTTATCTTTCGCAACTCCTTTTCTAATTGTCTAATTCGTGCTTCTCGTTCTTTTTTGGTAGGAAATATTTTCCGTATCTTATCAACCATCATCTTCTTTTTCCAAACCACATTTACAAATCGTTCCACATAATTCACATAGTGTAATTGAATGTTATTTTCATACATCGTCATAATATCCTCACATAAGTAAGAAAGCACATTACTCATATATTCGTAATCCAATTGTTCTGGTTGTGTATATGGTTTGTAATGGACGGTATAGAATGAAGTAAGTTTTGCGGTGAGTTCAACAGTTTCTTTCTTGGGTGGTTTACCTGTTTTGGTATGTTTTTCGCCACAAACAACCTTCATAACATTCAAAATCAAAACCTTATCGATAATAGGTATGGTTTGTGATTGTGTTTGGTAATGATGAAGAGTATACATTTTTAGAAATTGTAAAGTATGAATAACAATTTTATGTGCCTTAATAACAACATCGTTAATTTTCTTTGTGTTGATTTCGTGGTGTTTCAGTATGCTTTTGAGCGAAGTTTTGGTGGATTTGAAAAACTCGTGTGGTTTCTCTTTTGCTTTTTCCATTCTATATACTATGTAAAGAAAATAACTTTATATAGTTTTCGTATATAACAACATTATATATTCCTAAATGTTCTCGGTATTTTGATTTTCGATTTGTTCCTGTTGGAGTTTTGCCTTTTTTTTCAAATAGGCGGTTCTCGCATATTCTTTCTTTTTTTCAGGAGATGCTACATATGTGCTTTTAAAATTAGTTCGTAATTGATATTCTTTTACACGTTGTTTTTCTTTTTCCTTATTTCGTTCATAGTATTCTTTTCTACTGGGTGGTGCTGTATATTTTTTAAGATGTTCTTTTAGTTTAGCATTTTCTTCTTCTAATTCTTTAATTTTGTCTTTATAATCCTCCATTACGATACTATATATAGCGAAAAATATTTATATAGTTTAGCTATATTTGTTTTGTGCGGATTTAAATCTTCGAAGGTATATAATAATAATAGTAATAGTAATAGTATTATGTCTACCACAAATAATATTCAAACGATTACAATTAGTGGAAATGGCACATTAACACAGGCTATTGTCAATAATAATATTGGTTCTATTGATCCATCTACATCACTTAATGTCGTTATTGAAGGGTATAACCGCATTGGTTCAGCTGCGTTCCAATATGCGAACGGTTTGAACTTAATTACCATTCCAGAAGGTGTTATCAGCATTGGAGATTATGCGTTTGTTAATACTAGATTGACATCGATTAACATTCCAGCAAGTGTTACCACAATTGGAACAACTGCGTTCTCTAGTACGACGGATTTGACCGATGTATCATTTGCACCAAATTCTCAATTACAACGCATTGAAGACTTTTTGTTTTATAATAATATAAGTTTGATATCGATTACCATTCCTGATAGTGTTACCACGATTGGAGTAAACTCGTTCTTTAATACTATACGGTTAACATCGATTGCCATTCCTACTAGTGTTACCAACATCGCCGAAAATGCGTTCTATCAATCTGGTTTGACCACAGTTTATATACCGGCTAGTAATGGACTAAATATATCTTCTCCATCGTCAACTGTTTCTTTCTTTGGAGCAATAGTCAATACCGAGATTGAACCTGAGCCAGAACCAGAGCCAGAACCTGAGCCAGAACCTGAGCCTGAGCCTGAACCTGAACCTGAACCTGAACCTGAGCCTGAACCTATACCTATACCTATACCTATACCTATACCTATACCTATCCCATCACAAACACCGCAATATACTCATTCAGGGTCTGGTCCAATTCAAATATGTAATTCAAGATTTGCCAAATGTAATATAACTAAAAAAACTAATTTTTCGAGTGGAAATGTAATTATTCAAGGTTCAACTATAGCTCAAAGAGTAAGCACCCTAATTAAAGTTCAATCTTATTTAAGAAATGCTACATGGAGAGAAGAATACAAACCAGTAAATGGTTATGGTCAGAGAGCAGGCGGTCCAGTTGGTTACGGACAATCGCCAAAAAATACTTTTTAACCCATTTGAGATTTAGAAATATATTTTTTTCTCTCTAAAAAATATAATATGGTGAAGAGACATGATAAAGGTGCTGATGGTAAATACCACATTGGAAATGAAAAGTATGATATGTTGGAAGGTTCCCGCGCTCAGGTTTGGCATGGAACTGCACATCAAACATCTGGTGGATTAAAAAGAAATGACTTAAAAATGCATCGCGGAAGAATTGTATCCAAGAGGAAGAGTGAAATCGCCAAAACACAGAAGCACTTGTCTGGACATCTTCAACCCAAGGGAAGTGGTGTATTTGGAACAGTCACCAAGAAGGGAAAGAAGCAAGGGACTAAAAAGAGAAGAGGCTCTCGTAGAAAGTAAATATCTCTACTCAAAATCAATTTATTATAACTAAATAAATAATTTATTTATTATTTATTTAGGCATATTCGAACAATATTATCAATATTTCTTTAGAACAACATATCGTCCCATATATCGTCCCATATATCGTCCCATATATCGTCCCATATATCGTCCCATATATATTTACTATGTAGTATATTGTTACCTAAATCTAAATATTGCTGAAAGACTCTACTTTGATAAAGTTATCTTCGATTATGTACAATTG
>Ga0335398_10009921_pt1 | contig 10918 bp, 9 predicted proteins | sample BON03_FD_205742 | JGI IMG/M metagenome (GOLD analysis project Ga0335398, IMG submission 205742) | Freshwater microbial communities from Lake Bonney liftoff mats and glacier meltwater in Antarctica - BON-03 (spades assembly) (version 2) | ecosystem: Environmental > Aquatic > Freshwater > Ice >...
CTTCGGAACACCTATAATCATGACTTGTATATTTGGAATTAAAATATTTCGCTCGCAAATATAATAAGCGGTATGCTACCAACTTGCACATGGAAGAATAGTATTTGGTATGCTTTGGAAAAAAGTGATAATTCAAAATTATATGCTGATATAAATTTTAAGTGTTTAAAATATTTTAAAAATTAGATTTTTAGAGTTGATAATTTTGACTTTGCTTTTTTGCTAAATGCTTGGTTTGTAGTGATCAGTGTTTTTGAATTAGATACTTCTATAAGCGGATATGATTCAATTTTCAGAATTTAATTCTGTTTTGACTAGAAAATTTCAATGTATTCGAAATTTTTGATTGAAAAATAATATTATCGAAATTTGCATAGAAAATAGATTTGCCTATTTTTGAATGATTCAAAAGATCATCAAAGTAAAACCCAGATAACTTTAGTAAATTAACGATTATGTCAGAAGTTCAATCAGTACCTAAAAACTTGAATTCTCCGAATATCTCAAAGGAAGCTGTACTAGAAGACTTTCGAATCGCTATGATTAGTAGGCATGCGTCTTTAGTAGGCCGAAAAGAGGTGTTTATGGGGAAAGCGAAGTTCGGAATTTTTGGCGATGGCAAGGAGACAGCCCAGATTGCTATGGCTCGTGCTTTCCAACTTGGAGATTTTCGCTCAGGTTATTACCGAGATCAGACATTTATGTTTGCCATCGGTGATTTGACTGTTCAACAGTATTTCTCCCAACTATACGCTCATACCGATGTAGAGGCAGAACCTGCAAGTGCAGGGCGCCTAATGAATGGTCATTTTGCCACTCGATCTCTTAATGAGGACGGGAGTTGGAAGGATCTGACAAAAAAATATAATTCTGCAGCGGATGTTTCTCCCACAGCAGCTCAAATGCCTAAGCTTCTTGGCTTAGCCTATGCTTCAAAGCTTTTTAGAGAGAATAAAGGGTTGAAGGATATGACGAAATTTTCAGTCAATGGAAATGAAGTCGCTTGGGGCACAATAGGTAATGCATCGACGTCAGAAGGGATGTTTTTTGAGACCATCAATGCTGCCGGAGTAATGCAGGTTCCAATGGTGATTTCTATTTGGGATGATGGCTATGGTATCTCTGTGCCAAATGAATTTCATACCACCAAAGGCAGCATATCTGAAGTTTTAGCCGGTTTCGCAAGAACAGATTCACAAAAAGGAATTGAAATAATCCGCGTGAATGGTTGGGATTATGAAGCGTTGCTGAATGCATATGTTGAAGCGGGTGAGCTGGCGAGAATTTCTCATATCCCAGTGATGATTCACGTGCTAGAGATGACTCAACCACAAGGGCATTCTACTTCAGGCTCTCATGAGCGATATAAAGATGCTAAGCGTCTTCAGTGGGAGAAAGACTGGGATTGTATTTCCAAATTCAGAGAATACATCCTGAGTAATAAAATTGCCAATGCTGATACATTGGATAAAATAGAAGCTGGAGCCAAAGCACAAGTAAAACAAGAAAAGGAAGCTGCATGGTCAACATTTTCTAGCGAAATCAAAAATGAATTAAATGAAGCAGTAACTCTTCTGAGAGCCGCTGCACATCATAGTACCCGTAAGGTCATCATCAATCAACTTGCAGAGGAGCTGTCTAAGACAATTAATCCAATTAGAAAAGATGTTGTCTTGGCAGTGCGAAAAGCGCTTTTAACATTACGATTGGATTCTCCAACTGTAAAGGCAGATTTGAAAGCATGGTATGCCAAGCAATCTGACTTGAATTTTGGCAGATATAATAGTCATTTGTACAGCCATTCTGAATGGAGCGTATTGAAAGTGGAGGCAGTTCCTGCCGAGTTCAATGACAAGTCTCCTTTCGTAGATGGGAGAGAGATTCTTCAGTCATATTTTGACCTTACATTAGAGAAAGATCCTCGCTTCTTTACCTTCGGTGAGGACGTAGGAAAAATCGGCGATGTGAATCAAGCTTTTGCAGGATTGCAAGCAAAGCATGGAGACCTACGGGTTTCTGATACAGGAATAAGAGAATGTACTATCATAGGTCAGGGAATTGGTACAGCTTTGAGAGGCTTGCGACCACTGGCTGAGATTCAGTATCTTGATTATTTGCTTTATGGTCTTCAGATGCTAGCAGATGACGTTGCCTGTCTTCAGTACCGTACCAAAGGAGGTCAAAAAGCTCCGATGATTGTTCGAACACGTGGACATAGGTTAGAAGGAGTTTGGCATTCGGGTTCCCCTATGGGAATGATTCTTTCTACCCTTCGTGGAATGGTGGTTTGTGTCCCTCGAGATATGACTCAAGCTGCAGGGATGTACAACGCGTTATTGAAGTCTGACGAGCCGGCAATCGTCATAGAATGCTTGAATGGCTACAGACTGAAAGAGAAAATGCCGCTGAATCTAGGAGAATATACCGTTGAACTGGGCAAGCCGGAAGTTCTTAGAGAAGGTTCTGAAGTGACCTTGGTGACTTATGGTTCCATGTGTAGAATCGTTATGGAAGCGGCTAATGAGCTTTCAGAAATGGGGATCGAAATAGAAGTGTTGGATGTGCAAACGCTATTGCCATTTGACGTTTATGGGGTCATTGGAGAATCAATCAAGAAAACAAATCGTGTGATTTTTGCGGATGAGGATGTGCCAGGAGCTGGATCGGCATTTATGTTGCAGCAAGTGATTGAAGGCCAGGAAGTATACAGGTACTTAGATTCTGAACCTCAAACTATAACTGCAAAGGATCATAGAACACCTTATTCTTCAGATGGAGATTATTTCTCCAAACCTAGTGTAGAAGATGTCGTGGAGAAAGTATACGCTATGATGAATGAGGTCAACCCTAAGAAATTCCCTTCAATATAGGATTCATATAGAAGCAAATAAATTGCGTAAAAAAAGGTCCAAGTTTTCATGCTTGAACCTTTTTTTACGCCTTATTCAAATTGCTCCAAAGCCTTCGCCACTATTGCTGCTTCCCACTGCTTACTGAAATCAAGGTCTTGTGATTTGTTTGAGCGTCACTTCATTGCTAGATACTTCATTACTTCGGTTTAGTGCTCTATCCTGTATAGATACATCTACTCTGATGGTATCTGTTCTAAAAATAGATTCCCAGCCTGAGGAAAGCATTCCGTAGCTGATATTTCCTTCCACCGCTTGCCCTAGTTCCGTTGTTAGTATTCTAGGAAAACGTCCATTGAAAGTAGTAAAGAAGGGTGGATCTTGCCATTTAAACTCTTTAAACTGACCGTTTCTCTTAATGAAGAACCTCACAAATATGTTAAACTGGTTAGGGTTTTGTTTTACCCAAATGGTATCTTTTACAGTCTGGTTATTTACAATTGGATCCACTAGCCAATCGATTGGATTGTAGGAAGGTGCTTCGGCAGGCCTTGTACTGTAGGTGATTAAAACTCCGGATGAATTTCGTTGGAAATCCACATCCTGAAATGGCGGATCAGCATCTGTAGCAGATAATCCCAGATCTCCTTCTGCATCTTGAAAATCAAGTCCTATAATCAGAGAATCTGCTCCAGCTGTAGGAGCGTATTCGATTGATTTAAAGGTAATTTTGGGTACGGAGGGGAAGTTGTCTGGTGGACTGATACAGGCTGAAGCGAGGATCAGCAAAAAGAATATTCCTAAATAGCTTTTTAAACGCATAGGGTGAAAGTAAATTTACCACCAAATTAAACCAATACTTTGGTTGGTTGATGCAAAATATAAAACGATGCAGGATTTTAAAAGTTTTTCAAGTAGGCTAAGTAATTTGAAATCTGAAGATTTTGAGAGTCTCGCACTACAACTTTTTCAATTCCAATCCCAGGCAAATCCAATTTACAGGAGATACCTGGAAGCTCGCAAGGTAAATACGGAGTCGGTGAAATCCTTGGATCAAATTCCTTTTTTACCCATACGCTTTTTCAAAGATCATAACGTAGCATCTGGCAATGCCGCCGACTATACGGACTTCTTTTCAAGTAGCGGTACTACAGGAATGATCACTAGCCGGCATTACATCTGGTCAGAGGCATGGTACTTAGCACACGCACAGCGCATATTTGAAAGCAATTATGGAGAGCTAACCGATTTCCATGTTCTTGCGCTTTTGCCTGCATACCTGGAGAGAAAGGGTAGTAGTCTCGTGAGTATGGCAGATCACTTTATCCGTCAAAGCAACTCAGAGCATTCAGGGTTTTACCTGTACAATCAAGATGAATTGCTGGAGAAAATGGAAAAGCTGGCAGAGAACAAGCGAAAGGTGTTATTACTAGGAGTCACTTTTGCCTTGTTGGATTTGGCGGAATCAGGGAAGGAATTCAATTCACCTTCAAACTTGATTGTCATGGAAACTGGCGGAATGAAGGGTAGGAGGAAGGAAATGATTCGGGAAGAAGTTCATGATGTCTTAAAACCTTTTTTCTGTGTGGAAGCTATCCATTCCGAATATGGAATGACCGAGCTGATGTCACAGGGTTATTCTAAGGGTCAGGGGAAATATACGCTACCGAATTCTATGCGCGTTTTGCTTAGAGATGTGAATGATCCGCTAGCTATTTCGCAGCGATCCCAAGGAGGAATAAATGTTATTGATCTGGCAAATTTCCATTCCTGTGCTTTTATAGAAACACAGGATTTGGGCAAGTATGATGAAAATGGAGTGTTGGAAATCTTGGGAAGATTTGATAACAGCGAGATTAGAGGCTGTAATCTCTTGGTTCAGTAATTGCTATATACTATTTAATTGAACATATTTGAACAGAATAAAACTTACTATATGAAAAAGTTAGCCACAGCAGCATTATTGATTGGGATTTTAGCTTTGGGATCCTGTGCTTCCAGTAAACCTTGCCCAGCTTACGCAAAGGCTCCTACTGCTCAGGATGCCAATAGCTAAAAAAATACGCTGACTTAATAGTCAGCGTATTTTTTAATATCCTCTAGGCTGATTTCATGTTCGCCTAATATCACCAGTCTTTCTACCACATTTCTCAGTTCTCGGATATTTCCAGTCCATGGATATTCCTGTAATTTTGCCAGGGCATCTTTGCTGAAACTTTTCTTTGCATCTCCATTTTCATGAGAGAGATCTTCCAAAAACTTATTAACCAGCAGCGGAATATCATCTTTCCTTTCTTTCAAAGCAGGTACATGAATTAGAATCACACTTAGTCTGTGATACAAATCCTCACGGAACCGATTCTCCTCAATTTCTTTTTTCAGATCCTTATTCGTAGCAGCTAAGACACGAACATCTACTTTGATGTCTTTGTCGGAACCTACACGATTAATCAGGTTTTCCTGAAGTGCTCGAAGAACTTTGGACTGAGCAGAAAGCGACATATCCCCGATCTCATCCAGAAATAACGTACCGCCTTGTGCTTGCTCGAATTTACCTTGACGCTGCTTATGCGCTGAAGTGAAAGCTCCCTTTTCATGTCCAAAAAGTTCGCTTTCAATTAATTCTGAAGGAATAGCAGCGCAGTTTACAGCTACAAATGGCTGAGAAGCTCTATTGCTTTTTGCATGCACCCAATGAGCTACCAATTCTTTACCTGTTCCATTTGGGCCGGTAATCAGAACTCTTGCATCTGTCGGGGCTACCTTTTCTATCGTTTCTTTGACTTGGTGGATGGCTGCAGATTCTCCCACCATATCCAATTTCTTAGAAAGCTTATTTTTCAAAACCTTTGTTTCTGTTACCAGATTCTTTTTGTCCAAAGCATTTCGAACTGTAAGAAGTAGACGATTAAGATCTGGAGGCTTAGGGATGAAGTCGAAAGCACCTTTCTTAGTTGCCTCTACGGCGGTTTCTATGCTCCCATGTGCTGAGATCATGATGAATTGGGGTGATCTCTCAAGTGCTTTCGCTCTTTCCAATACTTCTATGCCATCAATCTTAGGCATTTTTACATCGCAGAGCACTAGGTCAAAATCTTCTTCTTGCAATTTGGCCAAGCCTTCTTCGCCATCTTGAGCCTCTGTAACAATGTATTTCTCGTATTCTAAAATTTCGCGTAATGTAGCGCGGATGACTTTTTCGTCATCGATGATCAATATTTTCGACATAGTTTCAATATAAAATAAAAAAGTGCAAGTCTATAAGCCGGGTTCTGTTTCCTCTTCTATTTTCAGAATTGGTTTCTTGTCATTTGTCTAGCCCCGACTTCGCAATCGGGGTCCATCGATCTACCCACCTCGGAATTATGCAAGCATAAATCGCGCGAGCAGCGCTTTGCCCGAGGTCTATTTGATCTTTCAACCCATAAGGTTTGCCGTGCCCCTGACATCACTGTCAGAGCGGTGGGCTCTTACCCCACCTTTTCACCCTTACCCTTCAACAAACTCAGGGCAAGCCCCAAAATTGAAAGGCGGTATATTCTCTGTTGCACTAGCTGTAAACTGACCGTCACCAGTCAGCCTCCTTCCCGTTAGGAAGTATGGCGCTCTACGTTGCCCGGACTTTCCTCCCCGATTTTCATCTGGACGACAAGACGACTTGCACCTTGCAAAGTACGGCAAAAAATAGCTCTCGGTTTTAAAAATGTGCGGTAGGAATCAGGCAAATGGAAAGCTGAGCATCTAAGTCGTTCTTTTTCTGTGCCTTTTGACTTATCTTTTTCAAATGGATAGTAGCAAAAACAAGAAGTTTAGAAGACTTATGCGATTGATCAATTGGTATCCGCCGTATTTGTTTACAGGGATTAGAGTGGTGGACTATGCCGATGATTTTTCCTGTTTCCGAACTCGCCTCAAGCTCACTTGGTATAATCGGAATTTGTTGGGTACTGCTTTTGGAGGCTCGCTATATGCTATGTGCGATCCCTTTTTTATGTTTATTATCCTTGTTCAGTTAGGAGAGCAGTACATCGTCTGGGATAAGACGGCAAGTATTGAGTTTTTAACCCCTGGAAAGGAAACTGTATATGCAGAATTTAAGCTTTCTCCATCCCGAATTTCTGAGATTAAAATGGCTGTTGATCGAGATGGAAAGGGCGTTTTTGAGTTTCCATGTGAGGTGAAAGACCGTCAGGGGAATGTTATTGCCAAGTTACAGAAAGGAGTCTATGTGCGAAGAAAAGACTTTGCGAAGCTGAATACCTAGCTTTTGATTGCTTAACTTTGCTCACTAACAAAGAAGACCATGATAATAGTAGGGGATACCGTTCTTTCGGATGACATTAAAGAGAATTTTTTCGTTTGTGACCTGCAGGCTTGTAAAGGAGCTTGTTGTGTGGAGGGGGACGCTGGTGCACCATTGGAAGATGACGAAACCAAGATCATCGAGGATATTTACCCGATCGTCAAGGACTACATCACTGAAGAAGGTCGTCAAGCTATTGCAAAGCAAGGAACTTGGGTAATTGACAAGGATGGAGACAAAGGAACTCCAACCATCGGAGACAACAGAGAATGTGCGTATGCATTGACCGATGATCGAGGCATTTTAAAATGCGGAATTGAACAAGCATACCTTGATGGGAAGATTACTTGGAAAAAGCCGATCAGTTGTCACATGTACCCGATTCGTGTCACCAAGTACGATCAGTTTGATGCACTGAATTATGACCGCTGGCATATCTGTGATCCAGCATGTGCACTGGGCTCAAGCCTGAAAGTACCGATCTACAAATTCCTGAAAGATGCCCTAACCCGTAAGTACGGAGCCGCTTGGTATGAGGAACTTATAAAAGAGATAGAAGGGTAAAAGCCCGGATTAGGAATAGGGATTAAGTGATCAGAACTCCTATAGCCATAGGGGTTCTGATCACAACCTTTACCTGAAACTATTAGCTACTCGTAGCTCAACTTATAAATCTTGTCATCAAACCCACAGATGTACAATTCTTGATTTTGGTCTATACCAAAGGAGGAGATAGGGAAATCGGCATCCAGTAATTCTGTGTTAATTGGGTTTGCGGGATCAGTGCGATCCAGACTCCAAATTCTTCCGGATACGTAATCAGCATAGATATAAAGTCCTTCCAATTCTTTTAGCATAGCGCCTCGGTAAACAAAACCTCCTGTGATGGATATATCTCCTTGGGTGTGTCCATATTCCCAAATAGGCAATTCCAACCCTTCCTTGTCGCAATCAGTGGATTTGAAGCAATGGAAGCCTTCCATTGTATTCCAGCCGTAATTGCCGCCTTTTTTGACAATGTCAATTTCTTCATACTTGTTTTGACCTACATCACCCACCCACAATTTGCCATTGGCAGAGTCAAAGCTAAATCTCCAAGGATTGCGCAGACCATACGCATAGATCTCCTCCCTAAAGCCTTCGCTATTTTTAACAAAAGGATTGTCTTCAGGAATTGAATAATGGGTTGATCCATCTTGCTTATCAATATCTAATCTCAGAATACTGCCTAGCAATGTGTTTCGGTTTTGTCCATTTCCTTTGGGATCCCCACCACTGCCGCCGTCACCCACCGCAATGTAGAGGAAGCCATCGGGGCCAAATGATATTTGCCCTCCATTGTGATTAGAATAGGGTTGATCGTATTCTAACAAAACCAATTCGCTAGACGAATCTGCCTGGTTAGGATTTGATGGGGAAACCTTAAAACGTGAAATAACTGTTCGGTTGGGATTTGAAGCGGTGTAGTTCACATAGAAATAGCCGTTACTTTCATAGTTTGGATGAAAAGCTACTCCCAGTAAGCCTTGTTCATTTGAAGAATCATCTACTCGATTTTCAATATCCAGGAAGCTACCTTTCTCTGCTGCCAGCTCATCATTTTGAAAAACTGAAATAACGCCCCGCTGCTCCACCACAAATAATCTATTTGAGTTGTCACCAGCATGCTGAAAATCTACTGGCCTGGTGAAGGAAAGCTTAGGAAAAGCTTCTGTAACTGTCAACTCACCTTTTTGCATAGGCTTTTCTGTCGAGTTGTTCTGGGAACATGCCGTATTATAAGTGAAAATTAGTAGTAGGAAGATGTTGATGTAAGTTTTCATAGGGAAAAGATCGTGTTGGTTTTTGACTAAGCTAGCATGCAAGCTAGCTATGGATTAAATACGAATTGATCGGATGAGCAAATTATTGCTCTGTTTTCGATACGTAAATCTCAGGATTTTGAATGGATTAGATTTTTATCCAGCATGGTTAACTATACGTTTCCATTCTTTCTGATGGATAATAACTAGTAATTACCCCAAACCACCAAGATTATTTTTTATACGTATCCGCTTTTGTGCCAGAAATGAAATTCAAGCAAAAAATATTTTGGCAGTCACTTTTGTCACCCTAAAATCTATGACTTTTTGACTAGCTCCGTCCAGATTGCTATCGCAATGGGCGATACCCCACAGTGGCACATATTAGGGGCTTTTTACTCGTACATTTTATCTAACCCCGTCCCGGCAGCTATCGGAATCGAGGGTTATGAATTTTCTCAATCCTCCGGATCTTCCTTTTGAAAGGAACAGCTTAAGTAAGCGCAAACTTGGTAACTGGCATAATCCTATGGCTATCGGATGCGGGTAATCAGGTTATTTTTTCTCTGAAGTAAACATGCTTAGATCCCACTCATTGTACCAGTGGATTTCCATTTCTCCGTCTTCAGTGATGGTGATCGGAAGGAAAACATATTCTGACCCTGGCTTTCCACTTCCATTCCAGCGGTCTCCCATGTAAAGATAAGCATCTTTATATCCCGGGATTTTAAAGATGAAACATGGTTGCGAATTGAAGGAGTTGTTGCCAGCATCTCCGACAAAGGGATTGCCATGCTTTGCGTATGGCCCCATGATCTTTTCGGCAGTGTAATAAGTCGCCGGATTGGGAGTCCAGCCCGAGCATCCACTGGTAAGTAGGAAGAATTTACCACTTTTCTTCAGAATGCCTGGGCCTTCACAATGTGCTTCTATATCCACATCAGTAGTAGTGGTGGTTCGATAGTTCTCAGACAACTCCACCATTCTGATGGTCTTATTGATATGATCTGCAGCATAGCCAATGTATGCTTTCTTTGTGTCTGGTTCGAAGTACATCCCTATGTCGCGCGACTCGTGCCCATTAGGTCTGTAATGATCTCGTAGTATGAATGGGCCAGTGGGACTGTCACTTGTAGCCACGCCCAGTTCTGCAGTGAGGTAGTTTGAATTGTCGTAGTGAAACCACATGACGTACGTTTCATTTACTTCATCATAGACGACTTTTGGGCGCTCAAACACTTCTATTTCACCTTTCTCAAGTACTATTCCTTCATTTTTCCAATTATAAAGATCCTTTGACGAATAGCATGCTGCTCCTCTGGGAGTACCTCGGTGCTCTCCATACCAATAGTAAGTTTCCAGTGATTGTACGTAGATGATGTTTCCCCCATGACTGTCGATATGTACCCCGTCATCTGCTAACCATTGATCTCCTGGTTTGAATGAAGTATAGGTAGTGGGTTGCTGCGCAAAAAGCGTACTGCTAGCAGTTGAGACGATTAATAGGATTATAAGGACTGTGATAGACCTTGAAAATTGGTTTTTCATTACTTTAAATTTCATCTGCTCATGGTTGCACTAAACCTCAGGGAAATCGCTTTTAAAAACGGTTCGTTATTGAGTTAATTTAGGTATATTTATAAGAGGGTAAAAAAAATGCCCACTTGCTACAGCGCCTCAAAAACCCACCCGGCCTTCCCTCATTTTTTTAAAGACTTGAAAGATCCCCGTCGAACCGTCAAAGGCAACCATCTTTATCCACTAGAAGAAATTTTGTTTCTCAGTATATCCGCAGTCATCAGTGGCGCAGATAGTTGGACGTCAATTAGCCTTTTTGGCCGTTCCAAACTGGACTGGTTAAGAAAATGGTATCCCTATCAGCACGGAACGCCCTCTCACGACGTACTGGGCAGAGTTTTCTCCGCACTTGATCCAGAAGTCTTCAACAGGTGTTTTATCTCTTG
>Ga0335398_10009925_pt1 | contig 10915 bp, 5 predicted proteins | sample BON03_FD_205742 | JGI IMG/M metagenome (GOLD analysis project Ga0335398, IMG submission 205742) | Freshwater microbial communities from Lake Bonney liftoff mats and glacier meltwater in Antarctica - BON-03 (spades assembly) (version 2) | ecosystem: Environmental > Aquatic > Freshwater > Ice >...
GGCTGCCGTCGGCGGCGGGCAGCGCTTCGAGCCGAGTGCGGATGCCTGCGCGCCGTTCGTTGTCGGCGAGCGCAGCGACCGCGTCCCGCAGGGTCCGGTCGTCGGATCCGTCCCAGCGGAGGCCGAGCCCTTGCTCGCTGGCCCAGCGACTTCGGGCGTCCTGGTCGTCGGTCTTGGTGGCCAAGTTCGGGACGAGGATTGAGGGAAGCCCGAGCGAAAGAGCCTCGTGGAACGAGTTGTAGCCGGTTGCGATGGCGGCGAAGTCGAACGCCGCGAAGTACCGACTGATCGGAAATTGTCTGACAACCGCGACCCCGCCGGTGGGGTCGTCGGCGGGTGCGCTGAGCACACTGCGCGCCAGGCACGGGCGAGCGCCGACACGTTGCAGCTCGCCGACCAGGCTCCCGAGTGTCGAGTCGAGGTCGTTGATTGTGCCAGCCCCCAACTGCACCATGACGTTCAGGGCCTGAGCGTCGAGGCCCAGTTCTGCACACGCGGCGGTGCGATCGAGCTCGCCGTTTGGCCCGACGTAGCAGATCGGTGGAATGTGATGGACGCCGGCGAGCACCTTCGACGTTGCACCGTGGTCGAACGCGGCTCCGTATTCGCCAGGCTCGATCACCTCGTCGAAGTGATCGGCTAACTGGATCGTCTTGTCACCAACGCCTGGCCGCCACATAGCGCGCCGCATCCAGACCCGATGTGGTCGGCGGCGGAGACGTCGACGTCCGAGTGCATTGGTCAGGCCGCGATACGGGTGGACACCGTCGAAGACGACGACGTCGGGTCGGTAACGCGTCATGAGTTGCTCGACTCGATCTTCGAGCAGCTCGTGCCACTCGTTGGGCGTGACATCGAGGTATCCGGCTGAGGCAAGGTGCTCGACTCGCAGCCCTGCTTCGACAGGAATCGGCAGTGCCGCGGACAGCGTGAAGAGGATGCAGTCGACGTCGGGGCCGAGTTGTTCGGCGACGGCCATCATGCGTGTGACGTGTCCGAGGCCTGCCCCGTTGCTCGTGCACAGCAAGACGCATCGACGAGGCATGATCAGCCAGAGTAGCGCTGGGGTTGAACTGTCGGGCCGATCCACTGCAAACACGGCAAAGCCAGGGGAGAGGCGAGCGCTACAGTGGCCTGATGGCGGGCGGTCCGGATTCGACATCGGGCACTTCGTGGGAACGGCCGTGGAACCACATCGACGAGGCGGCCTCGACTGCCCAGTCGACGGCGCGTGCCGATCGCTCTGAATCAGCGGGCCTGGTTCGACACGACCGTCTGCAGGTCCGGGCACAGATCCTGTCGATCGGCGTTCGGCTCCGCAGGTTGGTCCGTGCTGCTGCTGGTTGGCGGCCGCGCCGTCGCGATCTGCTGCGTTGGCTGCCCCGCCGCCGCAACCGCAATTTCGACACGCCGAGCTCCGATCTGGCCGATCGGAGCGTCTTCAACGCAATCGGCTTCGACCCGCAACACGACGGTGTGGTGATCGATCTCGCCGATCTGGCCGACCCTGCAGGGCGCAAGCGCCGACCGGCGCGGGTTGTCCGACGCGTGCATCGCGCCCGCGGTGTGCGCTTCGAGCAGGCTCGCCCCGACGCGCCGTCGATGCTCGAACTCGGGCTGGCCGGCGCCGTCCTCGTCGACCATCGACCGGCGCCGAATGCCGACCCGCTTGCTCTTGTCGCATCGAGGGATGCCGCGTCGCTGACCGACGATCGTGACCGCGAGCTCCACTCCATCCTCGTTAGGAGGGCAGCGCGGCGCATCGTTGGCCACGGCCCGCCGACCCAGACGATCAGCGTGCTGCTCGCGACGAACCGTCCAGTGCACCTTGAGTACACGCTCCGCACGATCGCTCGCCAAACGGTCCGAACGCACGAGGTGCTGATCGGCATGCACGGACCCTCATGGTCCGACAGCGATGCCGGCCTCGCTCGCGAAATCTTGGGTGACGCCGTGTCGATCGACTACTTCGACGAGTCATTGCCGCTCGGAGCGGTGCTGGCGGCCCTGACTGACCGCGCATCCGGTGAACTGGTCACGAAGTGGGACGACGACGACTGGTATGGCGTCCACCATCTCGAAGACCTGGTCGGCGCACTCGAGGACTCGGGCGCTGATCTTGTGGGAAAGGCTGCCGAATTCGTTCGCCTCGAGTCGATGGACCTGACGATCCGGCGGTTTGCACAGGGCGCCGAGCAGTACAGCTCAACGTTGGCCGGTGGGACATTGTTGCTGCGAACGGCAACACTCCGCGATGTCGGCGGGTGGGAGGCTGTTCCGCGCCACGTCGATCGCCGTCTGATTGAAGCGGTGCAACGTTCGGGCGGACTTGTTTACCGGACGCACGGTTTCGAGTATCTGCTGCGGCGCAGCGGCAGCGGCCATACCTGGAGTGCCGACGACCAGTATTTCCTCGGCCAGGCATCCGCCGTGCTGGCCGGTCTTGACCTCGCCTTCTGCGCTGTCGATGACCGTGTAGATGACCCTGCAGTAGACGGTGTAGTAGATGCTTGAGCGTGCGGGAGCGATCCCGCGACACCAGGTGCCGGGGAATGAATGGGGCCGGTTGCGTCCACCGCCGGGGGCCACGTGGACGCCATATCGTCGTGTCTCGGTGTGCATTCCGGCTCGGGCAACCGCCCAGACGCTGCATCGCACGCTTTCGGCGCTCGCGTTGCAGACCTACCCGGCAGAGCTCCTCGAGGTCATTGTCGCGGACGATTCGTCAGCGCCACCGCTCGACGTGTCGGAGTTCGATCTCCCGTTTACGGTCACGGTGTTACGCCAGGACGTCGACGGTTTCGCCGCGGGGCGTGCGAGGGCATTGGCGGCAAGCGCAGCGGCTGGGGAGGTGCTGGTCTTCCTCGATGTCGACGTGGTGCCGAGCCGATCTGTGGTTGAGTCGTACCTCCGATGGTTCGAACGGTGCGACGCGGTGGTTCCGTTCGGGTTTCTGAGTTTCGTGGACATGACGGGAATGTCTGAAGCTGAACTTGAGGTTGCGATCAGGGACCATGACCTCGCAGCATTCGACCACCTCGGGCGAGTCGATGACCAGCATTGGCGCGAGCGGACGTTCGGCGAGACCGCCGATTTGCAGCGCGAGTCGAGTGACATGTTTCGAACCCTGGTCGGCGCATCGCTTGCGGTATCCGCCGAGCAGTACGCCAGCGTCGGGGGGTTCTCTGACCTCGGGGTCCGCGGGATCGAAGACATCGAGTTCGGGTACAGGTTGCAGAATAACGGTGCTCTGCTGATCCCTGACCGGGGTGCACTGCACTGGCATCAAGGCGGGCGAACCATGAGCGGTGATCGCGTTGCTGCGATCCGCCAGGGTCGTGCGCCTTTTGCTGATGCGCTGCTTCCGATCGGTCGATTCAGAGGCGCACGGCCGGCTGCCGGCAGCCCCGTGCCGGTGGTGCCTCGGCTCTTGGTGCATGTCGATCCAGGCGTTGTCGATGCCGACGTGCTCGCCGACCAAATTCGCCTTGCCGATGGAGCTGACGTCGAGGTACGTATCGGGCTCCCCGATGATCGGTTCGTCACCGCATTCGCCCAAGTCGCGTTGACTGCGCCGATAAATTGGCAACCAGGAGTCACCGCGGCCATCACGCACCAACTGGTGGAGCGCAACCTGGGCACGCTGTTGATCGTCGGTGTCGCCGGGGCGCCGGTACTTGAAGTGATCCGGACCAGGGCGATTCGGTCGGAGCGCAGGGGTGATGCGTCCACGCCGATCTCCCGTAAGCTCTTCCCCGTCGGCGTGGCCGATGCCTCAAAGGTACGGCTGGTGTCGGAAAAGAGCGGGCCTCTTGCAAGGGTTGCAAGGGTCCAATCGATCCGTCATCGCCTCGATGGAGTTGTCGCGGTGCTCCGTGAGCGGCTGCAGCTGGCGCAGCGGCGGCCGAGGCCACCAGAATCTGAGAGAAGCACATCGTGAATGCACTCAACTCATCGTCCACCGATCTTGTCGTCATCGGCCTCGGCTATGTCGGCCTTCCGCTGTTGGTCGAGGCATCACGTGCTGGTTTTCGCTGTGTCGGGCTCGACCTGAACTCCACCGTCGTCGACGGGCTGAACAGCGGCCGTTCACACGTTGACGACGTGACTGATGAAACGGTGGCCGAGATGCTCGCCGCCGGGTTCGTCGCAACGACCAACGCCGACTGTCTGGCAACGACTGCCGCTGCGGTCATCTGTGTGCCCACCCCGCTGAAGGAAGATCAGACCCCTGACCTTGGCGCCGTGTCGGGAGCCGCCGGAGACATTGCATCGCGTTTACGGGCCGGCATGCTCGTCGTCCTCGAATCGACCACCTACCCGGGAACGACCGACGGCCTGCTGCGCGAAATCCTCGAGACGAGTGGTTTGGTTGCCGGCACCGACTTCGCGCTGGCGTTTTCGCCCGAGCGGATCGACCCTGGCAATCCGACGTACCAGCTTCGCAACACGCCCAAGGTGGTCGGCGGTTACACCGCGGCGTGCACCGAGCGGGCTGTCGAGTTGTATTCGCAGCTGGTTGACGTGGTCGTGCCGGTGTCGGGGACGCGCGAAGCCGAGATGTCGAAGTTGTTGGAGAACACGTATCGGCACGTGAACATTGCCTTGGTCAACGAGATTGCGGTGTTCTCACACGACCTGGGCATCGACGTCTGGGAGTCGTTGCGCGCTGCATCGACCAAGCCGTTCGGGTTCACCGCGTTTTACCCCGGTCCGGGCGTCGGCGGGCATTGCATTCCCATCGACCCCAACTATCTTTCGCACAGCGTTCGCTCGCTCGGCTACCAGTTCAAGTTCGTCGAGTTGGCCCAAGACGTCAGCAATCGGATGCCGGCATACGTCGTGTCGCGGGTCCAGGGCCAGCTGAACGAGATGGAGAAGCCGGTCAAGAACTCCAAGGTTCTGGTGCTTGGCCTCACCTATAAGCCCGATATCGCGGACGATCGGGAAACTCCGGCTCGTCCCGTGATCCGGGGGTTTTTGAGCCGTGGGGCACGAGTGCAGGCGCACGATCCGCATCTCAAGCGTTTTGAGGTCGACGGCGTCGAGATCGATCTGGCCCACGACCTCGACCAGGCGCTGCGCGATGCCGACATCGTCGTGCTCCTCCAAGCCCACTCGTCGTACGATCTCACCCGAATCGCCGATCTTTCAGCAGCCGTGTTCGATACCCGAGGCCTGATGGTGGGCGAGAACGTCGAACGGCTCTAAACGGGCCCGGCGGGTCTCGAACCGCTGGTCATGATTGCTTGGATGCAATGAGTAAGTAGTCGGTGTCGATGAGACCTTCGGCTTCTACTGCAGCCTCCAGTTCCGGTTGCATCGAGAACCCCGAGGCCAGTAACTCCTCAGCGTGCTCGACTTTCGACCTGCACACGAAATGAGCCGCCGGGTTTTCGCTCCGTGCGCCGAATTGATCGGCGATCACGATGAAGCCTCCTGGCTTCACCGACGCGGCAGCAGATCTCAGCAATTCGAGCCACTCGTCGTCGCGCACGAAGTGCACCAGTACGTAGAGCAAGCAGACGATGTCGAACTCTTTGTCCGGTTGCCAGGACAACAGGTCCTGCTGCATGAAGCGAGCCGTGGGATACTGCGCGCTGGCAGTGTCGACTGCAACTTGTGAAACGTCGTACCCGGTGTACATCAAGTTCAGGTCGAGGGAGCACTGGGTGACTCGTCCGTATCCGCATCCAAGGTCGAGTACCTCGGATCCAGCCGGCACGTTGAGCTTCTCCAGCGTTGCGCTCACCAGCTGGCGGACGTTGCGTTCGCCTGCAAGGTTGTCTTCGATGGTTTTGCCGAGATTTCCCACCGACCGAGGGTCGCCTTCGTATTTCTGATGGCGCCGAATCCAGTAGTCAGCTTGATCGAAGGTTTGCATCGTGTTGGCCACGACCTGCGGGCCGCCGTCGAGCGAACCGCCGGCGACGCCGTTGCCGTGCTGGCGTAACTCGATGCAGTGCACCGTCTCGCCACTCGACAACAGCCGGGCGCGCCCATCGCGCAGTGCGTCGACGACATCAGCCTCGAACCTTTTCTCGAGTGCATCGAGCGTTTCGGGCTGGTGCCACAGTGCGACCGAACGGCCGTCACGTACGGCAACGTTGATGTCGTGGAGCGCAGCCCTGGCGGAGTTCGAACCGGAGGTGAAGTCAGCAGTCACCACGACGTCAACGGAGCTGTCGGTCTTTGCTCCAGTGAGTAGTGCCGGGACCGGAAACGGCCGAGTCGCCACACGAGAGTCGAAGGGCAGCGATACAGGGAAGTTTTCGTCACGATTCCAGGCGGTGAATGCTTCGAGGTACTGGCGGCGTGCTCCGTCGACGTGCCAGAGCGACCGAATGCCCGTCGCCGATTCGCCTGTGAGTGACCCAGGGGTGCGCAGCGACACGGCAAGCGGCAGAAATCGAGACAGATGATGGACTGCGCCGAAACGAGTCTCGACACGCTTCAAAAATTCGAAGTCCGCTGCACCACGCAGTGCATTGTCCCACGGCCCAAGAATGCCGAACAGCTCGCGGCGGACCATCAACGAGGCCGTGCTTTTGCCCACGATTTTGTACGGGTGGCGTCCGTGGGCCTGGAAGATCATTGCCGGGTCGGCGCGCAGCCAGTGTGTTGCGTTGGCCGGCACGCTTGGTGCGCCCTCGAGGTGCCTGACCTGACGGTCGATGCGCTCAGGGTGAGCCCAATCATCCGCGTCGTGGACGGTCACGAATGCGCCAGCAGCGCGTTCGAGGCCGATGTTTCGTGCGGCGTACGCACCACCGTTGCGGGCCTGTGCCACAACGGAGATTCGATCGTCGGCGGCAGCGAGCGCCTGTGCGATTGCAACAGTGGCATCGGAACTTGCGTCATCGACGACAATGATCTGCAACTGCCGGTGGGTTTGGGCGAGCAGCGAGCCGAGCGCTGCAGCGATTGTTTCGGCCGCATTGAACGCTGGCATGATCACCGTGACGAGCGGACCGTCGGCACGTTCTGTCAGGGTTGCGCGGTCGACCCGCAAGTGCAGCGGGTGCGGCAGTGGCTCCGACGAAACAACCGGTGCTGCACCACCGGCACGGAGTACGTCGTTGAACAGTTCAAGGCGGGTCTGGTCTGAACCTGCGGACTCGGCTTCGAGATTGGCGAGGTGTAGTGTGAGGTGTGGGTCGTCGGGTCGGCGCTCGATCCAGTCGGCAAGGCGTGTGCGGGCCGCTGCGCTGCGGCCCAGCCGCTGATCGATGTGGGCAGCAACCACGGCGTGCTCGATCTCGTCGTCGTTGAGCGAGCCGTACCACCTATCGGCCTCGTCGACTTCGCCTCGATCCAGGTGCCAGACCGCAAGTTCGTGTGCCGCAACGGCTCGCTCACGCGGTTCGGCAAGGCCATCGGTGGCCATTGTCTGCAGTTGCGGGCGGGCGAATGACGCCAGGCCTGCCCAGAGGGCCTCGCCGAGGCGCACCGCTTGGCGCATTGTCGCTGATGGACCCGCCGCCTTGTTCGCAGCTGCCACCGCTGCAGGAGCATCAGCAGTAGGTGCAGGGGTAAGAGGTGCAGGGGTAAGAGGTGCAGGGGTAAGAGGTGCAGGAGTAGTAGCGGCAGGAATAGGTGGAGGAGGTGAAGTGGTCGGGTCGGGCTGGAGGGCACGGCGCAATCTGGACCAGGGCTTCACCTTCGTGACGTTACACCGAGCGATGCCGCCCTAGAATGACCTGATGGACGTCCTTCTCGTCTGTGATCTGCGCTTTCCCGGTGGCACGTCGACCAGCGTCGTCGATGAAATCAGGGCCGCAGCTGCAGCTGGTTACCGGCTCGGGCTGCTCCATCTCGACTCGTCGAGCCTGAGCACCGATCGGCCAATCCACCCCCTTATCCGTGCCGAACTGGACCGCGGTGCAGCGACGCTGATCTTGCCTGGCCAAGCCGTGGCCACGCGGCTGCTGGTGGTCAAACACCCGACGCTGTTCACCCTGCCGCTCGGTGGCCGTCTTCCAATCAGAGCCGACAAGGTGATCCTTGTCGTGGGCCAGGTGCCGCACGATCTTGATGGCACCGTCCACTATGACCCGGCGCGAGTCGACGCTCACCTGGTCGCGGCGCTGGGTCAACGTGCCGTGTGGGCCCCGGTCAGCCCGGTGGTTCGGGAGCATCTCCGGGCCGCTGCCGAGTCGGCAGAGATTCTTGTCGCTCCGACGGATTGGGTCGAGATCATCGACCCCGAAGGCTGGTCGGTCGACCGGAGCAACCCGGTCGACTCCGAGCGCGCCGTGATTGGCCGTCACAGCCGCCCGAGCCGGATGAAATGGCCGTCGACAGCGCAGGATCTGTTGGCTGCCTACCCCGATGACGGCAGTGTCCGGGTCCGTGTCCTGGGCGGCATCGACGGAGTTGTCGATGTGCTTGGCTCTGAGCCCACGCACTGGGAGGTCCTTGCGTTTGGTGCCGTGTCCGCTCACGAGTTCCTTGCCGGGATCGACGTGTTCGTCTACCAACATCACCCCGACCTCGTCGAAGCATTTGGCCGCACCATTCTTGAAGCGCTGGCGAGCGGCGCAGTCGTCGTTGTCCCGCCGCATTTCGAGGAACTGTTCGGCACGGCATGTCTGTACGCAGATCCTTCGGGCGTCGGTGCGATCGTGGAGCGTCTGCGGGCTGATCCGTCGGTTCGTCAACGGCAGTCAGACATCGGCTTGGCCGAACTTCGTCGCCGTTTCTCCCACGCTGCCCACGTCGCTCGGGTCGAGGCACTCATTGGACCGCCAAGTACGGCCACGCCGCGGGTGCTGCCAGCGCCCGACCCGGAGCTGATCCCGCAACGTCAGCGCGATGCCTTGCCGACTGTCGTGGTTGCGGCGCTCGGCGCTTCTGTTACCCAAGTCGAAGCAGCGGTTGCACTCCTTATTACCCAGCGGGCGTTCGCAGCAGGTTTCGTGCCGGTCATCGTGACCACTGAACGGCCGCCTGCGTCTGCGCTGGCAGCGGGCATCCAGACCGAGGTGATCACCAGCCGCCGGAACTGGCGCCAAGCACCAGAACAATGGCCAGAGTACGCCGCGGGGCGTCTGCGGATCTTTGTTCGCCAGCATCGCGCGACCAGTGTGACGGTGCTCGACCTCGCTCATCCTGACGCCTGGATTGCTTTGCGGACTCGACCGTGGTCGAGCCCCGTCGACACCGAAGCCATCACCTGAGACGCTGATTGCGGCCACCGTCGAGCCAAATACTGCGCAGATTCTGGACGTTGAGAGATATTTGTTGGTCTGATTGTGCGACGTGACGCCAGTCTCTTTGTGGCTTCGTTGCCGTGTCGCCAGGCGGTGCTCAGGGCCGCGACCAGGGTTTTTGTGCTTTGGTGGCTTGCCAAGTGTTGTCACGTAATGTTTGATTCGGTCACCAGATGTCCGTAGAGTCGCACGAAGTTCGTAAAGCCACTGTCACAGAATCCAACCTGTTACAGTTCTACGAGTTAGAAGCAGCGTGCAGCTCACAAGGGTTGCCACGTGAACAGCCGATGCCCGGGACCTCCGGGCGCCCGGCATCGACACAACCAGGAGGAACACCCTTGACTATTCGCACTTTGCGGGTAACGAAGCGAGTCGTCGCAGCGGTAGCTACCGCAGCACTCGGCGCGTCGTTGCTTGCTCTCCCATCTTCACCTGTTGGCGCAGCCCAGACGCTCAACCCGACAGTCCGCGTTTCCGGCGCTGACCGTTACGACACGGCGTCCGTCACCGCAGCCCTTGTCGGCTGTTCGAGCGACATCATTCTCGTCAGCGGCGAGAACCAGCCTGACGCCCTTGGGGCGGCGGCGCTTGCCAAAAAAGTCAATGCACCGATTCTGTTGACGCCTGCCGCATCGCTTTCCGCGGCTGCGAGCAACTTCATCGGAAAGTGCGTGACGTCGAACGGAGCCCAGACGGTCCACATTCTCGGCGGCGAAGCCGCGGTGAGTGCTGACGTTGCTGCTGCCGTCGATGTACTTCCGAGCGTCAGCGTGAATCGCATTGAAGGTCTCAACCGTTACGAGACCGCAGTGGCGGTTGCTACCGCAGTCAGCGGCCCATCCATCGGCATGTTCCTTGGTAAGCGCACTGCGTTCCTCGCATCAGGCACAAGCTACGTCGACGCCCTGTCGGCTGGCCCCGTGTCGTACCGTGGTGTCATTGGTGGCACCGGCAGCGGCCCGCACCCGATCCTCTTGACGGCAGCCGACGCGCTTCCGGCAAGCACCGATGCTGCGCTGACCTCCCTCGGGATTACGCAGGTCATCATCATGGGTGGTGTCGGTGTTGTCTCCGACTCGGTCAAGGTAGCTCTCGAGGCGAAGGGCATCACCGTCATTCGTATTGACGGCGCCAATCGCAACGCGACCGCCGTTGCACTCGCCGAATTGGCCACGAAGACCGCTGGTACCGGTGGCTTCGGCTTTGACGGAGTGAACCTCGGTCTCGCCAACGGCACCAATACTTTTGGTGGCTTCGACGCACTTGCTGCGGCCCCGTACCTCGGCAAGCTTGGAGCCCCGCTCGTTCTGACTGGCTCGATGCCGGCCGAAACGAAGGTCTTCATTGAGTCCAAGTCGACGACCCTGACCACTCTGCGTATCCTCGGTGGAACCAGCGCCGTCAGCGCAGAAACTCAGACCGCGGCTGAAAGCGCCGCAACCTTGACGACCCCCACAGCCACGATCACGGCTGAGCAGGGTCGTTCACAGTTCACAGTGGTGTTGTCTGAAGCAGTGCCTGTCGCAAATGTGGCGGCTGGCGACTTCTCTCTCAACAACGCAGCGTTCGGTGGAGGACCCACGGTTGCCGCAGCTGACGCCACCGGCACACCGTCGGTCGCAACGACGTTCACGGTTGCTGCTCTCGCAACACCTTTGGCTGCTGGCGATTCCGTGCGGCTCAACGCCGCTGCGGTCGCTACA
>Ga0335398_10009927_pt1 | contig 10915 bp, 5 predicted proteins | sample BON03_FD_205742 | JGI IMG/M metagenome (GOLD analysis project Ga0335398, IMG submission 205742) | Freshwater microbial communities from Lake Bonney liftoff mats and glacier meltwater in Antarctica - BON-03 (spades assembly) (version 2) | ecosystem: Environmental > Aquatic > Freshwater > Ice >...
TATATATATATATATACATGGATATATGTATATACATATACATGCATATATATACATACAAATATGCATGTTAAATAAATCACCAACATTAAAGAAACTGAATACTATCCTACTATAATATCCTGGCTCTCTCACAGGTTTTGAGCACTTGATACCTTTGGGTTGCAAGGAATGTCCTCCCACCTGCCGGAAAGAAGTGCATCGTAATTAATTCCTTGCCCCTGAACTGCATCACCAGAGAAAGCTTCTAGAGTGCCTTCACGCAAGGCTTCCCTCCCGAGAGAATCGACAGTGCTGAGGCAGGAATGCAGTGGCCGCTCAGCAGGTGCGAAGTAGCGCTTGTCAGCCACTTTGACGTAGCTCAGATAGGAGAGATCTGACACTTTGAACGAGTCCCATTCATTCAATTCAAACGTCACCATTCCCTCATCGTCCTTTTCTTTCTTGTCTTTTTCTCGCAGCGCTGATGCAAGCGCACCATTCATGATTTCAATGCCCACTGGTGGCAGCTTATCAGCACTAGCCTTCCAACTCAAACCAGTTGCCGCTGGATGCATCTGGATGAAGAGCTCCGCCTCAAATTTGCTCAGGCCGACATCAGGATCCGAAAGCACTTTCTGCATTTCCTTGCTTGAAATCTTCTTGTTGCGAGCCTTGTCAAGCGTGCGCGCCTTGCGGAAAATCGTGAGGCATTTGGCAAACATGATTTTCTGGATGTTTTTCCTGGCGAAGCGCCAGTTCAGCGCCATGTAGTCAACCGGTTGTGCGTCCTCATCCTCGCCTTCGATGTCATCAGCCTCGCCTTCGTCGTCGCTGTAGTCGTCGTCTGCGTCAGCCTTGTGGCTCTCCAGCAACATTTTGACCATGGTTTTGCTGAGGCCCATTTCAGGCGACTCCAGGGCCTTTTTGACGAGTTTTTTGGAGGCGAGGCCGTTGGCAGCGCGTTTCCCTGCACCTAGGCCTTTCTTTTCCTGGGACTCTTTGAGCTGTGCATAGACACACTCCCACTTTCGCTCAATGTACCGCTCAGCGTTAAAGTCACCTTGCGAGTAGTTGCGGCAAAATGAATAGTAGTCCACAAACTTCTTGTCTGTTGAAAAGGCAACAGTGCCACTCTGGTGTGCCGCCTTGATCATCTCATTTATCATTTGTTGATGATCTTTTGCAGGTGAGAACGCGGGAATCGGGTCGTCCTGCGTTTCCAAAAATTCCTTGAAGCTTGCCTGCGGGAGCAGCACTTGATTCAGGCACTTGTCCAGGCACTCCTTAAATATTTTTTCTGATAGCATACCGTCTTTCGTCGGCGTGTGCTCTTTTTGCAATGTCATGGCCTTCTCCCGCTCTTTTTTCACCTCCTCCTTCTGCCTCTTTACACATTCTATCAAGAGAACATTCCAGATTTCTACTAGCACTTTTCGCAGTATATAGTGCTTCTTTCCATTCAAAAAGTACGGGCCAGCAGCAGGCTCGCCTAGTTCCCAAGTGCGGGCCTCGACAGCAACCGATTTGAAGTAGGTTTTGTCAGCAACTCTGATGTAGCTTGTAGATGAGACATTAGGCACCTTGAATAAGTGCCATTCTTCATCGGTAAACTTATGTTTTTTTTGCTTCAGAGCCTTTTCAAGTGAAGGATTCTTGATTTCAGTGCCTACCGTCGGCTTTTCTGAACCATCCATCTTCTCCCACTGTAAGCCAAATTCTTTAATGGTATTCTGCTTGGGGATTCGTCCCTCAACGAAATAGCGCCAATGCACGAAGCCATGCATTGGAGGATCGAGGTCGTCGAGCAGCTTGTTCAGCACAGCGGGCTCTATGTTGATGCCAGCACGCTCCAGCACCCGCCGAAACTCATCCCATGTCACCATATTCTTGTGCTCAAATTCTCTGTGCCAGAGGCATACAGTGGAGTTGCAAATCTTACATCTCAACCCCTTGTGTTTGACAAACTTCCACGCTCGGTCATTTTGAATGGACCGAGAGCTTTCGAGAATCTCAAAGCACGACACCAAGACCTCCCATTTCGTCAGCTTGTATGTCAAATGAGCTTGTTGGAAGGCTGTATAAATTACAAAATAGTCGCCAGCATACTTTTGCAGCCATAGATCCCACTTGACCTCTTTCTGATCGATGAACTGCGGCTCAAGTGCCACCACAAGAGCCATGATCTGGCCAGGTGACACATCAGGCATGTGGCCCTCATTTTGCGCCTTGAGCAGCGTCGCCTGAAACTCCGGGCGATCGAGTCGGCCGCGCGCATTCAAAGCATTGCCTGCTTTACCAGCACTCTTCAACAATTCCTGGATCGAGTTCCAATTCTCTCGCACCGCTTTCATGATTTTGGCCTCGTCGCGGGCATACCTGTTCTTAAATTCGTCAAGCGAAACATTGCCATCGCCATCCACATCCATGATATCAATCAGTGTCTCAAGTTGGCCCGGCGTCAAGTCACGAGCAAACGCGAACTGCCGGCACAGCTCCCGGAATTGGCGGTAGTTGAGTTCGGCATTTTCACCAATGGCAAATCGTTGGAATTTTTCGGCGCAATCCTCCCAGTGAGGATAGACTAGTTGATGCAATATCACTTCTTCGCGGATGTAATGCAAGAGAAAGTTTTTCATGTAGTCGATCTGCCCAATGAAAGTGCCCTCTTTCTCATACAGGTCGTCCCTTTGCACCTTTTCGAGAATGGCTTTTTGTTGATCGTGCTCAAGGATCTTGAGAGCAGTCAGCCTCGAAAACCCTGACTCAAAATCCTTCCTGGTGATCATAGTCCTCGAAGAAGCTGGTGCTGTGTTAAGAGAATCGAAAACGCGCTTTATATCGGGCCACACGTTGTCAACAAGCAGCACCTTGAAAAGGATAAGATCCGACTTGAAGAGCACTGTTAAAAAAGAAGTTGAGAAGGCGTCAATGTCGACGGTGCTATGATCGAAGTTCCACCACAGCTTTTTTGCTGCCTTGCCTGCGAGCAAGAGGACGTCTTCAGAAGAGAGCCCTGACATACCAAGACCATCGCGCAGAGCACTCCCAAATTCCTTGAGTCCGAGCTGCGCCAATGTACACTCTTCTTTATCGAGATGCTCACACAGTTTCACAAAAAGGAGAAATTGGTCGTTTCCATCTTTCCTGAAGCTCTTTGGAGGCTTTCCCGGCTCGTCTTCAATATACTTTTCTACGAACTGCCGCCACTGAATATCGGTGATATTGGGGTCTACACCGGAGGAACCTTTCATGCAATCCTGAAATTGGCTCACGGTGATGGTGTCCGTGGCGTTGCCTGATGTCTGGTGCGCTCTAGCACACTTGTCTCGGAGCTTGAGCCACTTGCTTTCTTTCGTTTTGCCACGCATAGCACCAAGGATTGTAAATCGCAAGAGGACAGCCTTGATACCACCACGGCCAAACCACTTTGCTGCCTTCATGCTGCGCCGAAACAATTTGACCTCTTCTGGATCCTTGTTGGTGTCCACAGTTTTCTTTTCAGACTTGTACTCCCAGCGGCCAGCAGACTTGAAGTCGAGACCGAATCGCACGAGAAATTGCTCGAAGTCCATTTGGCTATCATTCTCAACCTGTAGCTTCGCCAAGAATGAACCGATTTCATCATCGGTGAATTTGAGCTTGAGAACCTCGGTAATACCCCTTCTCAAATCTTCATTGTCAAGTTTGCGGTCTTTATTCTGGTCCATCTGGTCGAATGCTTTTTGAAGCGAGTCCGGGAAATGTATCTGGAGTGCCGTTGAGATTTGCTTCTCAACTTGAATGGCCTGGCGCATTTGGGGCCTGACACCATACCGCGCGAGAAATTCGTGGTAGGCCAAAAAGCCGTCGCCATCCACATCGGCACGCCGCATCAGTCTGTTTTTGATAGCCAATGGCAGGCGGTCAGAAGACTTAAACACCGAGTCGATCCCAGCAAAAAACTCCTCTTGGGATAAGCGGCCATCCTTGTTCTTGTTAAATGCATGAAACGCCTGTTTGGCATCCGGGAAGTGCTCGCGGATTTTGTCTCGGGCACGAGCCTCCTCTCTCCCAACATCGTCATCTTTGCCTGCGTCGTGCAGATCATTCAGGCTCAGTTTGGAGGCAACTACAAGAAATTTACGGTAGTCTACGTTGTGATTGTCGTTTGAAAAATCTTTCATCAGTGATTCGACTCTAGCAGGTGAGAGGTTAATGCCCGCATTCCTTAGTCCGTTGATAAACTCTTCTCGCGATAACTGGCCATTGCCGTCGGCATCCATCTCCGAAAATAACTCGCCAATACCCCCGAACGTCTGCACAATATGCTGCACCAGCGCTTGATTCTCAAGAAGGTCCAAGTTCGCCACAGAATCCCCATCTACCACATCTGGCACCGTCTTGAAGTACTCTAGAAATTCCTCGTAGTCGAGCAGCCCATCACTCTTGAGGTCAGCTTTCCTGAAGATTTCTTCGAGCATTTTCGGCGCGATTTTGATTTTGAGCCTGTTTTCGATGCCGTTGTGAAAGTCTTTCTTGTTTATGATGCCGTCCTTATCCTCATCCAGCCGTTTGAAAGCTGCACTCGACGTTTTGTATCTCTTCTTAAAGCCGGCGCATATTTCCGACTCCTTCCTCTTGATAGCCTCTTCGTTCTGCGCGCTCTCTCCCTCTTTGACGCTCATGCCTGTCCTTTTCATTGTGCAATATTTTTCATACAGCACATGCCCTTGGCTATCTTTTTCAGCATCCTTGGCGAACCACAGCACTTGCGCAGGCGTCATTTTTGGATCCACTTTTGCCAGTGCCTTCTTGAAATTGTCCGAGGAGATGGTCTTCTCGTGTCTCGTGTCCATCGACTTGCACTCTTTGAGTAGCTTTTCCCATTTTTGCCGCATATTTGACGGTTCGGCTTCTGTGATACCAGACTTTCTCATTAAATCATCAATAGCTTTGTGTTTTGCATCAAAATCCTCCTGCTGTGTTCTTCGCGCGTGGACGCCATGATCTCTGCCAGCCTCCGTGTCATCTCCAAGCGTCACACGCTTTGGTGCCAAGTGCGACTTGCGCCCTACCCGCATACCACCAGTACGGGTAGAAGTGGAGAACTTGCTCGGGTCGATATCGATAATGAACGCCTGCAGATGCGCTGAAGGCGTGACGGGGTTTGACTTGACAAAGGCCTCCTCCACCGAATCCCAGCACTGTTTGAAGTCACGATCATCCTTCACCGTATAGGTATGACCATCTGCCTCGTACATGAACATAACAGCACGCCCGTATTTGTGCTTTAGCTTCTGCAGGAGGTCGGTCCAACCCATGGTCGACGGCACAGTAATAAACTTTTGCACGGCCAATGCATCCTTACACTCCATGAGCACCTGTAGCACCAGGACATGCGCAATATAAATAGCTGTCATGCTCGAACCTAGCTGCACTGCGCAAACGCAGTAGCTGCTAGCGCAAGCGCGCGCGGCAGCAGAGGGGCTTTGCCCCGGCGCCCCGACGCCGCCCCGACGCCGCCCCGCGCTAATCGAAGTTTCGCATTTAAGTCGGAGGAGGTATGCACCCCCTCTTTTTGGGCATGCAAGCTCGTGGCCGGCAAAACACCCCAAATTTACAAAAAGAGACAAAAAAATAGCGGATTTCCATATTTTTCGGATCGGCAGGTTCAAGCCTAGTGACGCCTAGCGTCGTCAACCCGCTGATTTCTCTGAAAATTAGGGGGTTTCGCCCGGTTTCCGCGATTTTGAAGGTGCGAAATTATGCGACAAAGGACCCGCTAAAGGCTGACGGCGAAGATATCTGGCTTGGATCAGCCGTTTTCTCGTGCTTAGGCCCCAAAAATCGAAAATATCTATTTTTTGCGGGTTTTGGGGTGTTTACTCAAACTGAGATTCGGAAGTTCGAGTGCTGGGCGCGGTGGCGTCGTGCGCTCTGCCGCCGCGCGCCCTTCGACACCCTTCGCAATAGAGGGGTGGATGCGAACAGACCTCTTCGAAAGCGCGCGGTATGACGCTCGAGGAGATGCTGCCAGTGTCTGTGGCGGTCCGCGAGGCCTTGCCCATGAAGGCTGTGTGGAAGTCTTTGTATACAATGAGACCTTCCTCATCAACGCCGCATCGGTTGAAGGCCGAGTCCATCTGGTCGCTCGTCAGGTCCTCGCCGCCTTCGAGCATCTTGATCGCCATCTGAAAGTCTGCCAGCGAAACTTTGCCGTCTCGGTTCGAGTCCATGTCGGCAAAGGCATCGTAGAAATCGGCAAATCCCCGTTCCAATACCTCCTTGACCCTCACAAAACTGTGGCAATTTTCTTCGCAGTGTCAGCTGTCGCAGAGCATGCCTGCGTCGTTCCGGCATGCGAGCTAACGCATACACATGCACACACAAGCCGCACGAACGTTCCATGACGTTTTGGAACATAGAACGTTCGCACCAGGAGGACGGGCATCGATATGGGAATAACAGGGGGGCACAGCAGTGGTTGGGTGTACGCACGGGTCTCGCGGCGGTCGTGCCGACATGGTATTGGCCGTGCGCTGGTCCTAGTTCCAGGGCGCTGCTGGTTGCGCAATGAAAGTCGCTCGACTCCAAAATTAGATGGCGGTACGCGAGTGCGACCAACCAAAATCTGCCACGGATAAAGCGTGAACACCAACGCTTTAACACTTCATCTCAAAAAGCACAAGCCTCTATGACAGACTTTGTTCGAATGAATCCTGATGACGGGAAAAGTTCGTGAGTACTAGAGTATTACACGAAAAGCCAGACTAGTATCGAGCATCAAGAGGGGGGATGGAGTCCTATTATGGAGCAGTGGACGAGGAGCGAAGGGAGTCGGAGAATTCCTCGGCCGACGTTGCCGCGCGCAGCCACAGGGTGCCATTTCTGCTGGCCGTTGCCGCAAGCTCTGCTCTCGCGGTGATGGTTGTGTCGGGCGGCCAGCTGCAGGCGATGTCGGGCCAGGTTGGGCTGCTGAGCGGGGGTGGGCCGCGGGCGCGGCTGGAGATGCTGGCGGAGACGAGCATCCGGACGGACCGAGCGCATCCATATGACAGGATGATTGCGGCACCGCAGGAGGTCAAGTTCATCAACAAGCACTGGACACCAGCCCACACAGTGAACCCCGCGCCAGTGAACCCGTACCATGCAGGCAAGCGGCCTGCGCAGGTGATGCACCGCGATTTTGAGCACGCTCCCTACGGCCACCATCTGCCGTGGGAGGAGGGCCCCGAGGGCGCGTTGGCCAAGTACGAGCGGAGGCCCGACGACGTGAAGCAGTACCGCTACATGGTAGACAAGGACGGAGTGGTGAAAAAGTGGACGTACGACTTGCCGCTCTCAGAATACGCTCCCGAAGATATCAAGGCCACGCAGGCTGTGCTTGACGAGTTCTCGCCCATGCCAGCCCCCAGACCCAGCGCGCTGGAGGTGGCCCATACTCTCGAGGCAGAGCAGAAAACTGATATCCAGAAGAGCTTCCGCAATGTTTTTCCCGACGGCATGTTCCACGACGCAATCATGGACGCACGCACAGGCAAGGAGCAGCCAATCCCTGGCATTGGAACGGATAGCGTCGACTGTCCGGGCGGACTTTTCCAGTGCGAGGACGCGTCTTGCGTGGCACACATTTCTTATTGCGACGGCTGCGACGTGTACCCAAAGCCTGACAAGTGCTCACCAATCCAGCCAGCCAACAGTGGGTGGCGGGCATCTTCTATTGGGTGCGCTGATCAGTCTGATATTGTCAACTGCGGCACGTCCGAAGGGAACTCGCTCTTTCTCACTGGGGAGACCGTGACTGGAGGCCTCTTCGGAAATCTGGGAGTTGATTGATCACTTCGGGCCCCTGACGTGCAAGGATCTCAGTCCGAGATCCGTGCGCGGCTTTGTCCGGGGGACTTTTACTGCAAACTCTGACGGCGACATTATTGCAGTTGCACTTCAGGCTGTTGTCCGCGTGGTTTCCCTGATGCAGTTGCTGCTATTCCGCATGGTGGACCACTGGTGCCGAAAGACTTTGTTAACCCTGTACTTGAAGGAAATGATTAGATTGCACAGATTATGCCCGTTCCTTTTTGTGCAGTCTGGCCCAAGAGTTGATACTTTAGTGCCCGAACTTATTACGATTCACGTGTGTTCGACTCAGAGTGATCCTATGTGGTTCTTAGTGAGAACGCACAGGTGATAAGCGAGATACCCTATCTGAGGCCGTAGTCTCATTAAGAACTTTGGTCACGTTCGTGACATGGTTGATTTCTAGAACAGAGTTTTCTAGTTGATGTGCTTGATACCCGTGAATATATTTATTTATTAAAAAGCCTAACAAAGGAACTTCAGAGTCGCATGTGAAATGGGACACGTGCCGTGACTGAGATAATTATAATTGTCAATATCGGGCGTGGAACACCTGAGGATCCGCCACCGACAAGGCACACAACTTATTTAGAGCCGCGACGCATTCACAGACCACCAAACGGTGCGTTTGAACACGACCCCAACTCCCATTTTAATTTCAAGGTTGCGATTCCAAAATGATGGGAAATGTCCTTTCAAGTTTGTGCGACTTCGGGCCGAGTCAGTGAATAAATCATATGTTGACAAATCGTTCGATGCGCGTTCGTATTGGAGGGACACTGAGTAGCAGGATTGCGTTGACTTTTCTTTCTTTCTTTCTTGGATGGCGAATACCCAACTTAATGACTGGACTTGGCGGATGGTGCGCACCCGATGAATCACGTAAAGCCCAAGAAACTGTCCCGGACTGCTGCCTACCGGGCGTGCGGCAATCGCAGGGGCTTTAGATCCGGAGCCAGCCGAGTGCCAAATGGGTCGGACCAGAGTGAGACCCTGCTAGTGGGTGAAAACAGTTCACAATGTTTGTGGGCTGGCGAATCTCAAATTCGATCAATTAGTATCCCCATTTAATTTTGTTGTTTGTGAAACTCAATTTCAATTCAAATCTCACTTGTTTTGTCAAGATACGGGCTCAGCACAAAAGATCTGGGGTGAGCATGCGTAATGGATGTTGAGCGTGCCCAAGTGCCCGGCTTTTGAGCGTGTCACAGTGTCCAGATCATGAGCGTGCCCGGATCTTGAAAATACTAAAGGAAAACTCCTAAAATTTCAAGAAATAACCATTCATTGAACACAAACAATCAAAGGGATTGGTTGATTTTGAGATGCGCTTCCTCGGGCTAACATTGGCAAGTCCCAACAATCAAGTCTCTCTAACTACCAAGAAACGTAGCGCCCAAGGAATGGTGCCCCCCCACTCGGGTAGTAAAGGCACCAAGTCACCCCAGAGTCCTCCAAGCAGTGCACGTCACGATTGTGAAACGAGATGCACTGCTGGCAATGCGCCTTCGGGCTGAGCCCGACTCCTTAGCAGCAGATCACAGACCAACCCACTGAAAGGACAGAGACCTGGACCACACATGCACAGCAGAGACAATAAAGATAGAAAGGGCACGCAGGAAACGTGGTAAGAGGCAGGTAGGACTGCGCACCTGGACCTAGTCTCCATATCACCCACACTTGTGAAAATACACTTTTTGCATTCTTTATTTCGTAGCACAAAGAATGTGGCATCTCATTAAATCATGCTGTTATGACAGCAGTGACTGGTGATGTAAGATAGCTCAACTCCGCCCTATATCTCTCCCCTCTTTTCCTCACACACAACATACACACAACACTTCACCCGAAACCTGTTACATTTACGCAATATTGTGTGTTCAAATGCAACATTTTAAAGTTTTTTGCTAATAAATCCAACTCAGAACGAATATCAAGGTGTTTGAGTCCCAGAACACACTCCCTTTGCGTGTGTGATTTCCAAGGCATATTTCCAGTTTTAGGCGTTTCTGGACCTTTTCTTGATTGTGGGATCAGCAACCGAGTAATTCGAGGAAGGCATGAATCTTTTGCCGAAATTCGCCACGTTTTTTGCCTTGCTATGTGACACTGACTTCTCCTGCACTTTGGCACTGTGACTGGAATCAAGCGCAGAAAAATTAGAAGAAGGCAAAACCTCCTTGCCCCACCTGGCTAGTGATTTTTTTTCAGTCATTATTCTTTGTCGATCGGTTTCGCGCAACACACTTAGTCTTGCATGCATTATATACAACATCTTCTCTGACACTGTGAATATTATCAGGAACGTATCGGTGACATTATGAGCATGCTAAGTCGTTTTTTGTGCACATAGCAGTGAACTCGAGGATGAAAAGGAGTAACGCTATTTTCTATAGAAGTGTTGAGTTTTTGTCGGGTTCTATCGATAATATCGACACTCACCCCTCGAATCTCAAGTGCCCTCATCATCAGAGCCATCGAGACGCGCAAATTTAACTTTAATGTAATATGTTGCTTGTGTGGTATGATTAGATTCATCAGACTCCGTTTTAAGCTTTCAATACTTGATATTTTAAGATTGTGTACTATTCGTGTCCAATTTGAGATAATTGAGTCCTTTTTTCGCAATCGTGTACAGAAATCTCCGATATCTACAAATCGTTTTGCCGAAGTCTGTTTTTTGTAAATTTGAGATAGCATGTATTTTATTTTGGTCAGGGTTGACTGTTGTGAGTTGTGAAATTTGTACAAATAGTCAACTTTCTGTTTTTCATGAATATACATCACGATACACTTGTGTCGATGAATTGCAGTTCATCCTCCTTAAATATGCATTGCTATTCATTTCCAAGAGAAGCAGTCACTGTCACGCTCGGACTGTGGTGCCCGGACCCACGTCGCCTGCTGTCACCACAGCGCTTGGCACCTATTTGACTCTTTCCACGGCAGGTGGCACTGGCAAATAGATTCAATTGAAAGCAAACTTCATATGCTGGAAAATAGTAGAGACAGAGGGATTATGTGATAGAGAGAAAGCAGCAAGTGAGTGAATACACTTATATTGGGCCGAGATAAGGATCTACAATGCGGTTTACGC
>Ga0335398_10009929_pt1 | contig 10914 bp, 13 predicted proteins | sample BON03_FD_205742 | JGI IMG/M metagenome (GOLD analysis project Ga0335398, IMG submission 205742) | Freshwater microbial communities from Lake Bonney liftoff mats and glacier meltwater in Antarctica - BON-03 (spades assembly) (version 2) | ecosystem: Environmental > Aquatic > Freshwater > Ice >...
CTCCGACGTACGAGTTCGTACTTTCGTGACCTGACGTTGATTGTGACCCGTGTCACCCTGACCTCTATACGTCACCTGTGACACAGACACAGACACAGACACAGATACAGACACAGACACAGACACGGACATAGACGCAGACACAGACACAGACACAGACACAAATGATGATGTTGATTGCTTTTATTACTATAAATAGTGGTTTAGTACCCTTGATTGAGGGTCTATTGGCTCAAAACATATTTTGGATTTGAGATGATCGGTGTTTGCGTTCACATCTTTTGCTTTTCTTTTTCGGAAGAAAAATTATATTAAAGGAAAAAGCAGTTAGTCCAAGATCTCATCCCGCCTCTTAGCATATACATACACATGTGTACTTTGTACACATATACGAATGTATGTATGACGATCCATCTGGATTCTTCGGGCCCCCCAGGTGTCTCATCCTGACTCTTGGGCTCACATCCGAGTACCCCATCTGTGTAGTGTGTGTGTGTGTGCGCGTATACACACACATACACCCACATACACTCCCACCCGCCTTGAAAATAGAGAAGACACAGACAACACCCCTATCTTTCCTTCTGTCAAAAATAACCACCCACGCCAAGCAACAAGTGCTTTCATAGACTAGCTGAACCCCACCATCCTCGTTCCCCCGACGCGAAATGAAACAAACTGCACATACATGCGCATATATGCACATCCTGTGGCGAACATGAAGCAAATGTGTACGCTGATGTTCACAACACCTGTCTAACGTACAACCCTGCACATGCATGGTGCTCACAACACCTGTGAATGAATGCATACTCTCCGCAAAAAAATGCATATGCGCTCGTGCATGCGCGCATATGCAACGATGCAGAGGGCAAGGCCGATGGACGCAAAAGATGGGTTTCCCGGCCGCGATTCGTGAGAAACCGCGGTGCTGGGTCGCCCTTTCTTGTGCTGGACACTCGGTGTCCACTGGACTGGGAGAGATAAAGCAGCCGTGCCCTCGTTCGCTCCGTGTCCGAGGTCTCGTGCGAAATTTTTTTTTAATCTAGCATTTTTGCGCGGGAAAGATAGGGTGCATTAGTTACGTATCTTGTTCCGTTTTGCAATGTATTTATCCGCGAGTTCTGATGTCCTCATTCCTCCTAACTGTTCTATTCCTGGGTCTCTCTTTACTTGGGCGTCTTTTATGTCCAGTGCGTGCAGGTGAGCCGGGAATTTGTGTGGTATTTGGATCCATCTTGTTACGCTTTTTTGGGTCTTACTGTCTACCCCTTTTCAGGGGGGGCAAAAGAACCTGATCCCGCTCCCTTTCTGGATGCGAGGGATTGAGTCCAGTGTGGTGTACCCCGCTCTAATTAGTTTTGAACTGATAGCCATGAAGGCCTGCTCGCCGCTCCTGAGATCTGTTAATTCGTCTTCGAGGGATTCATCCCGTCTCCCTGGGTGGGGGTTCGTCTCTTTCAACTCCTGTAATCGAGCTCGAAGAGAGTCGAAGAGGGTATACCGCTTGGGCCCATCCTATCTTTCTCTTGCCTTTTCCCCTGTTTTCTATACCGTATATGCGGTCCGGTTCTGTCAATTGTGATAGTCAGACTAGGGTCGGGAAGGTTCGTTGGATGGCCTCTCGAAGAGTAGGGTATCCTGTAGTTGTATCTTGGATTTCTGTTTTCATTGTGAACGTGTCCCCTCCTTCGAACCGCATAGTTACTAGTTTCCCCTCTGCAGACACCTCCATGGTTTGTGCTCGCTTCCACTCATTTTTGTTTTGTATGTGCACCAGGTGTTGGGTATTTTTCATTGCCTGAGCTAGATTGATATTTGCCGCTGAAGCTATCCAATCCGGGTTAAATGGACCCCAGCTTACTTCTATTCCTATCGTATTGGTGAGGTGGCATGAACACACGAAGGAGTTCTGACTCGCTTGGTCGCACGTTAGGAATTCCGCTTCAAATTAAAGGTCCTCCATGTCAAGGCATCCGTGTTTTTCTACGGCATCTTTATATGTGATTTCTGCAAGTTGTCATGTTCCGTCATCGAATTGGCAGCAAGGGATTAGGTGGCCCCACGCGGCTAGACATATGATGGCCCTTGGCATTTTCATCTGGAGACCTCCTTGGTCTTTGGGAAAGTTGAAAAGGGCCGTAGACGTGTTAGGCGACATCTGCCATGCTTCCTAGTTGCATCTTACAAAGGCTGCCGTGAGTCGTTTGAATTCTTTCTCCGGCCAAATTATTACCGGCCCTGAAAAGGCAAGGAGGGGGGCCAGAGTGCACTCGATTAGTCTCAGGCTGTTCAAGTTTTCGATTGAAAGGTCTCTATTTTGACACAAAAAAATCGCCATTTCTGTCATTCCATCCATGACGTATCGTCTTTGGGCGGTGCTATCGAGCCACATGTTGTATCGTATTCCCAAGAGTCAGATTGGTGCCTGGCCATGGATTACCTTTTGGTCTGTTCCTTTATATTTGATTCCTGCAGGTTTCTACGTGTGTTGGCATTCCAAGCAAGGTGCGTTGAGGTGGAGTTGTGTTGGGAAGTGACAGTTTCCTTTTTTTTGGTTGCATATAGGACATTGTCTGCTCATCGTTGCCAGGTTCGTCTGCCAGTCTTCTTGACCTTTTGTGCTTAGTTGTATGGTGTTGTCTACATCCAAGGCCTTGTCCATGGCCCCGAGAGCCTGGATTTGGGGGTTTAAGATATCCGGACCTGTTTCTCTCTTCCTCTTGGCTACGTCTGTTTTCGTCCGTTCAAATCACCTTTCCGAACCCGTACCATACATATCGCCCGTGGCTAAAGATTTCGGGATTGAGATACTGAGACTGCTCCAAAACTCGAACTCTTGGATCATGTCGAGCAGCTTATTGGCATCTCTGACGGTGAACACATATGTAGACAGGTCATCAGCAAAAGCCGCATGGTTCCATTGAGGTGTTCTCCTGATGCCATGTGTTATACCGGTCGCATCCAGCAGTCGTAGAAGGGCGTTGAGGAATAGGTCAAACAGGAGGGGGGAAAGTACGGATCCTTGTACAGTTCCCGTGTCCAATTGTATGGGGGCGGTGCATTCTGAGCCTACTTGTATTTTCATCCACGAGTTGCTGCACAGAGCTTCGAGAAAGCCCACGTCTGGGACTCCCAGTCCTCTGAGGATTACCCAGACAGGCAGGAGTGTCCTGCTGAATTGAAGGCATTCTTGAAGTCTACATCAATACGGATTAGAGTACTGTTCTGTTCCATCACTTGTTGTTGCACCCAATGGGCCAATTGTACTACCATTTGTACTCCGCGGTGTGCTCGAAAACCATATTGGGAGCCTTCTGTTACTGCGTATTTCTCCAAGAGTCGCATAAGTCGGCTTGGAATTTTAATGTTAATCAGCTGGTATATGGTATTCAGGAGTGCTATGGGTCTGTAGTGATCAAGAATGGCGATGTCTGCATCCGTATGGATGGGGACTACTTTCGACATCAGTAGGTCCTGGTCGCAATCATACTCTCCTGCCAGTATCTTGTTTACTAGGAGGCGGATGCGCCCTTGGAATGGGACCAGGGCTTGTTTGAAAAGGTCTGCCTGTACCGCCGAGAAACCCGGGGCCTTATGAGAGGGCATTCTTTGTATAAATTGTGCAAATTCTACGGAGGTATTCACTGGTTCTTGGATTGTCTCCCCTATCACTATTGTCTGAAAATCAAATATTCCTGCTTTGTCTAGAAAGGTTCTATCCTTCGTGAGATGTCTTGTGCTGCGAAAGTGTGTCTGGTCTGTCCTAAAGCACGTTCTATGCTACGGGTTGGGGAGGGTCGTTGTGGCATGGTGCTCTTGGTTACGCGAGACAGGGGTATAGGGCCCGTTTTGCCACATTCTGAATAGCCCCAGGTGGCGTATGGGTGATAGGCGTTCTTTTGAAAGAAAGTTTCAATTCCTACAAGCAGGTTATCCCCTTTCCAGGGTCCAGTATCATGAATGAGGGATCTTGTCCCGAGGTCCTGTGAGGGAGTTTGGGTCTCTTGTATAAGGAGGGTCATCTGGGCCAGGGCCTCCAGTCTGATTTCCACCCCCTGCTGAGACAGCTTTGTCGAGTGGGATTGAAGTTTAGTGGTACATTCTTTGATCCATATTGTTGTCCGTTTCTCCCGCTCCTGTTGTGTTATTGATGAGGATACGTCCTCTTTCCAAGTCCACTTGAGTCCGCACGGGCAGCTGATTTCAATTTCCGTCAGTGGTTTGCTGGTGTTATATTTCCCCGTGATTTTTTTAATCCCTTTTATACCATTCTTGAAGGTCTCATTCTTTCTTTCAATGTCCCTCCTGTCGTCATGTCTGTTTTGCTTCAAATTCTCCTTGTCCATTAGTTTCTTGGCTTTGTATTTTTCTATTGTGAGAAGGGTCTTCCATTTTATGTGTTGCCAAACCAATTTCTAGAAGGTGGCTCTGACGTGGAGGAATTCCAATCCCTGCATGGCTCTCCGTGTGGCTCCTTTGATCTTGACCTTGGGTTGTATCAGCACTGGCTCTGTTAGCGCTACTTTTAACAAGGAAATCCTATGCCGCAGGGTATTCTGTGTTTTATTTCTGTGTTCCTTCCTCTCCCCCGCCGTCTGCGAGCCTTCCATGCTTTATCCTGCAGCCATCTGCCCTCTTTAGCCAGGACGTCTTGTTCCTTTTGGATCAGGTCTGTTAATGCTTGGCCCGTCGGGTTTTCTGTCAAATTTCCTTGGATCCGTTTCTTGATTCATACTTTGCAGTCGTCTACGTGTCGTTTGAAGAAAACAGTGTGAATTCGTTGGGAGAAATCCGTTGGAGGGGTCCGTGCTGGGTTGGCCAGTCTGGGGAAGTTCATATGGGGGAGTTGGGTCCAGATTTGATCATGGTCGAATTTCTTGTGGGATTTAGGGTTCGGCTTGGCGACCTGAGGTGGGAGATGGTAATTCCATGTAATCACGTGATCCAGTGCCGCTTGGCACCCCTTCCCCTTCCATGTGTGTTCCTGTTGTACGTAGGAGTGCCCTCCAGTGCTGCTGAGGAAGTGTTCAAGTTTGTTGTCGGCCATTCCTGTATTCTTATTAAGGGGTTGTGCGTAGTTCCACCGGCAACCCGGATGTGCACTGTTCAGGTCACCCTGCATAATTATACGATATTTTTGCTACTTGGTTATCCAGTTTTACGTCATATTCCACTTTTCAGTTTGCCCCGTAGGGTTGGAGGGTGTGAATTGGTAGAAATTCATAAACTGGAAGGTGGTCCCTGTTGGTGTTTGTCCCTGAGTGACGGAAAGACGACCATCTATTTCCTGGTGAATATCTGGCTTCATTAGTCTGGGGTGCGAACATCGTACTTGTATGACTTTGGGGAGAAAAGACGAGGGTAAGGCTGTTAAGACTGAAAGTACATAAGGTTAGTCTCTACTATCTTTCCTTGGGCTCTGGGATGTGGTTATGTAGATCCAGTGGTGGGGGAATATGCGTTGGAGTTCTCTCTTTACCGATTTTTTTCTTCGTTTTGGTATTCATACATCCTGGAGGCGTCCCTGCTCAAATATTTTTTGCACTTCCTCCTTACTGGTCTTGTATCCGTGAGGCCCTACGTTCCAAGACACTGCTTTCTCCACCTTATTCGTTGCTATGGAGCCAGATATCAAGAGGTTCAAAATCCAACCGGTTCTCGGAGTCTTGATGTCAATCTCTGAGTGCAACTCCGCCCATTTTTTCTACCCAGTCAGGATCGGGGCCAAACTAGCTTGTTTTTGTCGGACATAGGTCCCTGAAAACCCAAATACGTTTTCCGCCATTGATCCCACAACATCATATCCCTTCTTTCCAAATTTCGTATCCAGGATCTGACATTTGTGTTCAGGGCCAAAAAGAATTCTACCATTAGTTTCCAGGAGTGTCTTGGGGCGTGGGTGAGACAATGTCTCTTTATTTAGTCTTCAGGGATAGTTAACCAAAGTTCCTCGTCTGAAAGCCAGTCTCTCTGAATGTCATGGAGGGTTCTCATTCTGGAGAATATGCGTCCAAGACCAGTTTCCGCATCTGATGTTTTCTCAGTGGGTTCTAGGACTATGGAGTCTCCTGAAGTACCCAGGTTGTTAAGTTTCCGTACCACATCCTCATTCGTGTCTGTTGCTTCTGCGTTCCGGAAGATGCATTCCAACAGGTCTGCAGGTGACCAGCCCTGGTTGTTGGGTGCTGTGTCTAGGAGTGCTTGTAGCATTCCTCGCGGCATAGGGTTATCTCTGTGGGGTTCTAGGGCCCATGCTTGGAGGAATTTACCTATATCTTCAAGGTCTGTGCCCCCTTCCCATTCATTTTGTATTATGGCTGATACTGCTACGCAAAGGAGATGTGCTTTTTTAAGGCGTGCTATGTGTAGATCTATAATGGGTATGAACAAGACCGGGTCGTCTTCTGGGTCTTCGATTAGGCATTTGATCAGATCCTTGATTCGTAATTCATAGGGAATTTCAGGCGTCAGAGGTTCGAGGTCTAGCGATTTGCTAGTCATCTCTATAACGATTGGTGTGCCAGACAGTTCGCTCAGAAGGCTGATTAGGTCCTCCATCTGGCCTTGGCTGAGTTGAAGGTAGATGGGTATGAGTTTGAGTAAAGTAGATAGCCCTCCTTGGGGTTGTCTCAGCTGTTCCACCAGGTGTTGTGGGTTTGGGTATGAGTTGTTAGCCCTCCTTGGGGTTGTCTCGGCTGTTTCACAAGGTGTTGTGGGTTGTCCATTTTATCTACTATGTTGGTTGTCGCGTTGTCATCCCTGCTCCCTTCAGTTAGCTGTCTCCATTCATTACTGACTTCAGGTTCAGGGACCTGTGGTGTGGTGATGTGTGGGTTGAATAGTGTTTCTGGCTCCCATTAAGTTTCTCTGGGTGTTTCCACTATTGGTTCAGAGTAGGTCCCCGTGTCCCTTCTTTCTTGTCTGGGGGAGGTCTGTCCGTGGGACGCCTGTGTCAAGAAGTCTGGCTGTGGAACTTGGATTTCTTTGTTCTGCCTCTTGCCCGGTCTAGGGTTGAGGTGTCCTTGGGCTGGCAATTTACTCTTTTGTTTTTGGGTTCCAACCTTCGGTTCTGTCTCCATAGTTTCTACACTAGGATCTGTTTTTCTGTACATCAGGATGTATGCCTGTGTTTGGAGTACTTGCAGCGTCGGAATTTGTAACGCGATGGCATTATTGAAGAGGGTCCACTCGTCTCCTCGCTTCGTTATTGCTGTATAATGCCCATTGTCTTTCGTGCTGTGAAGTGATATGATCCTTACCAATTCCATGTAGTGGGGTTGTGGTGATCTCAACATCATGTATGGTTCAAGGTCCAGGGTAGTGGAGGGCATGTGTCAGGATTTTTCAATATGGGGGGACAAGGAAACAATTCAACAGCATCCTGTCGATTTGTATATGATGGGACAAGCAATCTCACGTAAAAAAGCCTTGTCCCAGGTCCTGAGACAAGGATGATTTCATCAAATCAATTGTCAATTAACAGAAAAAGCAACCAGCCGCTTGTTTGCAAACTTATACCAGGAGAATCGCCGGCTCTTGACGCATCTTTTTGTATATGAAAACATTTTCGTAATGATTTTGTGGACAGTCCGCCGTCTAATTCCTTCCCACAGTCAGCCAGCCAGCTCTGCTCCTGCCAAGAGGCGTTAATGGAAACACCCAACTCGTGCCTGTTTTACCAAATGTTGCTGACATGTCATCACCAAGATTTTTGGTTTCAGGACGTTGCTGACAAGCCAGATATTTCTTCCGATGAAAAGCCCCCAATGCACGAACTGGACAGGTAAATTTGAACCAAATTTTGTACCATTTTTCACAATCTGGATGCCAACCTTTTGGGAAATAAGTATGCAACAAGGACGACGAGTTAGTAAGCGGCAAATCAACAGCAACTGTTTTAAAATATGATAAATTGTCTCGGCAGGGGATTCAAATAATATATGTTGACATTGTCTGTTGTTTGCAGTACTGTAAAACTTCAAAGGATTGTTTTGCAATTGTTTTTTGATGGGATATGCAGGGATGTAATCGATAGTCTCACTGTGTTGCTCTCAATCTTTTGGGATACTTCGAGAAATAAGCATGACTCAATCAATAGAAGCTTGCAAACATTGTAAACACAGCAACTCTGCATTGCTTGATTGTGAATTCGTTGAAACTGATTTCTGTCTTTTTTATGTAAATTATGAAAGATGTTAGTCCTTTGGCATCCCTCTCATATGCCACTAGTTTGAGTCGTGTAATTGCCATCACAACAACATATTTCTCAAATTTATGGTGCAATTTTCACTAATTTCCACACCCACACATAGGACGACCTAGAGAAAATTCTGAATGTTTTGGTTTGCAATTTACTACATCTGAGGAGCCGAAATACCTCGTCTTCGACAATTTTGTCCGATTTTGCCAATTTCGAGAATAGGTGGTCATCAGCGCTGGAGTGGATTGTCTTTACTTCGAGTAGGACTGCAAGGCTAGAGCTCACTAAGGTGCTCGACGCTGGAAAGAATTGGAAGTGATTCCAATTTGGGCTTGAGGGTAACCGACGGACTGACCTTTGGTCCTAAGCCGGGTGCAATTGATAAGGGTTAGGCTTGTTTTAGTCAACCTCAATCCAATAAACGATAAATACATGAAACCAAAAAATTGAAAAGGAGGGAGTTTCGACACCCCAAACTGCAATACCTGAGGGTGGTAGCACAGTGGGAAGGACTATCCGGTGCTCCCGTCGGGGGGAAGGGCATGCCCCCCTTTTCTATTCGACTGCCACGGACCCTGGCAATGGGATTTCGCCCTCGCCCGGGTCCTGGTGGCACTCGCTGCACAGGAGCTGAGCGCTTGCCAGCAATTCAAACTCTGGGGCGTGTTATGCCTCCGTCCTCTCACGCCTGGCAGCCCTGCCAGGTGTGTCAGTTCTCTGAGTTGGCCAAGTACTATCAGCTGCAGCAGGTGCTGAGAGATGCCGATGCCTGTGCGGTTGCGGTCATTGCGGCATGGTGAAAGAAGCTGTGGCGCACTGAAGGGCCTTGACAAACTCGGCATCAACCTCGCGACATTGTTAGCCGTTATTGCCCTTGCGTCCCCCCCGGTTGATTCCGTCTTTACTGTTATACGGGCGCCCATTGAGGCCCTCAACCATCTGGATGCGGCTGTGGACTTTATCTGGGATGTTGCCCTGGTTGCGGGCAGTGAGTTTGATATACTTTTGCGCTAGAACAGAATAACGCTCTGTATCAATGTTGTCAAGCATCTTGTTGTTACTGGCTCCTTGCCAGAGGGTATATCGGCTGTAGGAACATCGCCTTTTGCACATCGAATAACTAACATTCGAAGGGTAACGTCTGAATAACGTTCATTAAGTTCCATTGTAAAGCGTCTTAAGACTCGTACAAAGCCTACTTTTTGTACTGTCATGAAAGCTGTCAATAAATTGAACAAAACTATAGAAACAAAGAGCGGTGTTATTGGCATCGCAGACGGATTAGAAGTCGCTCACAACAGTTTCATTACTGTAACGGAAACTGGCTCCGGAATAGCAGATCGCGACAATGCTGTAGGTCAGCGCATCGGCGATAAAATCCTCCCCCACCACTCTCTCCCCTTTTGATCCAACTTCGTACGGGCTCTAAAATGACTGCTTAGTGTGAACGACTGGGAGATGACGCCATGGGCGTACAGGGCAGCCGAGCTAGTCTTGCGGAGGTTGGGTTTCGTGTCGTGCGTGCTGTTGTTATCCTCCCTACAGATATGGATGCTTGTGTTCTGCATTCTGCTGTTCTTGGTGGATTTGATGCAGGTGTTGCCAGGCCTCTCTAGGCATTTGAGGAGCGAAAAAGTGCGAACTGGGTGTCTTTCAATTTCAATGTTTCTGGATGCTCTTGCTGAGTTTAATCCTTAACAAACATTCTTAAATTCAAAAAAAAATGCATGGACCTGTCGGGTCCCCAACCGAGCAGTTTTGGATGCAGTGGACCAAACTGGGATGAATCTGGCCCCGATGAAGACGGGCACTCCACGAATCACCCTTTCGTGCCTGCCAGAATATTGACAGTCGAGCTCATGGGTTGACACGAGCGCTCTTCACCCAAAGCGCAGGAACGCCTCTCCAGTTCTGCTCAGACACATATTAGTGTAGAGATGGGTCGTATTTTAAATTAGGTCACAATAAAAAATGAAAATGTGTCTGGAACATGCAACCAGTATGGAATGACAGTGTCTTTCAGTTTATGTCTGTGTACTCGTGTGGGAATACCCTGTTTTGTGTGTTGAAACACCTTGGTCACCATTCCCAATTATAAATGCTCGTTTTAGAATTTCCAAATTCCACTTTCATACCTCTTGCACAAGTGCTAATTTTTATGGTCACAGGTTGCTTGATCTGAACTCCCCTTGGTCCACTTCCAACTTAGAGATGTGTGTTGGACTGATGGGAATATGACGCCATGAAATTGCTCCATCCTGCTCTCCAGCATTTCCGACAATTTCGGCAAAGACAGCATGTTGGCATGGATCAAGTATGGATTTCAGTGAGATGTGTGTGTGGGGTGAGGGGTGGTGAGTGGTGGTCGCGACGTGATGATTGTGACTTTACATGTATGAGGCACATTTCGAATGTCAAATGACTCTGATTGAATCATAAGCAAACACACACACTTCCTCAAAATTACAGATTCCATGGGGGTTCTGTTCCACAAAAGGCGATTTGATAAACACGTGTTGTGTCATTTTTACTGGCGTATAAAATGAGTTTACAAAAAGTAAGGATCGGCTGGAAGTGCAATGTATCCACACCTGAACCACCAACTGTCATCCTTTTCCTTACCAAAGTGGGGGCACGGAAGGCCATCTATATGTATATATATGTATATATACATATATATATATACATATATGTGAAATATATATATATAT
>Ga0335398_10009935_pt1 | contig 10910 bp, 7 predicted proteins | sample BON03_FD_205742 | JGI IMG/M metagenome (GOLD analysis project Ga0335398, IMG submission 205742) | Freshwater microbial communities from Lake Bonney liftoff mats and glacier meltwater in Antarctica - BON-03 (spades assembly) (version 2) | ecosystem: Environmental > Aquatic > Freshwater > Ice >...
CGCGCGTGCACCCCCCCCCCTTGGACCCAACGCTCGGCGCGCCCGAAAAGCCCATCCACTCGACTGGGTCCGATGGAGCCGACGCAGGCCGAGTCCGCGCCCACTTGGCCCGACGAGCAGCCGCGCGGCCGGAAGCGGCGGCGCATCGGTGCGGGCGGCGGCGCGGCGGTGCGGTCCTCGACCCGTCCGCATGACAAAGCGAGGCGAGCGGCGCGGGCCGCCGCCGCATCGCGGGCGGCCGCCGCCGCTGCGGCGCTTGTGCAGGCGGTCGCGGTCAAAGGCCCCGGGGGGTGCGGGGTGTCGCCTGCCGCGGCCAATCTCCACAGCGCGGTGCGTCGCGCCCGGTCCAAGGCGCACGGCGCGGTGTGGGACCACAGCCGCGAGGCGCTCATCGCGGTCTTGGCCGGCGGCTCGCCGCTCGGGTGCGCCGCAGCGGCCCAGGTGTTGCGTGTGCTGTCCCGGGGCGCGCCCGCCCGACTCGCCGCGCTGACCAGCAGTCTCAAGGTGCTGGTCCGGCTCACCTGCGGCCAATGCCCCACCGGGTGCCGGGCGGCTGCTGTGGCCTTGATCCAGCTCGTGACCACTGGCGACGGCGGGCGCAGCAGGGCGCTCGCCGCGGTGGGCGGCATTGGGCCAATAGTTCAGCTGGCGCAGGCCGGCTCGCACTACAAGGACCGGCAACTGGCCGTGCAGGTGCTGTGCGACCTCTCGGCCGACCCCGCCCACCGCGATGCGATCGGCGAGCGGGGCGTCGAGGTGCTGGTGGCGGCGCTCCACTCCTCGCACCGCAGCGCGGCCGTCGCGTCGCGCGCGCTGGCCTTCCTCTGCGAGGCGAACGAGCCACGCAGCGCGGCCGCCGCCGCCGCGGGCGGCATCGAGCGGCTCATGCGGCTCCTTCGGGGTACCACCACCCCCAGTGGCCGCGAGGCGTCGCGCCAGGCGCTCGACAGCCTCGCGTCGAGCCCGGAGCGCATGGCGCGCATTGCAGCGGCGCAGGTGGTCGAGACGCGCCTTGCGGCCGGAGGGGCGCATCCGGCGGGCGGCGCTGACTAGCACGGACGGGTTAGGGAGAGGGGTGGGCTATCCACGCGCTGTGGCGCCAGCACCGGGCATGACCAGTGCGCGGCTCTGGGGGTGGGCGTGCACCACATAGCTAGGAAGAGCGCACTGACCGGTTCCCCCGAGCGCGCTGGGCGCACGCATCACGCGTGGGGCGCACGCGGCGCATGGGTGAACTTGACCGGGTGCGGCGGGGGGGAAGGGGGGGGGCGCACGGCCGGACCCGTGGGGCGCACGGCCGGACCCGTGGGGCGCACGGCCGGACCCGTGGGGCGCGCGGTGCCCACGAACCAGAAGGGGGTCCACAGCCACCGTGAGTTGCGAGTGCCTGGCGTGCGTGCAGGGGGGCCAAGCCAAAGGGGTACGGGCCGACCCTACAGCCCTGTGGAGGGGCGCAGCCCGTATGCACCGATGCACAGCGCGGTCAACCCGAGGGCGCCGATGGTGATACCGGCCACGGTGTGCAGGTTGTCGCAGCGAGCGGCGGCGGTGGCCCGGCTGCCGCGTTGTGCCAGTCGGCCTCCTCCAGGTTGCACCCGCACCCCTGGACACATGCGCACCCGGTTTCCACACAGACCCGTGCCCTTGGCTGCGTCTGCTCGCTGCGCTCGCTGCACCCCTGGCCGTGCACGCACACCACTGTTCGCACCCGCACCCCTGGCCGCGCGCACACCCGGGTGCCTGGCCGCGCGCGCATGCGCTTTGGACTTGGTCGCTGCACGTGTTGAGCTCGCTGCGGGCTGGACTTTGTCGCTGCACCTGTTGAGCTCGCTGCGCTCTGGACGCGGTCGCTGTGTGCGTCGAGCTCACCTGTGTACTCGGTCGCGATTGAACTCCCTGCGCTCTGGACTTGGTCGATGCATGTGTTGAGCTCGCTGCGCTCTGGACTTGGTCGCTGCATGTGTTGAGCTCACTGCGCCCTAGACTCGGTCGCGATTGAGCTCGCGCTCTGGACTTGGTCGTCGCATATGCTGAGTTCAGCCTGCTGCGCTCTGGACTCCGCTGCGGTCGCTGCATGCGCATGGATAACGAAAAATGTCCCGGTTTCATGGATAACGAAAAATGTCCCGGTTTCCTCGTTCACGTGAATCTCCTTTCTGCAAAGTGCTGTCTGCAAAGTGCGCGCTGCAGCGCCGCCGCCATGGCGCCGCCGCGCCATGGCGGCGCCGCTCCCATGGCGGGGTCCGTCGTGATGCGTTGGCCCATCGCCACTGCTGCGTGTGGGGCGTCAACCCCGACCCCCCCCCCCCTCCTAATGACAGGTGTCAAGCCATGGACGGGGTTCCCCCGAGCTGCTCCAGTGGGGCGGAGGACGGGCGCCAGGGCAAGTGCACACGGGGTCCAGGCGAGCGTTTCCCCGAGCCACTGCCGCGTGTGCGTCGCTGGTGGACACGAGCTGACCCCCCTCCCCCCGCCGCGCAGGACTGGGAGCTTGGGTTCCCGGTGCGACCGCCGGCACCGCCGGCACCGCCGGCAACGCCGGCAACGCCGGCAACGCCGGCAACGCCGGCAACGCCGGCAACGCCGGCAACGCCGGCAACGCCGGCAACGCCGGCAACGCCGGCAACGCCGGCAGCGCCGGCAACGCCGGCAACGCCGGCAACGCCGGCAACGCCGGCAACGCCTTCGACCTCATGGGCATGTCCGACGACGCCTTTGCGCTGGTGCTGACCGCGATCGACCAGCCGCAGGCTGCAGCGCGCATGCTCGCCACATGCCGGCGCGTTCGCTTGGCGGTTCCGGTTCCGGTTCCGGTTCCGGTTCCGGTTCCTCCGGCTCCGCTCGTCTCTACGAGCGAGCTGGGACCCAGCGCGCCGATGGTGGTCCAAGTTCAGCCCATGTCGGCCTTCCTGCACTCGCCCGCTGCAAAGTCGCGCCGCCTGGGCGGCAGTCGCCCAGGCCTAGGCGGCGGAGGCCTTGAACTGGCCGCCACGCACGGCTGGGTGGAGCTGCTCCCGGGGCTGGTCGAGCACAGGGAGCGATGAAGCAACGAGACGCGCCTTCAGGCCGTGCGGCACAACCACCTCAAGGTCGTCGACTGGGGGCGCTTGCACGCCCCCGCCTTCTCCTGGGGGAGTACCTGCAGCGACGTGGCCGGTGCCGGCCACCTCGAGCTGCTGCAGTGGGCGCGCGCCCAAGGCGCCCCATGGGACGAGTCGACCTGCGGCGCCGCGGCCCGTGGCGGCCACCTCGAGCTGCTGCGGTGGGCGCGCGCTCAGAGCCCGCCCGCCCCATGGGACGGGTCGACCTGCGGCAATGCGGCCTATGGCGGCCACCTCGAGCTGCTGCAATGGGCGCCCGCCCAGGCCCCACCAGCTCCCTGGGACGTGCGCACCTGCTTGGCCGCGGCCGGTGAAGGCCACCTCGAGCTGTTGCAGTGGGCGCGCGCCCAGAGCCCGCCCGCCCCGTCGAACGAGTTCACCCGCCTCCTCCTGCAGCTTCGCGGCGAGGGCCAAAGCGGCCCAAGCGGTAGCGATGGCCAAAGCGGTGGCGATGGCCAAAGCGGTGGCGGCGAGGGAGGCCAAAGCGGTGGCGGCGAGGGAGGCCAAAGCGGTGGCGAGGGCCAAAGCGGCCAAAGCGGCGGCGGTCCATGACGGCCACCTCGAGCTGCTGCAGTGGGCGCCCTGGGCGCCCAGGGCGCCCAGACCCCACCCGCCCTGTGGGACGCGTCGACCTGCAGCGCACCGGGGCGGCCTATGGCGGCCACTTCGAGTTGCTGCAGTGGGACGAGCACACCTGCTGGATGGCGGCTGGAAGCGGCCACCTCGAGCTGCTGCAGTGGGCGCTCTGGGCGCGCCCAGAGCCTGCTCAGTCCATAGAATGAGAGCACGTAGGCGGCTTTAAACATCGCTGCGGTCGCCGGGGCGTTGATCACGCTGCGCTCTGGACTCCGCTGCGGTCGCTGCGGTGGGTGTTGGGGGACAACCGGAGCTCGCTGCTCTCTAGACTCCGCTGCGGTCGCTGTGGGGAGAGCTGAACTCGTATACTCGGTCGCGATCGAGCTCTCGCTGGGCTCTGGACTTGTTTGCTACATATGGAGCTCCTGGCGTGGGCATGCACCCGAGGCCGCTCCGTGAGGCTGGATCGAGCTGCATCGGCACCCCCCAGTGCACAGGGGGCAAGGGCTGGGCCGGGGGGCCAAGTGTACTGGCGCGTTGTGCTGTGGCATGCTGGCGCGGTGTGCTGGCGCGGTGCGCTGGTGCGGTGTGCTGGCGTGGCGCTGGGGTTACCCCTTACCCCGAATCCCCCGCTGGGTGGGTAGCCGGTCGGCAATTGAACGGGGTTAGTTATATCGAAAAAAAGTTGGTGACAGGTCGATAACACGCGGTATAGATCCAGTCCACGTTGACGGCCCGGTGCGCCATGCCGCGCGCGGGGGCGACGGTCGAGCGCTGGTCGACGCCCTCGGCCCCGTAGGCCGCTTCGATGGTCGCCATTAGGTGGCGGGTTCGAGGGTTCATGTCGCAGAACTCGGGTTCACCCGCGTCGTGCCAGTCAGTAAAAACGCGCACCATCCCACAGGACCCCGTTGCTGGTTGCGAGTACGGGAGCTGGGCAACCCCACACAGAAGGGGCCAAGGGGACAACCCCCAGATGCCACCTGTGGCACCCCCATGGGCGTGTGCGCATCCTGGCATTGCACGCACACTCCTGCTCGCACACTCGCCACCCCCCCCCCTCGCTTGCCCATTGTCACTCGTATTCGGATGCACTTGCGCCGCGCGTGAGCGCGGGGGCACTCACAGTGGAGACAGAAGACGACACGGTGCGGTGAAATCGGGAAAAGCGGAACTCTGTGTCATATGGCTGGTACACGCGATAGTCTTGCGCGACACCGTCGATTGCGCCTTCTGCCATGGCTCGGGTCATCACCTCGGCCCCGGAATAGTCGTCGAGGCGACCGGAGCGCGGCAGTCCATCTCCATCGAACGACTGGCCGACAATGCCATGCGGGGGCCAGGACAACTGAGCCTCCGACCCACGGGGCGTCATTGAGACGTCGAGCCGGTGCTGCGGTCCGCTCACGCGCCCAAACACTTGGCGCACGCGTATGCCAATCTCCCACTCGGGTGTCGAGATGTTCACCGAGGACAAGTTGGTGTGCACCTGTGTCTGTTTACACACTTTGCGGGCCATCGGGCCGAGTGTGAACAGGTTGCCGCCGCAGGTCCCGTTGACTATGCGCCACCCCCAGTTGTTGACCCCGACCTGCGCCGCCCAGAAGGAAATGTTCGTCCACTTTTGCTTGGGTTGAAAGAGCGAGGCCACGTGGACCTCGGTCATGAAGGTGCCGTGGACCAGGGTGTCGCGCAGCCGAAAGTCGCTAGCGGTGGTGCGCACGTTCAGGCTGAGGTCGCGCGCCGATAGAAAGTTGAACAGGCAGCCATCGCAGCCGCGGAAGTCGGCGTGTCCGCCGTGCGCGAGGTGCAAGTGTGGATATTGCTGGGCGATTGCCCCGATCGTATGTGCCACAGTGGCGTTCATGCTGCCGGAGGACACCACCACCATGGATGTCAGCAGGATGAGCTCGTCCACCGCGACGGCTAGGTCGGCCACGAGTTGCTCCTCGATGTATGTCCTGGTCGAGGTGTAATCGGCGCCGTGTCTCAGGGTGACGATGGCTGTGAAGCTACCGTCTGGATTCTCAGCCACGTCCACGTCGACTGCTTGGCCGTCTAGGAGTTGCAGGATGGCATCCTGCATTGACGATATCGCCACCGCGCGACGCCGCGAAAGAGAAGCGGCAGGGGGAGACCCACACGCGCGGTGGTAGGCGCCCGGGAAGGCGGCGGAGGCAACGGCCTCGCCGCAGAAGGCCCCACCGCGGGCGTAGCAGAAGGGGCCGGTGGTGTCACCGCCGTGGCCCCCGCAGCCGTGGTAAGTGGACGGGATTGCGATGCCGCCGCTCTGGTTGGACGCGGCCGTGGCGCAGCTGCACGGTGTGGTGAAGGAGACGGTAGCCACCCGCACCACTGCGAAGGATGGGGACAGTGGCGGCAGCGGTGGGGTGGGGGCGGGCGGTGGGGGGGGTGGCGAGGGTGGGCGGGATGGAGGCGGCGGTGGTGCAGGTGATACCGGAGGCGGGCTGGGGGGTGGCGCGTGGGGTGGCGGAGGGGGGCTGGGCGGAGGCTGCGAGGGCGGCGGCGGCGGCCGCTGGGGCACGGTACCGGGGACGCCCGGGGGGGAGGAGGGCGGCGGCGGCGGGAGCGGAGGCGGCGCCGGCGGCGCCGAGGGCGGCTCGGGTGCGACGGAGCAAGTGAGGTCGGCCAGCGGCGCGAATGCGAGCCCCGCGTCGGAATAGGGCGCGATGGAGGACCCGTGGAAGTCCTTGTACCTCCACGGCACCTTCTTGGCCCCGGAGGCGTCCTTGGTCTCGACCATCACGGCCGCGCGCAGCGTGACCCGGCCGCCGACGCCGGCGTTGGTTGGGCGCACGCGCACCCGGTAGAGGCCGCCGCCGACGTAGGCTGCATTGGCCACAACCGTGCCGGCGGGCGTGAGCGTGGCGGATGTCCCCTCGTCAAAGGCGAGCGCGTACGAGTCGTCGGCTTCGTTGCCCTCGGCAACGAGCTTGAGCTCGATGCGCACGTCGGTCTGGTCGGGCGTCGCATCCGGGCTGTCGCCGCGCTCGCCGGCGGGCACGTGCACCAGGAGCGAGAAGCCGGGTTCGTATGCGCCACTCGCGTTGACGCATGTGGTCACCATATCGTGGATGAAGCGGTACTTTTTGGCCACAGCGAAAAGCATGTGCAGCACGTCATTCGCGTTGATAATGGGGACGGCGCCGGTGGCGAACGGGTTGCCGCTGCCGAATATGTCGAGCGTGGGGTTGGCCTGGCGCTGGCGCCAGGGGCAGAGCGCGGCGCATGGGTCGGTGGCAGACAGGCCGTCGGCGTAGTTGGCAATGCCAACCCTGAGCAGGTCCAGCTCGAACACGTCGGCCGATGTCAACTGGCAGTCTCCCGAGACATCGCCGAGGACGGCGCCCCGCTCGGCGTCGCATGCGTCGGTGCAGGTGGTCTGCAGCCGACGGCGAGGCGGGGTGGCCAACGCGAGCGAGCTCTGGAGCCGGCGGCCGGTGCCCGCGTCGGCGCCCGTGATGGCGACGCCGCGGCCAGCCACCAGGTCGACGGGGCCGTACGACTTCTTCGCGCCCGTCGCGGTGACGATGGTGATGAGCACGATGACCTCGCCAGTGAGGAGCGCTTCCCCGGGCCCCTCGATGGAGAGGTGCACTGTCCCCACAATGACCAGGCCGGTCGCCTCGGAGCCCTCATCGGAGGCTACCAACTGGAACTCGGACGGCGGGTCGTTGAGCGTGTTCACGACGCCGTTGAAGCCGCCGCCGTCAACGTAGGAGCCGCCGCTTGAGCTCAGGATGGCCTTGTCTAGCGGGCCCACGACGATCTGGAAGTTGACCAGCCGCTCGCCGTCAGGCACCTGGATGCGCACTTGCACGGGCAACTCGTCGCCGTCGGCCACAAACTGCGCGCCGTATTCGTTGCCCAGGTCGACGTCGCCCGGCCTGGGCCGCAGGTTGGCCCACATGAGGACGCCCGCGGCCACGTAGGACGGGTCCGTCTCGCCCTCACCCCCACACGCCGACGCGGCTTCGACCGCGACGCGCGAGGGGCTGTTGGCATGGAGCGTAAGCACCGCAGTCGGGCCGACGCTGACTGTATCCGGATCGCCCGCGTTGAAGGCGATCAGCTCGGTCACGTTAACCCAGTCGAGGGTGCGCGCGTTGTCGAAGACCACGCTGTTGGCGTAGGTGAGCGTCGCGGTTGAGGTGACTGTCGCGCCCTGGGGGAGCTCGAGCGTCCCCTCTACAAGCGGCACGCTGAGGGCGACCGAGTTCAAGGGCACCGCGCCGTCGACGACGGGCAGCGCCGCGGCGGCCAACGACAAGGCGGCGAAGCTCGCCGTGATGATGGGGTCGCCTGCCCGGAGCGCCATTAGCCGCTTCCCGTCGGGCGAGAGGACAGACGGATCGCTCGAGTAGAAGCTCGATTGGCCCGTGACGGTATAGGCCGCGACGCCCGCGTCGTCCAGGTAGGCGCGTACGCGCGCGGTGGCGTGGTGGAACTTGTCGGTGCAGGCGATGCGGCCGAGCGCGGTGAGCTCGATGCCCTGGTTGGCAGTCGTGTCGGGGTAGCCGGTGAAGGCGAGCTCGAGGCGGTCGAGGCGAGTGACCTTGAGGTCGGTCGAGTCGCGGAGCGTCTTGTCGCCAAAGTTGACGACGGCGGTGATGGTCACCTGCGTGGCGTTGCACCCGGCGCGCGCCACCACCTTGTACCCGCCGCCGTCGGCGGGCTGGACCGCGGCGCAGTGGGCCGGCGCGGCCATGAAGGACGCACGCGAGTCTTTCGAGACGTCCTGCGACGTGTCGTCGCTAAAGGCGACCTTCGCGCGCAGCGGCGGCTCGACGGGCAGCGAGATGGGGCCCCAGGCGGCGTCGTCGCCGGGGGGGGTGAGCCGCGCCACGGGCGACGAGACGGCGACGCTCATCGGCTCCGGCAGGTCCATGTAGATGGGGATCGGGGCCACGGCGAGCGGCGTGCCGCAGATGGACCACTCGGCCGAGGCGAGCTCGCCGCACTGCTGGTAGCCACCGCGCACGACGTCCAGCTTCCAGAAACCACCCGAGCCGGCAGACGGCGCGGCGGCGCGCAGGCCGGGTGCGGTCGCGGTGACGTTGAGCGCGCCGAGCGTGAGCGCCTCGCCCTCGGACCCGTCCTCGTAGCCGACGTCCTGGCGCGAGCCGTCGTCCCACTCGATGGCGGCGTGGACGCGGCCGTAGTCGCCCTCCGCTTGGAGGCTCTGCGCGACCAGCGCTTGCGCCGCGAAGCCGGCGTAGGGCGGCGCCAGGGTGCCCGGCGGCTTGCTCTTCCACGCGACGCCCGTCACCAGCCGCGGCACCAACCGGAGCGGCGCTACGGCGGCGTCGCTCACCTCGACCGTGGCCGAGGCGAACGCGGCAGTGCGGCCCGCGAGCCGGACGGTCGCCACGCCGGGCACGAGGCCGCGCAGCCAGGCCCCGGCGGCGCCGACGACGGCGGCCGCCGGGGCGCCGCCCTCGGCGACGAAGGCGATGAGCGGCGTCGCGTCGAGCCCGTCGATGATGGCGCGCAGGCGGGTCGTCTGGTACACCGGCACCCCGTCGCAGCTGAGCGACGCGTTGCCCGCGTGCACCCGGTTGAGCACTGGGTCGTCCGCCACGATGGACACCGAGGCCGGGTAGTAGACACCGAAGCCCACGCTGGTGGACAGGCCGCCGACTGACACCTGCACACTGGCGGCCGCGTCTCCGCGCGTCTGGGCCTCTGTGAGCCGCACGGCGCACGGCGTGCCCGGCTCGAAGGCCGCCAGCACAGCGGGCACCAGTGCGCCAGCGTCGCAGGTTAACCCGGCCGCGGCGGTGGCCACGTTGGGCGTCCCAACCCGGTAGTCGTCCGAGACGCGCATCGCCTTGACGAGGAAGGCTGCCTTTTGCCCCGTTAGGGGCGCCAGGTTGGGCAGCGTGCCCGCCGGCCCGTAGGCGAGCAGGCGCACGTCCACAACTTGCACCACCTCGAGCGAGCCCTGCGCCGCGCCGGCAAGGCCGGTGGTGGGGTCGACCGCCACTCCCATGTCGTTGATGACGAACATGTTGGAGCCCGGGTTGACGAACTCCCTCGCGGTCACGCTCAGCAACCCGCCGTGGCGGCCCACGCCGAGCCCCGCCGCCGCGCGCAGCTTGATCGTCACCAGCGGCAGCGCGGCGCCGGTCGCCTGCGCGCCGGTGGTGGAGGTCCGTGTGCCGATCGCGCTGAACGAGAGCCGCGTGTGCGTGTCGTTTTGTGCAATCTGCGAGTAGGTGACCCCGTTGAAGAGGGTCGAGGCCACGTGCGACACATACGAGAGCGCGTCGTCCTGCAGGTGGACCGTCACCCAAAACGCCTCGAGGGGGTATCCACCCGTGTGGGCGTAGACGTTGACCTCAAAGTCGTCGCCCGCGTAGACGGGCGACGCCGGCATCGTGACCATCGCCCCTGCCGGCGAGAGTGGCCGCGCCGCCTCGCGCACCCTCGCCAGCTGCGCAGGGCCGTACTAAACCGGCTGCTCCACCAGTGTCAGTGTGCCCGCGTCGACCGTGGCACCCACCTGGTCGCCGTCGTAACTCAGGGTCAAGGTGGCCGTGGCGACGGAGGAGGCCGTGAACGAGGTGGCGTTCATGGCGCCGAGCTCACAGCTCGCGAGGAAGTGCCCCTTGGCGGTATCCAGACCGCCCAAATGGCAATCGGCGTGTTCGGTCGCACCCCCCGTCATGACCAGCTTCAGGAGCAGGCCGGTTTTGTCCACCTGGGCGCTGCCGTCGGCGGAGAGCAGCTGCACGCGCAGGCGGACCGCCGAGCGGTCCACGTAGGCGACCGTCGTGCCGAGCACCGGCCGGATCGACACCGCGCGCGGCCGCTGGGCCGAGAGCTGCGCGGAAGCGTACTCGAACCCCTGCATTGCAGCGTGGAGCTCGCCTGTCTCCACTGGGAAGGGGGTGTAGAGGTGCGCAAAGCTCCGCGTGTGCACAATGTCGTCGGAGGTGGCCGAGCCATCGACGCCCAGGGCGAGTGCTCCCGTGGGGAAGCGCGGTCGCGGCGCCAGCTGTACATCCACTACGTCCTGTAGAATGTCCGACGGGTCGCACATCGGCGGCGGCGAGGGCGGCGGCGGCGCGGGCGGCGGCGGCGCGGGCGGCGGCGGCGAGGGCGGCGGCCGCGACGGTGGTAGCCGCGGGGGCGGCGACGGCAGGGGCGGCGGTTGTAGCGGCGGGGGCGGCGGTTGTGGTGGCGGGGGCGGCGGTTGTGGCGGCGGGG
>Ga0335398_10009936_pt1 | contig 10910 bp, 20 predicted proteins | sample BON03_FD_205742 | JGI IMG/M metagenome (GOLD analysis project Ga0335398, IMG submission 205742) | Freshwater microbial communities from Lake Bonney liftoff mats and glacier meltwater in Antarctica - BON-03 (spades assembly) (version 2) | ecosystem: Environmental > Aquatic > Freshwater > Ice >...
TATATATATATATATATATATATATATATATATATATATATATATATATATATATATATATATATATATATATATATATATATATATATATATATATATATATATGTATATGTATATGTATATATATGTATATATCGGGTTAAAGGCCTACTTCAGGGTGGGGGCGAAAGCGTTCAAACCGTGCACGGTTTGCGCTGGCGGCCACGACGAGCTGGTGAAGGGCCGGGAGCCAGTCCTGAGAGACTCGGCGGATGACCATACCCTGTGGTCACCCTGCACATCGATCCAGCGTCGCGAATGCAGCCCTACCAGTGCCGGCGTCGTGCAGCACAGCCTGCGCGCACCGTTTCCACAGAGAAACTAGGTCAACCATTTTTTTTGTATTTGTGTTTTTTAGAAGAAGCTGTCCACCAGGATGGTGGATAGCGTCGGCATTGAAGCAGTATGGCCACATGGCGATTTCAGGGGTCATCAATCTTGGTCACGAGCCGTGTATCTATGCCGAGAGGGCTGGTGCCAGTTGGCGCCCGGCGAAGGCGCTTTCGAAAGAGGGTCAGCACGGCAATGTGGTACGTCGCGGGGTCCTTCCTTCGGTGAAGGGACAGTGCCTTGGGGGCATGGGAGGCCGCTGGCTGCAAAAGAACCGCCCGGATAGAGCCCGGCGAGCCGCAGTGGGCCCTCGCAGCCAACTCCGGAATGTTTAGTCTAGTGCCCCCACCCTGAAGAGGCCTTTAACCAACCCCCACACACACAGGCTGCAGATGCTCGATGCCCTCGGAAAACGGTCGAGGTGGGTGTAGTGGCGGAGGCAGAGGCAGGGCCTAGTTGGCAGGGCGGCGATCAACCCTACAACGAGCCTGATCAACGGCAGCGTGCGGGTGCAGAGGCGTGGGGCTGAGCGCGTGCTCGGGCGCGCCAAGCAGCTTCTCGGAGTGACATGCGGTGAGCATGACGCCTTGGGCCGAGACCGTGCCGTAGCTCCACACGAAGGACAGCTCGGGGCCGTGGAACCAGTTCGGCATCTCGGCATGCGTCTCGTCATACTTGCTGCCAAGCCTGATCATCAGCCGCGGATGCGCGATGACGCGCAACCGCGTGTAGTTGCCGTGGCCGCGCACAACCCAGCCGTCGTCGCCGCCGACGCTCTTGTTGGCGAAGCTTTACGGCGCCAGGCCGGTTTCGTCGCAGAGGACGGCTGACGAGAGGCCGAGCTACCACGCGGTCCAGTCCGGCCGGTTGAGGAGTTGCCAGGCTGGCCCTGCGGCCTTGAGCACAGTGGCGAACCCCGTCGGCGCCTCGCCAAGCACCTCGCGCGAAAACCAGTCGAGCTCGGCCGCCGCGCCAATGGCACCATCGGAGCGTCTGTGATCGCACCGGGCAGGTGCTTCCAGGCGGAAACGTCGCGTCCGGCGACGTCGTCGCTGCCACTATGTATGCAAACCAGATCTATACCGGCGTCGGCGGCGACAAGTTCGGCATTCACTGGTCGTTTGATGACGTGTCTATTATCTGCCAGCGCTCTAAGCTGGAGCTCAAGACCGAGGTCAGCGCGTTTCAGAACATTGAATATGCGTTTGCACAGGACTACACAACGCCGGCGCCTCAGACGTTCGGAATGGAAGTCGAACCCGCGCTGCAACAGTTCTAACTGTATACCACATGGAGAGGGTGGCAATTAGCACGTGTCCTATGAGCCACTGCAATACAAGCGCATTCTGTATCCATGGGTGTTGCAGGTATAATGTGTGCGGCGTAATCAACGCGCGCAGTTTGAGTGGAGAGTGTTTGAGGATTGTGCGCTTATAAAGCTGTGTGTCTATTTTGAGGAATGGGTCCATATTGAGCATTCGTAGAGGTTTTGTGAACGACCGCAATTGTTTTGCCGCGTTGTCTGGTTCCCCTCTGTATGATTCTGTTATCACCTTGTACCACGACGATAACTTGTCCATGTGCGGCATACTAGTGACTGAATAGTGTGTGTCCGTGAGTGGATTCGCGTATGTGAGAATGAGTACGACCATCAATAATCGACGTGCGTAGGTCATACGTTATGAACTAATACATGAGGATATTATAGAGGTTCTACAGTCTTTCTAGTTTATTCACATATAGTACGATGCCGCCAACTGAGCCCAAACCCAAAGTTGAAGAAGCCTCGAAAAAAACAAATGCTGCGGCACCTGTAGCGGACGGCAGTGGAATGCGAAATGTCAAAAAGGGCGGTGAGAATAAGACGTATGGGCGCAATGCCACTATGCCTATTCCGGCATCGGACAAGTACGCAGAGGTGCAGATTCCAGATTTGCTTGAATTCAATCCAGAGGATACTAAGCTAGATGGCACAATTGTCGCATGTGGGAAGCGGCGCACTGGGAAAAGTTGGGTATTTCGCAACCTGATGTACCACATGAAGGACAAATTTACCGCTGGCATAGTGATCAGTCAAACAGACAAACTCAACCACTTTTGGTCGCAGTACGTGCCACAGGCTTATATCTTCAACAGGTACGACCCGGCTATTCTCGACGCGATATTCGCGCAGCAAAATAAAATCTTGAATGACCCCACACTCACCGAAGAAGAGGCAGAGGAAAATGCTCGTTTTTTGTCTTACTGGACGACGTAATATCAGATTCCCGTCTTAAGCACGACAGTAACCTAATGGAGCTCTTCATTGCTGGACGTTACTATAAAAAATTTACACTAATTACCACGCAGTACGCCAAGGGAATCTCTCCTGTTCTGCGAGAAAACAGAGACTATATTTTTATTATGAAGACTCTGCAGATGCGCCAGCGCGAGTCTCTGTGGGAAGATTTTGGGGACTTCTTGACTAAAGACGCATTCGCACAGATACTGGATGCGTACACAGAGCACAACGAAACCATGGTGATAAACACATGCCCAGATACACACGTCGATCCAATGGAGATGATGAGCTGGTGGAAGGCGGTAGACCCTGGAGAATTCAAAATGGGCTCGAAAGAGTATTGGGAGAGTGCCATGAACGGAATAGAGCACGGCGGCGTGCCCCCTGCAGGAGGGCCACAATCTGCCTCGGATATGCTAACAGTCCAGCATATTATGCCACAGCCCTGGCGGCAGTACATTTAACTTTCTAAACGACTCAGAGACAGCATAATGAGCAGCATCGCGATTCGCAATGGAATCAGCCACGTCGCCGTCGGCGTACTCGCAGGATCGGTAATTGAATCGATCATGCCCGTTTTTTGGGGCGAGGGATCCAACGCAACTTCGCAAGTCCTCGAATTGGCAATTCAATCGGCATTGAACGGACTTGCTGTCGTCGCTTCCTCGAGTCTAATTGACGTTGATAGTGATTCAACGCACGGAATTCCGTTCTCCTTGGGGCTGCTTTACTCACAGGACTCTCTACGTCTGCGAGTCGCAAGTGCGTCAACCTTGCTTCAAGCACCGATTCCAAAACTTGGACAGAAAATTCGGGCACGGGCTTCAGCGGTTCGAACTTCCACATCAATGTAATGCACATATCGGCCCAGATGGCATTGAGGGCCTCCAGTTTTGACTTTGATTTGATGATTGGAAAGAACATGCAGTATTCGATGCAGCCGAGTTTCTGGAGAAGTCTATGAAAGACGTAATTGTAGTTTAGCATGTTGGTGCGTACGGGAGGGTTGTGCTTCTCGAAAGGGAACTGAATCTCGACAAACAGCATATCTAGCGCTTGTACGAGCTGTGGCCCAGGTGGAGGCGGCGTATAGCCAGAGGTGCGGTGCACGATTTGAAGCCACCGCTCGATCCAGTTTTGTTTCTTCAGAGATCGGAGTACCGCTCGGACATTTGCTTTGTCGAGAATGGTGTATCCGCCAGCCTTGAAGCCCTCAGCCATAGCGAGCATATCGACTGCAGGTATTTGAGTTTCGAGCAGCAGTAGCTGACTGATTCGCTCATGGAAGTGGTGAATGCGTTTGTAGTTGCTGTGGCGAGTCGTGAGACGCACGCCGTACATTTGTCCATATAGAACGAGGCCGCCCAGCACACAACCGCAATTGTCACAAACAGCGGACCCGGGATGTCCTCCCGAGCAAAAATACACGAGGCATCTGTTGTCGCAGTTCGGGCAGACAGTGTTGTCGCGATTGGGTATGTCAGCACGTTCAAGGTCCATAGCAGAATCCATGTCCGCAAAAGCACAGCGCAAGAATTCGTCATCGTAGACGACGGTATCCATACTGAAGAGTGTTAGAATAAAAAGAGGTTTATCTTTTACGGTACTTTATTTATTCTTATGTAGCTCTAATTATACTCTTATACTTAGATGTATTTTGAAGCTCCGACCAAGTTACTATTTTAGGAACCCCTCGAATTCTGTCTTGATGTGCCAAACGAGTAGATTCTCTAGCATCTGAGTATGTACCGGTTCTTGAAGACTCTGCTTGTCGCGACATCGCGTGCAAATACGCTTGTTCGTCTTTTAGTGCCTGCACACGCGCCTCGACGAGTCGAAAATGCGCCTGTAGAGAGTTAAAATGGCCATCCAATTTTTGGGACATATCTATTGACATCGCATCTATCACACCACCTAACATCTGTATACATATACAAACAGAAATACTTTTTCTAACTTTAATGTATAAAAAGAAATATTATGGAGAACCTCTGCAAGACCCCACTCGCCAGCATGGACTATACCAAGGGCATGACCTACGGCTCCATCATCGCTGGCGTCGCGATGGCGTACTCCGGATACAACGGCATGTTTCCGATGCCACAGTACTACACGAGCTGTATGGCTGCGGGAGCCGTGTTTGACTATTACTGCCGTGACGATGCGTTCGCTCTGGATAACCGCCTCGCACAGGAGATGGTCGTAGCCGCTGTCGCTGGATATGCAGTTACTCGAATTTATTGAGTATCATAAAAGTATACCAGAATACCATAAGAGTAAAAAATGTGTAGTCGACACTGGTGTCGTTTGTGCTGTGCGGACCTTGAGCCACGGAAGGCATTTATGATGAGACATGGCCCCATCGACTACTTTTTCTGTGACGAGAACCATGCTGCTATCTGGGAACGGTACAGACTCGACCCAAAGTACTATGTATTCCTGCGCAGTCTTCCATCGGAGCGTGTACATGAGATACTGCAAAAGATTATTTCTGAATATACAGATGAACATGCGTAGTCAAGGGGTTGTTACAATGCTTCTGTTGTACGCGGCATACGTGACACACGTATGTCCGTGCTCGAAGACACTCAGTTGTCATTTACCGCAGTTTTACGGCGCTGTCGGTGCTTCTGTGGCATTGGTGTTTTTAGAGAATATGTAAGATATAAATAAAATCTAAGTCAAATGTCACAAGCACTATGGCAATGGAGCGCCCCCGCCGCGTGACAAAAAATCCGCTAACCTTTTGGGAGGAGTACGTGGCCACCGACGAGTGGTATCTCAACGCACTCTTGGAGGATATTCCTGAAAGTGAGCTTACTGCTGCGTGTGTAGACGACGATTTCTCTGGAACTGAAGCAGGTGTCGAGGAGCATGAGGATGAATACGAAACGCAAGATGACAATGAGTCGCTTTCTTCTGACATTGAAGATAGTGATGGAGTCGCCAGTGATTCGGAAACGGAAGTATAATGGTCCTGTGAAAGGCAGCGAAGAGGCAAAGGAACGGATGCAGCGGGTGCGCAGTTCCACACAGCGTAATCAGCCGCAGCCGCAGCCGCAGCCGCAGCAGCCGCAGCAGCAGCCACAGCGCCGTATGAACAAGAACACCACGAGTCGTATGTCCAGCCTCAACAACGCACTGCAGTCTTCACAGATGCCGTCTGTATACCAGAACCGGTCGTGGTTCCAAAATAGATAGTATTCTTTTCTAACCTTATTACTGGAGATGATTCGAATCACGATCGCGTTAATTTGTGCCGCCGTGATTTTCCGACTCCGTGCAGTTGCATCGCGCTCGTATTCCGCTGGACCGTCTGCATACAACGAATTTAAAGAACAAGAGATGAGTATGTTTGAATTGTAAATATTCTAAAAGAATGCGTAGGTCAGACACGAAAATATGCCGTCTATTGGTGGTGCATCAGCATCTAGTCGAATGCCGTCTTTCAGCCCGGGGCAGGGCACAAATTTGGATAAGGGGCGAGAGATCGCAGGCGCCGAGATGGGAATGAAGCAGCGCTACACTACGCCTACTACGTTTACGGATAATGCTGCAAACATCACAGGAGCAGGGCGCCCAGATGGACAGTACAACGCTCAACAGGCGCCCGCGCCCGTGAAGTATCATGTCCCTGGCCCTCAAGAGCAGTATATGCAGAACCGCGAGGAGATCCGTAAGACGGCTAGTGCTGGTTTGATGGGGGGGAATGTGATGCGCACTGACCCCATCACGGACCAGGAGGTCTCCTACCTGTAGAAGATGAAGGACCAGGCGGAGGTCGCGGATTTTGACGTGTACGTCAATTCACTGATCAACCCCCGCAAGCCTGGCGAGCTTCAGTGGCTCATGTCGGTGTACCCGGATTTTGTGCAGCGTCGCATTGAGCAAGTCCACCAAGACTACGAGTTCGCGCTGCGTAATCAGATGATTGATATGTGGGGAATCAACACCAAGGACGATCTCATGTTCAAGTCCCTCGTGGACCAGAAGAAGGTTGACGGCCCGCGCCTCGGCAGACACGTGGCACTCAGCGACACGTACGCATCTGGAGCACTGTCGCCGTTTGTTGGAAACTTCAATGGCGATTCCAAGAAGGAGGCCGAGCTGTATGCGCCCTTTTCCAGTGCAAGGGTCGGCGCAAAGCCAAACGCAGACGGGTGGAAGTTCTCCAATGCGACGAATCCATTCTCCGCGGGTCGCACTACAGCGGATATGGCACGGTCCATGTACACACTGGTTCCGCGGATCAAACAAGGGACAGGCGCGAAACGCTCGGCGCAAGGCAGAGGGCGCAGGAAACTCAGTATCCACGAGCCCAAGGTTAAATCGACATTTTCTAAGAGTGTGTGTAAAAGAGAATGTCGTTCATCGAGGTTGACGGAATTCGCGGTCTGCTGGTGCAGATGGGGCTCGGGACCCCGTCGTCGCGTGCATTCACGGTGGGTGGTATCGTGGGAGTCGCTATGTACGCGCTCGGGTTGCCAAAGGAGTCGTTCACAGACATGGGCGATATGCGTCCGCTCAAGGCGCTATCGCCGCACCCTAGCGCGACGAACGTACATTTTCTAGTCGTGCCAGTAGGAGCCGCAGTCGCAGCATACCTATTCACGTAATGGCGACCGTTGGAGAGTTCATCGCAGAAAAGCTATTTGATATGGCGGCGTGGTTAGAGAGGGAGGGTGTAGAGGGGTCTGAAGGGCTGGTCGTAGAGAGTATGAAGCTTACGCCGCTGATCGCGACGCTGATCGCAAGCGCAATTAAGACAGAGCAGGTAGCAGTGGCCGCGCGTCACTGGGACCGCCTGTCCCATAAGTTCAAGGTGGATGCGGGCAAGTATCCTATGTTTAAAGGATTTGTGTCCATTTTTGAGAGTGTGCGCGCGCGTCCAGAGACGCACGAGCATTTCTGGCGGTATATGGATTTGATGTGCGAGGTCGTGTAAATTGAATTGAATTTTCAAATTCATAGATGAGTGTGCACCATGTCAGAGAATGTCGATCCGCTTGATTTGAGCACTGTGTCGCGCGAGGGCGTCGCACGCGCTGGAAATTTGAAGGCAGCTGCAGCATCTAAGCCAGCCCCCGTGCCAAAGAAGTCTGTGCCAATGCCCACGCCCGCACCGGCACCTAAGAAGGAGATGGCTATTGACCAAAAGAGCGCGCTCCTTGATAAGATTACTGCCTACCGCAAGAAATTTACGTGGCTCAAGAAGCGCAACGGCTCGCTGAGCGCGAAGTCTGCAGACGCAGACCTCCTCGACGAAATGCACTACATCGAGATTCAACTCGGTTCGAAGGCCGCGTCCGATAGTAATGTGGGAATTAATCTCTTCAGCGCTGCCATGAACAGCCTAGAGATGTCCAGGCAGCTGTTCAACCCGCTCAATTTGCAGCTCGGCGGCCTTGGAAAGATCGCGACTGAAAATGCGGATCAGTTCAAGGACATCCTCGACGAGCTAGTCATCAAGTATACGACCGGGATTTACGTGTCTCCAGAGGCGCGTCTAATTCTAGGGCTGGGGGCGCTTGTTTATGACTGTGCACGCCGCGAACACGGGCGACCCGCGCGTGAAGTCGGCACTCGACCGAATAAACCTCGCGCCGGATGTGTCTAGCGCGCACAGCAACCTGTGAATATAATTCTGAATTTTATGTTATATGTATGGTGAATTTTGGCAAGATTGTATTGTCTACGGGGCACGCGATTGGCGAGGTGTCGAGTCACACTGGAAATAAGATTGCAAAAGTAGTTAAACGAGCCGGTTTTTTTGGGACGGTGGGCGTTGAGCTCGGCGCAGGTCTAGGAGCAGGAATGTTCAAATGGGTGGGTGAGAACGGGAACACGGTTCTAATTGTTGGAGCTGTAGCAGCGTTATTCGCGCTCTGGCGGAGTTAAATTCTTTTCTAAGAGAGCGGTATACCATGGGGAACGGAGCATCTGCACCAAAACAAGAGTGCACTGGCAACCCAAAGGCAGACGCCTATGCATCTCTCGGTACACACGGAGTTTTAGCAGTTACGTCCATGGTGCCGTTCGTGGGGTGTGGCGCTGCAATCGCAGACGTGGGCCTCACTACAGCAGAGGAGAGTGGACTCTTATGCGGTGGCGAGTTACAGACCCCCGACGGTGGGTGGAGGGCAGTAAATATGACACTCGCTGTAACGGGCGCTACACTGAGTTGTATTCCGGGGATTGGTACTATATTCGGGGGGGTGAAGGGAGCTTTCAGTTGGTTTGGAGGTTTGTTCAAAGGCTTGCGTGCCGCTTTGAAAGTAGCAAATGTAGCCACAAAGGCCGTCGCTTCCGCTTCAAATACAGTAACACATATAGCCACAAAGGCCGTCGCTTCCGCTTCTAAAGTGGTAAAAGGCACTGGCGCCGCGAAACTATCCAAGCTGGTAGCTGCGCCAGTCGCTAAAGTTACTGACCTCACAGCACATCACACAGCAGCTCTCACAGAGGCAGTGAAACGCGCGACGATTGCGCCTACGCTAGTAAAAGTTGGACGATTCACGGGCGCGAGTGTCGCGACTCGAGTAAAGTCGCGGTGCTCACGGAGAAAGCTACTGCGATTGGGGGTAAGGAAATTGAGGCGTTGGTGCGTGACATCGGACACGCCGAGCCTCCACACATGCCCGTGCCGCACGAGAAGCCACCCGTTATACACGATGTTGGACCGCCGCGCGCGCCGCACGAGCCACCCGTCGTGAAAGCGCCGAAGCCACACGAGAAGCCACCCGTTATACACGATGTTGGACCGCCGCGCGCGCCGCACGAGCCGCCCGTCATGAAAGCGCCGAAGCCACACGAGCCATCCGTTAAAATGCCGAACGGAAGTAAAGCGGTATTGCCGTTGAAAACATTAAAATCTGTACAGTTGGCTGCAGACGTAATCGCTGGAGTAACTCAGTACGTACAAGCGAAGGCGAAGAACGCCGGCACTGTTGAAGAAGAGGAGCCTTTATGGGAAAAAGTGGCAACGCTAGCATTGATCACAGGACTCGGGTATTATACGTTTTGACGCCCATTGCCAAACACGTTTTTATCTTAGCTACTGTTAGAGATGCAATCATATTTGATCGCTGCTGCTGTTATTTACATGATCACACGTGGAACTGACCCGATTGCTCCAACTATCGTGTCATCCGAGAAATTGGCAAATCACGAGCCGCTCCCACCCGCTGTAAGTGCAATCACGCCTACTTCTTCTAATCGCATGTCAACAAGCACGCCATCATGCAAAATCGCGTCGACTATGGACAGCATTTCCTTCTTGACGGTACTGAACCAGGGATTCAAGTAGCAGTGGACCCCCCAGGACGGTATGCATCGGTCGACTGCTCTGACCAAAATGAGCGTTCTATGTCGCGTCGCCGTGACATGTATATGACCAAATTGGACGAGTCGCAGCATCAAGTGTGGGAGCGCACACATACTACATTTAGGCCCATTCCAAAAATGAGCTGGATAAAGCACCCCCTTGCATCCAGGGCTGATATCGAGAGTGCATCTCAAAACGAGTCTTGGATTTTTTGTCTTATTCAATCGCCATTCGTTGAGTTTGGGGGGTCTGCGAGCAACATTGAGGCGAACGAGAGCGAACGAGCACGACGTCTGCGATGAAAAAAAATCTAGAGTGTTGGTAAGCGGAATGGAGTGGTTCGTCGTATTTGGGATGCTTGTAGCATTTGTATATCTCAGGGACGGCGCCGAGACGCAAACAGAAGTTGACGCGCCAAAGCCAGAATTGGGCGGAATTTCAGACATACTGAAGAGTATGAGTTGAGTAACATAAGAGTAAAACATAGTAAAACATAGATATGGGGAAACGCAAGTTGAATGATGCTCATTCCTTCTTCGTGTGCGACCACACTGGTGTTTCCACTCAAGCGAGCGACATGCTACATACCAGTGATCAGCCCTGCCGGTAAGCTTACAAAACGCGGGAATTTCTGCAACTGGGAGAGCGCTATGGCCGCAGTGCTGCAGTACAAAGAATGGCCGGACAAAGACGCATCTGGGGGGGTGACCCGCGCCGTCCATCACATACAGACACTGCTCGGGGGCATCATTCCAGATAACACACTCGCGGATATCACAAAACTCGACCACCTCGGTGGCACACTCTCGCAGATGGAATGGCACGAACACTGCTGCACTACGACGCGGCCTCTGCAAGCGGTGCGCATAGACGCGCTGACAGGGGCTAAAGTTGTCGTACTACTCCCGCCCGGAGACAAGCCAGGGAGACTCAACA
>Ga0335398_10009937_pt1 | contig 10910 bp, 8 predicted proteins | sample BON03_FD_205742 | JGI IMG/M metagenome (GOLD analysis project Ga0335398, IMG submission 205742) | Freshwater microbial communities from Lake Bonney liftoff mats and glacier meltwater in Antarctica - BON-03 (spades assembly) (version 2) | ecosystem: Environmental > Aquatic > Freshwater > Ice >...
GTCCTCCGAGTCTAGTTGTGTGTGAAGATGTGCATACTTACATATAACATACAAATAAAAAAAACTCCCTCACCGCCTCTACCACGTTGGTGGAAAAAAAATACCGCTCCTCTTGATTCACGGTACATGTGTTAATGATGAGTCATTCTGTAACTTTCCACTCTGTCTATTTTGAACTTTCTACTGTACCTGAAAGGGACCTAAAAGGGAAACCATTGCAGGGAGTAGATCTGTACAATTTCCGAGAAAAAAATCGCAATAAATCGCAGAAAATCGCAATAGATCGCAATAAATCGCAATAAATCGCAGTAAATCGCAAAAAATCGATTAGATCGATTGCGATTTTTTCCCAAATAAAAAAATCGATTTAAACGGATCAATAATCTGCTTATTGGTTTCCCATCTGTGATGGTCGTAATTGCGAACTTCTGAACTCGATGATGACTTAGATTTGCTCACGGAATATGCCGGCACCAAGTAGTAAAGTAAAAAATGTCTTCGTACGAACTAAACCCTTCAAAACAAAAGAGTGTAATTTTGGAGAGGCTTGCAGCTTGGAGGATGAAAATCCAGAATTCGAGAATCGTGAAAGTGTACACTTCCGAGAGTACGAAAAACAGGGTTGACTGTATATAGTACAGTAATCTCCAAATCTGAGCAGTAATCTCGCCTCACTTTTGTTTGTTTATTTGTTTTTGTTCAAGTGCATTTTTCGAACACGAATTTTGCAAGGACGGTAGTGCTGGATCCTTTTTTCCTTAAGTAGTAGGACCTAGTACCTGATTACGGGCATGTGCTGAACTTTTGCTGACCAAATTTGTGTGTAGACGTGTACCCACAAACGAACCTCCACCGAGTAGGTGTGGTAATCTGATGAAAAACATACTCACACAATCTTTTTAGGGGCCACTTCAAAATTGTTTGAAAACTCGCCCATTTCGAGAAATTCCAGTCAGCCGGAAAGGGAAGAGGCCAGGACGGGGAGGAGTAACGCCGACCGAGGGCCACAAAATGTCGCATGCAAACCATATTGCTTGGATCAATCTTATTTATATTACAGGCAGCACAATACCCTGGCTTATTTGGGGCTCATGACGTCTTCGAAAAATTACTTCCATTCCACAACCACTCAGGTGATCGTTGATCAAACGCAACACTTCGTTTCGGAGATCGGGTCCAATTTTTGTTTTCCGGAGTTTTTATTCCGTTCGTTTGGGTGGTAAAAATCCGTTGAGGTGCAAAAGCCTCGGAGGCCCGGGGCGGTGTAGTAATCTTGCGGAAAATATGCTGACAAAATTTTTGAGGGGCCTCCTCCGGGAAAAACTCGCCCCTGCGAGAAATTCCGATGAAGACGCAAGGAAGAGGCCAGGACAGGGGGGGGTACTATGAATATAGGTCGAAAGAAGTCTCCCGCAAACCATATAGCTTGGATCAATCTTGTTTATGACAACACAACGCACTGCATTAATGTTTTCCACAGTGAGGCACACAAGAGCTACACTCCTACTCCCACCACTCAGATGACCGTCCCGGGCCTCTGGTCCCCCCCCCTTCAAAATCTTTTGACCCACTCATGAATATCTTGTCGACCTGGTGATTATATTGTTTCATTCACAAACAAGTTCTCATCAACTTCGCCATGTTGTTCAGGCGCTCTCGCTTGAACGGAGCAGATGATCACGCAAATAGGCTATTCAGCCTATTTGCCCAAAATCGTCGTCACCGACATGCGCAATTCGTTGACCATCCAGATGAGGATGCTACTCACGGTTCATTGAAACTTGATTGGAACGCCTTTCGCAGCGACCTTTGTAGTGATCCGGCCCATATCTCAACGTGGCAACGACTCTCGCAACAATTAACCAAGCACCACAGGTCCAAATTTGTTTCAACATCCAGGCTTCTTGTTGATAGCAAGTTCAAAAGGAGTTTCAACGTGGCAATGAGTCTCACTGTACGGGCTCTGACAATCAAAGGCGTGAGTCCTGCGATCATTGCCATGACCCAGACGTCCTTGTGTCAGCAACAGGTACAACACATCAAGCACGAATCCAAGGGCCATCAAATAGACTCGTCAGTAACAGAATCTGTGCCTTCTTCTAAGCAGATCCGACGAGACTCAGGTTTGCCTATTCGCTCATCCAGCATTCGCATTCGCCGCTCCGCCAGCATTTCAGCCCTTCCCCAAAAACTGCAACGAGCAAGAGACCATCCGCTCGCTAAGCCTCCGCCGCCTCCGTTCATGCTTTCTTCCAAGCACTTTCGCCGCGACACAGTTGCGCCCTTGTTGCACACTAAAAGCCTTCCCACATTTCCCAACGTTAAAGGCTATTAGCCTACCTCTGATACTTGATTGAAATAAAACCTGGCAACTCAGGCTGATACTACGTTCCAAAGCTCACGGCCTTGCTATTAGATCTTCTGAGTTGGTGTATATTTCACAATAGCCTGCAGACGCCGACCAGACGGCTGGGCACGGCAGACTTCAGGCTGTTTTTGAACACATACCAACCCAGAAGCAAAATATGTCACAGTGCCTTTGTTGTGAGATGTTGTTCGAGTCGAACATCAATGTAGTCTAAGTTCACACGTAGTTTAAGCTCCAAAATGTAGTCAAAAATTAAACTGAAAAATGCCATCTTTGAAGGGTCAAATGTAGTCTAACCTTCGATAACAGATAGGATTTGTGTATTTTTCAGAGGTGACGAATATTGCCTTCATTCCTCAAAAAGTAGTCTAGTACCCTTCTAACTTTAAAGGTAAGAATCGATTTGCTCAAATCCCATTGGATTCGGTATTGCGTCTACAACTTCTTCTTTTTGTTTTATCTTGCTTTGCTTGTGAAACCCCAGCTTAAGGTGGGGTTGGGTATTTCGTCAACGAACGCAGATTCTCAGCACATTCCAGTTTACAAGGCATTTCATCGATTTCGTTGTTGTGGAAACGACGATTCGTCGGGAGTAATGTAAACGTGATCTTGACGCGGCAAACCTGCGGCCAGCGCTCGAGCATGTCTGTGGGAAGCAAACGCCGGGCGCTAGAAAATTATTTTTCCATCTGAAGTTGCTATGTGTTCCTGATATCATTATGAAAAGGAGAGTTGGATCTAGGTCTGTGCACAATTTTAGTACTTGCAAAAAGAATGCCGCTGCGGGGTGGTGAATTCCGATTCAAACACGTGTTTGGCCGCAAAATTTGTCGGAATTTGCCAATGCTCCTTGGTATCTGTTTGCAAGTACCGAAGTTGTGCACAGACCCAGATGCGACTGTCCTCTGCAATTCGACAAGAGGAACATATAGCAAATTCGCACGCAAAAATACAATGCTAGCGCGCAGCGTTTGCTTTCCGCAGACATGCTCGAGCGCTGGCCGCAGGTCTGCTGCGTCAAGATCACGTTTACATTACTACCAACGAACTGTTTCGTTTCCACAACAATGATTTCGATGAAATGCCTTTTAAAGCGGATTCCGCTGAAAATCTGCTTTCGTTCGAAAAATACCCAACCCCACCTCAATCACCTAGGATCTAAGGGACTGTCCCGGACCGTTGTCTACCTACTATGATGGCGGACCCGAGATGGTGTGTAAATTTTTTCTTTTTGCGATATATGTTACATACAAAAAAACAGTAAGAGCCGTTCCGAACAAAATCCAAACGTAAAAGGTCAACGTAATTTGTACCAAGGATTTTAAAAAGTGTGACATTTGGTGACATTTCCAGATGTTGCAATGTCATACTTTTGAATTTTATGACAATTCTAGCGTTTGGTCACACTAAATGGATTTGGTTGAGTTTTAAAACGTGAATTGTCATTAAAACGTAGAGATGTCACAAATTTCACAAACTCACAGCCTCTACGCGGCTCTTCTGAGACATTCTGCAAATATTTACATTTCGAAGCTACGTTTTTCTCGGACAAACCCAGAATTTTCGGTGCCGGCCACGTTTACATTCTAGGTTCAGAATCTTGCTCGGCTCAACTCTTGGTCCAGACTTCATCCCTCAGCCCAGCATATTTAAATACATTTGTTCTTCATACACGTATACGGTCTACATGTATGCATCTCTTCAATAAATCTGGATATTTCCGGGCCAGAGCCTCCAGGTGTCCGATCCCACCACCTGGACTCACATCAGAGCACCCCAGATACAGTGTGTGTGTGTGCGTGCAAAGAAATACACACACACACACACACACACACACATATACTCCAACCCCCCGTCAAAATAGATACACCCCGTTCCCGAGAAGATGAGACTCGAAATGAACAACAAAATGCAAATCGAAATCCTGAAAGAAATGGAGATTTTAGTCAACTAGTCAAAATCGAGAAACTCAAATTCCTCGGTATCTCGCGGTACAAATTCGAATTGAGATTTTGATTGAATTTGAATTCCTCTGTATCTCGCGGTACAAATCCAAATTGAGATTTTGGTTTAATTTGAATTTGCAGTTGACTAAAATCTCCCTACCATTCAGGATATCGATTTGCATTTAGTTGACCATTTCTAGTCTCATCTTTTCGGGAATGGGCTGTAAGACAGAAAACAACACCTCTATTGTTCTCTCTATCAAAAATAAACCCACACGCCAGCAACAAGTGCCCTTAATAGACCAGATGAAACCCACTATCCCCAGTCCCTGACACGAAGGAACAAACGGTGCATCCAAGTACGAGCGCATGTGCACAACCTGCGAAGAATGTATTCTCAAGCATATAAACTTGTGTCAAAAACATTCATCAATAGTGTGCACACCACATGCACTTGTGCTCAAAACACCTGTTTAATGCAGGCCACACACACCATAATGTATACACATATACGTTCACATGTACGCCAATGCCGACGGTGCAGCAACGACTTTGCAATGAAACCCATTAATCCTACACTTCTTTCCGTTTGACAAAACTTAAATCCATGGCGGCGTATAGCGCCTTTGGGCTCCTATTCGCCTACCAAACAAAACAGACGGCAACCGAACACATTCAGTTGAACCAGGATGACACTTTAAGTGAACCGAATGGACATATCCGACGCAGAACATGTTGGGTTTAGCATTCCACTGTCGCACAGCACCCGCACTTCACCTCATCCATATGATCACCTGCGCTGGTTTTGCAATCAGCTGATTAATGGCTCACCCCCACGGCTGGCCACCTTGTTGTCGAATGATTTTCACAAGCACTGGACTATTCATACTCTCTCTTCCACGTTCTGTATCTCCCTCTCCGAGTCGCTCCTTTTCCTCAGCTCTCTTTCTCTCATTCCTGCGTGCGCACGCAATCTCTTTTTCTTTCTCCCTCTTTCTTTGAGTCTTACGTATACCCACTTGAAAATATCATATTTGATACTACCAACTGAATGATGACAACTGCAAATCAACTATCTATGAACTTGATAATCTGAAATAGTATTTGATAACACATTGCCAAAAGTATACAGTGATTGAACCGAGGAAATTGCTGGCATATTGGAATTGCCGAGAGTATATTGTAACTATATATGATAATTGGCAACATGATTGTAACTGAACCGAGTATACTGCTATCATATTCTGAAACCACTTATCATATTGTAAAGAACTCGACCGTGATGATACCGTTTGGAAAGGGTCTATCATGTTGTTTCCGTGATACATTTTACTCCGTATGATACTATCATATTCGAAAACCACCGTGACTTATCATATTGTAAAGAGAAAGAGCGAAATGCTACCTCATTTGAATTGGGGGAAGTTATGGTTACATAAATAATGAACTCAAATGTACCATATCAATGATCCAGGATCGTCCAATTTGATACGACCGGTCGCACACCTTTTTGGGGGCCCAAAATCTGTAACAATCTTTATTTCGGAAAGTCTTGTCCATGGAATACTTCAAAATGCAATAAAATCTGAAAATCAATCTATTCTGGGCTGGTGGCATCGTTTGTGGTGAACCTGTTTCAATTTTGGCGATGTTTGACACATCTGCCAATTTTGTATAAGCAATTACGCCATGTTGTCATGAAGATTTGATGAAAACGGTCTTTCTTTCTTTCTATTCCTCTCTTCCCCCTCAGTGGTTCGTCATTGAGGTCACGATTGATGGTGAGCACAGAGTAGGAAAACTGCCGACTTTGTGCAGTTTTGTGTGAGCATTTGTGCAATGCCGTAATGAAGATTTGTTGTAAATGATGTCTCTCTTTCTCTCTCTGTCTGTCGTTCCCTCTCCCCCTCATTCCCTTCCCCCCCACCCCCCCCCTTCTCTCTCTCTCTTTCCCTTCACCGTGTGGTCACAATTGATAGTGAGCGCAACATGGAAAGACTGCATTTGTGCGATGCCATCATGGAGATTTTTGACATTGATGTCGCTCTATCTCTCTCTCTCTTTCTTTCCCTCCTTTGTTTTATTCTCAAGGAAAGGGCCAGGTGGGTGATGCCTCGCGAGGTAGAGCCGGGCTCATAAACAGCATGTAATCATCAATCACGGACTGGTTTTGCACAAGCAAGGGGTCTTGGCAGTCAGAAAAGTGAATGTTCATAGTGACGTAAAACAACGAGTAAAGTGACAAGTCTGTAGACACGTGACAGAACTCAATACGAATAATCAAAATGCAGTAAATGTGTCTCTGGGGGGGTCTTGGATTGTGGTGTCCAGATTACCATTCTGATTCCACTCTCTCGTTCAATGGCCTCCTCAGCTTTACGCAGATCATGCTCAAGAGCCAGGATCTGTGGGGAGGTTCGCCGTGTAAAAGGGAGGTCATGTAGGGCAGAACAGAATGACCCAAAACAATGGACACTGTTCCAATCTGTTACAGGCAGGGCCGGTTGTTCGAGTCGGGAGCCGTACTGTCTGATTCCTGCGGAAGAAGAGAAGGGTATGTGTGCTCGCATACATGTAGCGAATTCACGGGGAGACAGGTCGAAGGAGGTGGTGTGGCTTTCGATAAATGCAACACAGAAGGGACTGGCATAATCCAAAAAATAGGAAAACACACTGGGGCCAACACCGACAGGTGCTGCGTGGGAAAATCTGGGCAATAGGTACTTTTGCTCGTTTTGCTCGCCAATCTCACCAACTTGGTAGAGACTGCACTGTATTTTGTCGAAATTTGAACATTCACGACACGGCATGACGCTGCAAGCCCTTGACAAGAGAAACTGGACAACTCCACCGTCTCTATGTTTGACACTGGCTCCGTTCCGAAACTACTGGTACTTCTCCATATTCTGAACCCAAACCCTCGGGGTTTTAGGATTTAGAGGGCACGCTGAGGTCCCTACTGGTGAAAATGGAGAAAAAAACGAAAAATATTACCTATTCCTAGATTGCCTAGATTACTCCACAGAGCGAACACCCTGTGTAAAGGTTGATACACAAGGCTCAGGTTCTCTCAATGATGTCTCCCGAGCGATCTCAGAGTCACTTTGATTTTCGCGAAGCAAGTGACGGCAGCAGATGTAGCAAACGGCGGCTGCGATCGGCGCAACAGCAGGCAACGACAGTAGGCAAGCAGGAAATGGGAGCAGTCGCACGTGTTTTCTGAATGAGCGTGGCCAAGTGTGCCAGAAATAGATTTCATCTCACAGGTGTCAGCCAGCAAATGGCGCAGGCAGCACGATTTTGCAGTTTGGCTTACCCGGGCCAGCTGTGCCGCGTCTACGTGTGTCAGTACCATCCGATTGGATCCCTCTTTGTCCACACGATCACTACCTATGTCATTTCACTCCACAGACCTTTCGCCATGAAAACCCGAGAGTGTGTGTGTTGCTTTGTTTTGTTGACCCGATATTGGGGAATCTAACGGTCCGGGGTCATTCCTTAAGTCAGGGGACCTGGGGTTCCCGGATCCTCACCCTCCACCTTAACTACGTCGCTGGCTATACCGGTCCCCTCCTCTTCCTCTTCGAACGGACCCACAACTACTCCGTTGACAACCAGGGCCTTTTGCCCTGGCGGCTCCGTCGTGTGGGCAGGTTCAAAGTTCGTTCGGACTCATCGGTGAGGTGTGTCCCGGGTTGAACCGGCAGACCAGGGGCAAACCCGATCTTCAACCATTTGAACCACAAATGACCATCACACATAAGATGGTCGGCAGACGGATTCGAACCGACGACCTAAGGAATAACAGCCCCTCGCTGCACCGCTAGGCCAAACTGGCTTTCACGTGTCACTTTAGGTGCTGTCAGTGGTCCTCTGTGACATGAATAATGCACATGTGTGGTATATTTTGAACAAAACGCAGGTTTATTCGGTGGGTGCAGTGAATTCACACTGCCTGCTGCAGGACACGGCATCTCTTTTGGCGAGTGGACAGCTGAATGTTTTCAAAAAGCAAAAATATCTCAAAACAATGTGTCCTACCTGAGTCACCGCCTGAATCTTTGATATCTTGTACATGATTGTGTCTCGCAATTCATCTTTACGTGTAATGCAAGGCATTCATGTGTGTGACATGACTCATTCATAAGTCTAGCTTGCCTGATTTATCTGTGCATAAAGATTCATTCGACTGTGTCTACAGTGAGTTGCCACGGTGACAAGGCAGACCGACAAATGGACAGACCAAGAGACCGACAAACAAAAAGACAAATTGGTCGTTCCATCCATCAAATTTCCCGTTTACCAATCAACGAATTACATGTTTATTGAGAACTCATGAACAAAGAGTAACATTTGTCAAGTGATTAAGCCTACCTTGGACTGCGCCTACAGCAGGCCTCTCACAAATTTGAGGCTTGAAGGAGGAATTTATCAATTGTCAAGTTAAGTCATTGTTTTGAATTCAGAACAGATTTCAGTAGAAGACGTGATTACGCAACAGATTCGGTAGAGGAAGGAGTTTGGTAAAGCGCTGGCTGGAAAAACGAAGCTGCAAACGCCAAAGACGAAGTGTGCGTTATACTGTTGGTAGTATTAGTCACCACACGCTTAGATACAGCGGCAGACGGTGTCCTCGTGATGGGGGTGCTCTGTTTGCTGGCGCTCCGTGTGTCTTGAGCCGCTTGACGCTTTATTGCGTGCTCCTTCTGCTGCTTTGCAATAACGTCGGCGTAAAAGCGGTTTCCTGAGCTGATTCGCGACGGTGCCTCGGGGCGAGAACGGTTTGACATGCTTTGACTGGCAGTCATTAAGCTCGAGGACTCGTCATAGAAGGACTCGGATTCAGAGCGACGCTGCGAGGTCGAATGGTTGCTGCGCGTCGATGTCGATGAAGATGATGATGTGCGCGAGGCTGTAGAAGTGTGCGAGCTAGAATTCGAAGTGCGCGAGCCCGACGAGGGAGTCCGGACAAGAGGGTTGACGTCATGGTGCTCTTTTGTCGTATCTCTTCTCGTTCTAACTCCATTTTTATTGCGTTGAGTCTCTGACATCTTGGCTAGTGATTTGCAGACCGCCGGAGGCTCGTGGGTGGCACAGGTGGGAAGTAATAGTGTGCTCGACGAATCAACGAATCAATGATGATTCTTGTATTATGATTCTCGTCCATGGCGAAGACTCGGCTCGAACTGGACCTGATTCTGGAAAAACAAACGAATTCGAACGTTCGAATATGGAGAACTCGGTACTTGGTCACAGGAAACATCCCCCGGGGAGGTTGAAGGTTTCTTTGTTGGGTGGTTCCCTAATCAAGAAACCGGAGTACAGTAAGAGGACCCCCCCTGAAGAAACACCCCCAAAATTGATCAATTTTGGGGGTGGTTTTAAGGCATCGAATTATATGTTCGGACCCTTACCGAAAGGGTATTATAACCGGGAACTAAACCAAACCCCGACCCACCCCCCCCCAGGTGGTGCCCGTGCAACTCCCTCGGCCCAGTGTGGGCCAATATGTACTCGGACCCCTTCTCGTCCACGACGCCCGCTGCCGCTGGCATTGAAAACCCCAGTTGCGTGAGGTGGAGAGAGACCCTTCCTTCACAGGTTGAATCTGCAGGAAGAGACATCCCTATGGGACAACTTGTTAAGAAGGTACTTGTGTCCCGTGAGTCCCCTTTGCCGCCCTGCCAGCTTTGTCCTGGCCATAATAGCCCCGTCCCGAGGCGTTGAGAGCCCGGTCCCGACAGGTGTCCACACCCTCGCGTGGACTGCGGCGGGATGATTGTTGTGAGAACCCCCCGAAAAAAAATTTGTTGCGTTTGGCGCAGACGAACCTGATTCCAGTGAACCTGCTAAGGAACTGAAAGAGGGGGTGTGTCAGATGTGAGGTGAGGGGTGTGTTTGCAGGGAAGAAGAGGATGGGTCAGAGAGGGCGGAGGGAAAGGGTTAGTTTGTATTTCAGTACGTTGTGTTTGTTTTCTTGTGTCCGTATTGATTGTCGAAGGTGGTATGAAATGCACGTTGGTGGTTTGTTTGATTTAGTCTGGGTGCGAGTCGCATATTTGGGTTGGAAATTTGGGTTGAACGGTTTGTGGGTTGCTGGTTACAGCTTTTGTGAAAATGTCCACGCGGGCCGTCATTGTGATCCCAGGGATGCGCGCCTCGCTGTCCACGTGTGCACCACAGATGGTGCACCTGCAGACTGCGTGGAACTCAACCACCAGAATCAAGGAGGTCCGAAGAGCCAATGCAGTCATTACCTCTGGTAGAGGCTTGTAAGCGGGTGAGATGGTGTTGTATGAGGTGTAGCATGGGATTGGGATTCTTAACTTTGGGGGACTCAAGTGATGTTGTGCTTTGTCCGGGCTGTCTGACGCTCGCAGACTGCTGCGTCGTGCGCAGCAAGGATGGACATGTTTCTCCGAGCGCATGTCTTGCCTCGTGCAGCGTAGACTTTGCAGCGAAGAGAAGGGCTTGTCACCTGGCCCTGAAGCCTGGTTGTCTCGCGCAGGGAGCCAGTGCCTGAGATACTGGGAGAGATGGTTGAGTCCTGCGCGCCGTCGGATATACATATATATATATATATATCTATATATATA
>Ga0335398_10009938_pt1 | contig 10909 bp, 9 predicted proteins | sample BON03_FD_205742 | JGI IMG/M metagenome (GOLD analysis project Ga0335398, IMG submission 205742) | Freshwater microbial communities from Lake Bonney liftoff mats and glacier meltwater in Antarctica - BON-03 (spades assembly) (version 2) | ecosystem: Environmental > Aquatic > Freshwater > Ice >...
TGTGCCTCTCGCATCAGTTTGACGAAAGCGAGGAAGTCATCCGGCTTGTGAAAAACATCATTGCGACCGTTACCGCGATTAAGAACGTGGTAAACAAAACCGCCTTGCGATGCTCGGGCTGTGCGTGTCATTCCATCACGATAACAACGCTCGCAACACAGTTAAAGTACAATGTCCCCTTTTTGCGTTTGCAGTATTCCACTTCGTCAGACCAAATTCGCAACGCCACAGATGATTGTTCGCCAGCTCGTACAGCGTCGCGCCCGACATGTGGGGGAGTGTCATTCCGAATGGCCAGTCCAGTTTGTCCAGATCCATCAGCGCGCCCTCGGACCGCGCCTGATCCGCGATCGGCTTCCAGTCGGGTGCGCCCAGTGAGAAGATGCTGCGGTGGTTCAGAACAAACAGTGCCCCGAGCGTGTGGTTGTGCTCGCCCACGGTGAAGATTTCGTACTCGGTATTGCGCGGCCAGATGGCATGTGTGTCATCAATCATGATGAGACGGTCTGGGATCTCGCCACTTTGGTTCTTGTTCCCTTGCGAAGGAGCTGTGAAGGCTTTTGTGACCCAATACGTCAGCGGCAAAGCCACGTTCAGGTCTTCGGCCTGCATGACGACTGGCAGTTCATTGAGTGGACGATGCAAGTGCGTCTCGCCGCTGTACCAACCACGCTCGGCCATGTTGACCCAGCGTTTCAGTTCAACTGTTTCCACAGCCCGTTGTTCCCCCTCTGCCAAGACAATGCGGCGCGATTCGGGGAAGTATTCTTTGCCTCTTTCGATCGTCACCAGGTAAGTTCCTGCAACGAGATTTTCCGCCACGAACGGAGCTGCGGGGACACTGGTATGATGCTCGATCGAGTTCTTATTCGCCCAGTTCTGACGCTCGTAGATCACCCCATCTGTCGAGCTATGCGCTCGGACGAAGTGCCACTGCCCGGTGTCCACATTCTCCACATAAACCCGAGCCGCCACCCGCTGCCGCGTCGCGGAGTCAACGACTGAAAGGACAAATTCCGCCGGCAAAGCGGGCTTTGCAAACGCGAAGCAGAAGAGGAACAGAAACAATGGAAGTTTAGATTTTCTCAAGTCAGTATCTCCTTGATGACATGTCCATGTACGTCGGTGAGTCGATAGTCCCGTCCGCCGTAGCGATACGTCAGGCGTTCGTGATCGAGGCCCATTAAGTGCAGAATCGTCGCGTGCAGGTCGTGGACGTGGACCTTGTCCTGGATCGCGTGCCAGCCGAACTCGTCGGTCGCTCCATGAACCAGGCCCCCTTTGATGCCACCCCCGGCCATCCACATCGTGAAGCCAAAGGGATGATGTTCACGGCCATCGGCTCCTTCGGCGGTTGGTGTCCGTCCGAATTCGCCGCCCCAAACAACCAGCGTGTCTTCGAGCAGGCCGCGAGCTTTGAGATCGCCCAACAGTGCGGCGATAGGTTGGTCGATTCCCAGGCATCGAGCGGGGAGGGAATTGCGGATGTCGCCGTGATGATCCCAGCCGCCCGTCCCGGTGTCGTAGAGTTGGACGAAGCGGACGCCGCGTTCCACAAGCCGCCGTGCAAGGAGGCACTGGCGACCAAAAACTTCTGTCGGCTTTTGATCCAGTCCATACATCGACTGCATGGCCGCGCTCTCGCTTGACAAATCGAACGCCTCCGGAGCGGCGGCCTGCATTCGGAACGCGAGTTCAAACGATTCGATGCGGCCTTCAAGAGTGGACTGATTCAACCGGTCCTGCTTGTGGCGGTCGTTGAGTTGCCGCAAAAAATCGAGCTTTGTTCGTTGCCTCGCCACGTCACCCACCGTCGTGAGATCAGCGACTGGATTGGCAGCATCTCGGACCCAGGTTCCTTGATACATCGCGGGCAGGAAACTGGAACTCCATAACGGCGCACCTTGGAACGGTGGAGCTGGCGCGAGGACCACGAAGCTCGGCAGATTCTGGTTCTCGCTCCCCAGACCGTAGTTAACCCAGGAGCCAAGTGATGGACGCGAGAAGGCTTGCTCGCCCGTGTTCATCTGGAGCGCAGCCCCCGAATGATTGATGTTATCGGCGACCATTGATCGGATCACGCACAGATCATCGACATGCCGGGCTGTGTGTGGCAACAGTTCGCTGACATCGGTCCCGCATTCGCCGTGCTTGGCAAACTTCCAAGGCGATCCGAAGAGATTGCCGGTTTTCGCTCGTTCGAGTTTCGGTTTTTCGAACGGGAGCGGCTGGCCGTTCTGCGCAAGTACGACGGGCTTCGGATCGAAGAGGTCGATCTGCGACGGTCCACCGGGCATGAACAGAAAGATGCACCGCTTAGCTTTCGGAGCGTGATGGGGTCTCAGGCTGGAACCAGCATCGTCTGCCCGCGCGAGCAGATCGTTCAAGGCCAATATGCCAAAGCCAGTTCCGGCGGTGGCCAGCATGGCGCGGCGATTGAGAAGTTGGTTCATTTGAGGCTCGTTCAGTGATTCAATCGAGGTACGCGAATTCATTGCTGCACAGGAGTGTATGGGCGTAGTCGTCCCAAGAAGTTGCGTTGATATACGACAGCGCCAGTTGCAATTCTTCCTCGGTGGGCAAGCGTGCGAGGACCAGTTCAAAGGCGAGACGCACCCGCGCGGGGTCGTCATTCGCAGCGGAATTGAGCCGGGCCGCGAGATGCTTGGCTTCCGCCAGCACGAAGGGATTGTTGAGCAGAAACAAAGCCTGCGGCGCGACGGTGGAACCCGTTCGCGTTTCTACCGACGCCTCTGGATTGGCAGCGTCAAACAGCGTTGAGAAGTTGCTGCGATCGAAGCGCGTCGTGGCGACATAGAGAGTCCGCCTGCGGATCATGAGGTCTACGGTCGCAGGTCCGCCGGGCGTGCGGTCGAGCTGCCCGCTCACGGCGAGCATCGCGTCGCGCAACGGCTCGGCTTCGAGTCGGCGTGCGTTCATCCTCGCGAGCCAGCGATTGTCCGGGTCGCGGGCGGCAATCTCCTGCGGCACGGCGCTGGATCGCTGATACGCCGCCGACTGCATGATGCGCCGGTGAAGTTGCTTTACCGACCAGCCATCTTGAATGAACTGCACCGCCAGCCAGTCGAGCAGCTCCGGGTGCGAGGGTTGGTCGCCGAGTTTGCCGAAATTGTTTGGCGTCCGCGAAAGGCCCTCGCCGAAGTGATGCTGCCACACGCGATTCACCATCACGCGGGCCGTGAGCGGGTTGTTGGGACTGGCAATCCATTGGGCCATTTGCAACCGTCCGCTGCCGGTGATTTCGGGCTGCGCCTCTCCAGCGAAGAACTCCGGCATCCGCCGTTTCACCACTGGCCCGAGCCGCGTGTAGCTGCCGCGGAGGTGGAGATTTACATCCTGCACAGCGGGGAAAAGACTGCCCGGCGTGCCGCCCTCCTGCACGAAATGGCCGAGCGGCAAGGGCACCGCGATGACCTTTTGCAACGCGTCCCGCTCCGCGAGCAATTGCCGGTTCTCCGGCGAGTCGTCGGCCTGCACGGATGGCGTCTCGGCCAGCACGGACACGCGGAATTTTCCCAGCGAATAAGTGTCCGCATGATTGTGCGTGAGAGTGAACGCGAGCCGCGTGCCCGCAGCCAACCGCAAGACCTCGCCGACTTCAAAGACTGCGGCGTGATTCACCCCGCGCTGCGGGCTGACGGCCCAGCCGATGTTCGGCTTGCCCTCCAGCGCGGCGGCGACGGGAAAGCCGACTTGCTCGAAATCCGCGCTCACTTTCACCCACTGGAACGGAGTGGAAGCGTTAGATGAATTCGCCGGAGCGAATGTAGCCGCGAATTGATTGAGCACGAAGTTGCCATCGCCCGCCCGCCCCGGCCCGCTAACGGGCAGGCTCATATCTGCCAGCGCCTCCAGCCGCACGGCCTTGATGGCCAGATCTGACGGGGCCACCGCTTCGACGGTGTAGGTGTCATTCACCGCGGTGCCGCTGACTGTCACGGCCCCATCCGCATCAATCCTGCCCATGGCACCGGCCGCGCTGGCGAACCGCGCTGGCATCAGAACCAAACCGCCCACGGACAGCTCCGCGAGCCGCCGCCGCTGCTCACTCGACGACAATTCGGCGGTCACTTCAGCCAGCCGTTTCTCCATCCTAACGCGCTCTGCCAGCATCGCCGGTTCAGCGAACGGAGCCCGCCGAATCACTGTGTTCGCTCCCTTCGCTGCGAGATCTTCCAACACGCGGGTGCTGTAAAAAATTCCTGCCAGCCCGTAGTAATCCTCGGCGGTGATCGGGTCGAACTTGTGGTCGTGACAGCGCGCGCACGACACCGTGAGGCCCAGGAATGCCTTGCCCGCCACGTCAATCTGGTCGTCCACGATGTCGCTGACGATTTTGTCTTTGTCCGCATCGCCATGGTCCACCGAGCCGATGCAGAGGAATCCGGTCGCCGCCAAGCCATCGAGCCGCGCCTGCTCGTCTGCGGCGGGCAGCAAATCGCCCGCGAGCTGATGCGTGATGAACTGATCATAAGGCAGGTCGCGGTTCAGCGCCGCTACGACCCAGTCGCGATAGCGGTAAGCCTCATGCAGCTCGTAGGTATAGGACGCATTGTATTCGCGAGGATGCACAAAGAGGTCCGTATAACGCACCACATCGAGCCAGTGTCGCCCCCAGCGTTCGCCGTAGTGCGGCGACGCGAGCAGCCGCTCGACGACCCGCATGAATGCCTCTGGCTGCGCGTCTTTTAGAAAAGCGTCCGTCTCCTCCGGCGTCGGCGGCAGCCCCGTCAGGTCAAACGTCGCGCGCCGCAGGAGCGTGCGTTTGTCTGCGGGCGGAGCGGGCAGCAATGCGTGCTTTTCCAAATCCGCGTCGATGAACGCATCAATTGCCGAGCGCACCGGCGCGCCGTCTATTGCCAGCGGTGGCGAGACCGCTTTCAACGGTTGAAATGCCCACCACTGCTGAGCTTCGTCTGGCGTCATCCCGCCAATGCGAGCCACGGCGGTTCGAGTGTCCGGGGCGCCACGACGCACCCATTCCACCAGGAGCTCGATTTCGGTCTCGGTCAGTTTGCCTCCTTTTTCAGTTGGAGGCATCTGTGGGCCATCATCGGTGTATCGCACGGCCTGAATCAGTAAGCTATCCTCGGGCATTCCTGGGACGACTGCTGTTCCGCTATCGCCTCCTTTTTGCCAACCGTCGCGAGTGTCGAGTGCCAGATTCCCACTCGTCTTGCCGGTAGCCGCCGAGTGACAGGACTCACAGCGATCAACCAGGATAGGACGTATGCGTTTCTCGAAGAACTCTAAATTGTCGTCGGCTGGACTTTTCGCCTGCCAACAAGCGCACAGCGCGGTGGCAACCGAGAGAGTCAAAATGAAGCGATATTCGGCGGTGCAGATCATCTGAGTCCCTCGCAATTATTTGTCAGCAGCCACTTCCGCCAAGTATCCAAGTGACGTCTCGCTGTATCCGCGGCACGCTCTGAATCTCCCGCAATGATGAATGAGAGACATTCTCGGTGACCTTCGACACTGGTCTCACGCACATCCGCAGTCAAGTCGTTGGCTTGTCGTTGCAACGACGCCGTGAAGAGCTGGATTTGGCCACGCATGATTTCCCACAGTCGTGTCAATCGCGAATTGTCGGCAGCCTGCAGCATGAGTTCGTGAAACTCAATATCCAACAGCGACACTTTGGCAATCGACTTTGCCCGCTCCATGTGCGCGATATTTCGTTCCAAAAGCGCAATCTGAGCGTCGGTTCGACGAATTGCGGCCAATCGAAACACCTCACACTCCAGTAGAAGCCGGATTTCGTAGATCTCTTCAAAGTCTCGAGCATCTAACGATCGCACTCGGCAACGCCCATTCGGTTCGAAGACCAGCAAGCCCTCCCGCTCCAGCGTGCGCGTCGCTTCGCGAACCGGCACGCGACTAACCCCCAACCGTACTGAAGTGGGAATTTCAGCCACCATCGTTCCGGGTGCCAACTTGCCCGCAATAATCTCTTCGCGCAGCCGGACCATCACCTGATCGGCCAGTGTCGGCTGCGGTGTTGGCATAGCTGTTGATGCAGCCCGTCGTGTTCGCAGAATTTGAGTCATGCTCGAAATGTATACAGTTTCCAAGGCACTGTCAATGAAACTGTATACATTTTGCTAAGGAGCGAAATTTGGGGGCCAGCCCCCGAACCCCTCCCGATGAAGAAGCCGGAGAGTTGTTGCAGATGCTTTGCGACCCGCGACAGCCCTGGACATTGGTCGTCGTCACCAGTCGCACAACATTTCACGAGCACTGCACTCGAGTAATTGAGTTGGGCTCCGATCGCGCACCCGAGAGCGAAATTTGGGGGCCAGCCCCCGAACCCCTCCCTCCCGAACCCCTCCCTTCGCCTCGCGGAACAGCGCGTACAAAAGATACGCCAAAACATGCGTCAACATTTTCTGGCCATTGGCAAGGAATCGATGCGAACTTAAACGGTCCATCGCCAAGCCGTTCTTGAGCTCACCAATCGGTCGTTCGGGGACATCCCCACGCTGAGTGTAGAAGTCTCGGTAGATGTCTCTGGCAAAACCGCTCATGTTCGAGACGACGTAGCGAATGTTGCTGCCACCGCTTTGAGTGATCTCAATCTTCGTCACAATGCGTCGCGCGTGAGGCCACGATCCGGCCTTGTAATCTTCAAACGTATGAAACATCTGACGCCCTGTTTTCCACCACATCCACCGAGCGTTTTCTTTCAGCTCAAGCTCGCCAACCCTGCGTTTGAGCACTTCATTCGTGGCGTAGCCGAAAGCGAATAACAGGCCCTCGGCTTCGCAGTAGTCGTACATTTCCGGACCGGCAACGCCGTTATCGCCGCGAACAAAAATCGTAATCTCCGGCCAGCAATTCCCGGCTGGTCTGCTTTCTCACTGATTTCGGGTCCGAATCGGTGGTGGCGTGGTTGCGGCAGGGACGATCCAACAGGCGGCGACGGGTTTCGAGCATTTGCAGCGGGCGCGTGCCTCGCTCTGACCCCTGGAACGACGGATTTCAGGGCAATTCGAGCTGCCTCGCAAGTGTGACTCGACCGGGTGCGCACACGGTCAGCGCGGTCCTCGAAAAATCAGGACGCCGCAGGGCGGGGCGATCGGTTTCCGCAGGCACGGAACCTGGTGATGTTACCAGGCGAAGCACGTCACCATGCCGCAAGTACGAGGCCGCTTGAGAAAGACCTCAGGCCGCGTCACCCAGTGTCAACCTCCGGAGCCGGCACGCCTCGGGCCAGATCGAGCAGCATCACCTCGTACAAATGACGCATGCAGGTGAATCCAAAGTGGTAGAAGTGTGATCGCAGCTTGTCCCATAATGATCGGCGGCTGCCCAGTTTCGCCAGCACCGCCTGGAACAACGGACAACACAGCTGCTGGGTCTGGTCCACCAGCATCATTAACATCGCAAACACCACGGACAGATTCTTATCACCATGACCAAAGTTGTGCTCAAAGTGGTAACCCTGATTCTTTAATGTGTTGAATGTTTCGTTCTCGATCTTCCAGCGACTGCGGGCGCCTTCCATCAGATGCCTGGCATTGTCGCGTGTGATTTCCAGATCGGTGACCCACGAGAAACGTTTTACAATGTTTCCATCCGGGGCCGTCTCGAGATCACGATCAGTTTCAGGTGCGGATGCTCACTCCGAATCTTCTCCAGCAAACGCCGGCACGCATTGCGTTCGCAGTCATTCTTACTGGTCCCGTCCTGTTTGATAATGGGTTCCGGAGCGAGTGGAATCACCTCACGAAAGTCCGGATGCACAATCGCCGCGCCTAGCAATTGATGGTGGTAGGTGACACTACCGCCGCGATGGTGCTTCTCCAGGCACGAGGCACAGTGAATTTTGGGCGAGGAAAAATAGCTCGTGCCATCCAGCGACAGCAGATAATGTCCGTCGAGATAGACGAACGGTTCCAGCGCCTTGCCACGCTGCAGGCGGCGAAAGACATCACGGAACGGAGGCCGCAAGTCGTCGGGATTGACCGGATCGAGGAGGGTCCGCATCTGGGTGTCGCAGGGGACGTGGTCGATGCCGTAGACGGTGCGGAAGTTGTCGTTGGGATCTCGACGGCGCTCGTCGAAGGCCAGCAGGGAGGGATCCTTGAGCGAGAACATGGCAAACGCCGCCATCAAGGCGTCGCCGAGGGGGATCTCGACTGCGGCAGCCGCACGCGGATCGGGCAAGCGGTCGAAGCGGGCGCGAACCAGTCGGAAGAGGGAATCAGCGGAGAGATCCTTGCGTACATTGCTGACAGAGAGGCCCATGATTGGCAATTCCTTTTGCCTAGGGAGTAAACTGGGGAATCTACGCGGAGATCTTGCCCGCTGCGTTTACGAAAAGGAAGATCAAGTTGGCCTATTTTTCAGGCAATAAAGCGATGGCCGGGAATTGCTGCTTGTGTCAACTGGCCGGGATTGAGACCATTCTGGGTGTCAATTCAATTCTCTCGCCGGAACACCGACCTATGAAAAGTTTCGCAGCCGTCATCATCGCGATCACACTCATGTCCGCCGTGCGGGCGCAAGACGTGAAGAGCAACATTCCATACGCTGAGCCCGCTCACGAGCGGCAGGTGCTGGATGTGTATTCGCCGCCCGCTGCGAAGAACTTGCCGGTCGTGTTCTGGATTCACGGCGGTGGCTGGCAGGCCGGTGACAAAACCAGCGTGCAGCTGAAGCCAAAATCCTTCACAGAAATGGGATTTGTTTTTGTTTCAACGAACTATCGACTGTTGCCGGATGTTGAGATGGAAACGATCTTCCGCGACATTGCAAAATCGATGCATTGGGTTCACGACCACATTGCTAAATACGGTGGCGATCCGAATCGAATCCTTGTGATGGGCCATTCCGCCGGCGCACAGTTGGCCGCATTGATCTGTACCGATGATCGTTATCTCAAAGCGGAAGGATTGTCACTCGCGAGTATCAAAGGTTGTGTGCCTGTGGACGGTGACACATACGATGTACCGGCGATCATCGAGACCGCAGAAACACGCCGCCGAGTCCACCATCAGCCGCAGGCGAAGTTTGGTCATCGCGAAAAGTTCGGGAATGAACCTGCGAAGCATGTTGATTACTCGGCCGTCACGCATGTTGCCAAAGGCAAAGGCATCCCACCGTTCCTAATCATGTACGTCGCCGATCATCCCGACAACAGCGCGCAGGCTCAGCGACTAAACTCGGTGCTGAACGATGCGGAAGTTCCGGTCACACTCTATGGCGGCAAAGACACAAGTCATAACAAAATCAACGACAGGATCGGTCTCCCCGATGACCCGGGGACAATGGCTCTCCTTGATTTTGTTGATGGTGTATTGACGAAATAGAATTCTCAGACCGCCCAATGCTGTGTATTCACAAAACATTCATCGCTGTGATGGAATTTGACCCGACTCAGCAAAACGCACTTCAACTCATCAAGGATAGAATTCATGGAACAGATACGCGTACCTCTTGTCGTCGTGCTTGCTGCGTTGCTGTCGCTGACTAAGACTTCCGACGCCGAAGAATCAAAGACTGTCAAGATTTTTGTCCTCGCCGGACAGTCCAATATGGAAGGCAAAGCCCCCAACGCACTGTTCGAACATCAAGCCACGGATGGCAAAACACAAGAACAGTTCGCTCATCTCAGAAAGAACAATCAGTGGATTGTTCGTGACGATGTCTTCATCAAGTTTCTGAATCGAAAGGGGGGGCTCACGATAGGCTACGGTTCGCCTGATCGCACGGGCGTTGAACTGGAATTCGGTAATGTCATGGGAAATCACTTTGATGAGCCCGTGCTATTGATCAAAACAGCTTGGGGCGGGCATTCACTGTTCAAACTTTTCCGTTCGCCATCGGCTGGATTGCCGAGCGACGAGGATCTCGCAAAAGAATTAGCGCAGAATCAGGAGCGAGTTCGCAAAGATAATGAGAAGAACAAGAAGAGTAATCCTCTGCCGACAATGGATGACATCAAGCAACCATATGGTTCCTCGTATCGCAACATGCTGGCCGAGGTAAAAGATGTCTCCGAGCACTACGAAACCATGTTCCCAGAACTCAAAGGCAAATCGCTTGAGATAGCAGGTTTCGTTTGGTTCCAAGGCTGGAACGACCAGTACGGTGCCGAGAACGAATACGCATCCAACATTCAGCATTTTATTAATGATGTTCGCAAGGATCTGAATTCGCCGACGCTGCCATTTGTCATCGGAGTCATGGGACAGAATGGATCAACGCCCGCCACAGGTGCAATGCTGACGGTTCAGCAAGGGCAACTTGCAATGAATGATGTGCCTGAGTTTCGGGGGAACGTCAAGGCGATTCGCACAGACATTCTGATCGACAAAGCCGCTGAAAATTTGTACCCGGAATGGAAAGAGCGTCCAGAAGAATGGAAGCTCACCGGCGGAGATCATCGGTATCACTATCTCGGCAGCGCGATCTGGTTCAATCGCATCGGTCATGCGATGGGTGATGCTATGCAGGAACTGCTGCCGTAGCAGCATGCTGCGATTTATGTAGTCGTGTCGCGCTGCCGAAACGCGCCCTCCGGAGTCCGCAGCATGATGGCAGGACTAGGCCGCATCTTGACCGATATTTGATTCTTGAAGCCTCAACTCTCGGAGCGGGGAACGCAAAAAGGGGACATTCTACTTTTTCGGCTTTCTGGGGCGTCCGCGTGGTCGGAGCGAGGACTCCAGTCCGAGTTGGACGGCCGTTGACGGCTGCCATGTCGAATCGCCGAAGGGTGTCCCCCGCGAAAGACTGTGACGTAATGCTTTGAGGTCCGCTTGCGTTTCGGCGCCGTTGACGAACCGTGTCCACTGCGAATGCTTCGGCAATGGGCCTTCGCACAACAGACCGTCGGGGCCACTGCGAGCGTTTGGCAGCAAACTGGACCACTCCCCGTCTT
>Ga0335398_10009939_pt1 | contig 10908 bp, 10 predicted proteins | sample BON03_FD_205742 | JGI IMG/M metagenome (GOLD analysis project Ga0335398, IMG submission 205742) | Freshwater microbial communities from Lake Bonney liftoff mats and glacier meltwater in Antarctica - BON-03 (spades assembly) (version 2) | ecosystem: Environmental > Aquatic > Freshwater > Ice >...
CAGTTTGCCAAAACCTTCCGGCAACTTTCACCAGCGCTTAGGTCGAACAAACCTTATGTAGAATGAAGGTTGCCTTGAACCAAAGGCATCCGCCTTCGTAGCTCAGTGGATAGAGCAGGAGCCTTCCGAGCTCTCGGCTGCATAAATGAAACCCTCCAATTCCCTAGCATATCGTTAGCAGTCAGCCGCACCGTGCAATGTACGTGCAACTCAGTTGCAGAAAGGCTTTGACACGCGATCTCCCTGGATGCGACGAATGGTTTGTAAATAAACTAATTGTCTGTGCCTGAATCTAAAATTTAGATTATGGAGATAAAGCACCCCCACACCGATTCCAATAGCAACGTTCCGACCGTGGTCGAATCTCAATAAAGCATTACTCGCAAACGCTAAAATTAATCATTGTGCGCTGATAAATGAGGCGCGCACCAAGGGAGCCCATGACTTCAATTCGAACTGTCGATCTTTTTGCAGGCTGTGGCGGAATGTCCTTGGGCTTCCAAAATGCTGGATTCAAATTGGTCTCCGCCTTTGATCATTGGTTGCCTGCCGTAGATATTTACCGAAAAAACTTTGATCACCCAGTTTTTCAGCTGGACCTTGGTTCGGTCGATGCGTCCGAAAAAATCAGATCTTTTCATCCCGAGATGATAATCGGTGGGCCGCCTTGCCAGGATTTCTCAATCGCAGGCCATAGAGACGAATCTCTAGGGCGAGCAAACTTAACTATGTCCTTTGCCGAAATCGTTACGAGGCTCAAGCCGAGGTACTTCGTGATGGAAAATGTCCCTCTCGTCTCTAAGAGCAGCGTCTACGCAAAAGCAGTCGCGGAGTTTATGGGCTCTGGTTATGGCTTATCGGCAGTGACACTAGACGCCAGCCGATGTGGGGTGCCTCAAAAGCGAAAGCGTTTCTTTTTGATTGGTGGTTTAGATCTTGGTCCCGGCGAATTAGAGGAAGAGCTAATTTCTGGCCAGGCGGACAGTCAGATGACTCTATTCGACTACTTTGGGGAGTCCCTGGGCTTTGAGCACTATTTTAGGGTTCCAAGGACATACCAAAGGCGAGGTGTTTTTAGCATTCGAGAGCCGGCGATGACTGTCAGAGGGGTCGACCGACCTGTTCCATCGGGCTATCCGCCTCATGTAAATGATTCCGCACCCTTGGGAAACGGGATTAGAACGTTGACGCAGAGGGAGAGGAGTTTGATTCAGACTTTTCCCGAAGATTTTATTTTGGACATAGCAAAAACAAACGCGAACACTTTGATCGGGAACGCCGTCCCCGTGAAGTTGGCGGAGTATGTTGCAAGAGTGTTAAAGAGGCGTATTGATGGAACATGAGAAGCCAAAGGTTGTGGATCTCTTTTCGGGGTGCGGAGGTATGACGTCGGGTTTTGAGCGCGCGGGATTTGAGGTTATTGCTGCCTATGACAATTGGGGTCCCGCCGTAGCTGTTTACCGAGAAAACTTTGCTCACCCAATTTTGGATTTGGATTTGGCTAACCACGAGGCTATGGCGTCAGTGCAGAGTCACGCCGCGGACGTGATTGTTGGAGGGCCACCCTGTCAGGATTTCTCAATCGCTGGCGCGAGAAACTTCACTGGAAAACGGGCAAACCTGACTCTGCGATTTGCAGAAATTATTAATTTTGTACGTCCGAAGTATTTCGTCATGGAAAACGTATACAACATTAGGGGAACTGAGGTCCTAAACCAGACTCTCAAGGACTTTTCAGGAGCTGGATATGGGCTAACTCATGGGGTTTTTGACGCGAGTCTCATGAATGTGCCTCAAAGGAGAAAAAGGTACTTCATATTGGGAGAGCTTGGGGGAGAGACTGAAGCTCTCCGCCGCAGGATAGACGAATCCTTGTCAGGAACCAGCATGACGGTGAGGGACTACCTGGGAAGCAAGCTCGGCACGGATTTCTACTATATGCACCCTCGCAGTTACCTCCGTCGTGGAGTCTTTTCCGTCGACGAACCCAGCGCAACCATTCGTGGCGTAAACCGTCCCATCCCAAGTTCTTACAGTTTTCATAAGGGGGATGCTGTCCAGTCGCTAGAGCACATTAGGGCTTTGACATCCGCGGAGCGCAGCTATCTTCAGACTTTTCCTGAAGATTTTGTTTTTCTCGGCGCAAAGACTTCCATTGAGCAGATGATCGGCAACGCCGTGCCTGTCAACATGGCTCAATTTATTGCGGAACGGCTTATGGAGAGAATTCTTGTCAAGACCAATTGAGGACATTTTACCGTCGCTGAGAGCACTTCGTTTCTTGAGTTTTCAGGATTATGTAGTGAAACTTCTGCGGTCTGTAAATGCGCCAGACATCACGGTACAGAGAATTAAGGAAAAATCAAACGGAGATCCCGAGTTATTAATTAGTTATTTCGACAGAGCGATGTTTGTGAATTTAGATGAGACTGGGCCCGAAGAGGTGATGGAGCTTGTTAGCGGAACCAAAAAAAGACTCCCGTTATTCGTATTTCGTGTTTCAAGGGAAGTCGTTTTTTGCAGAAACACCAGCACTAACGAAGAAGTGCAATTCAATCCAAACAACATCGCTGACCATGTGCTGTTTTTTCTCCCACTTGCTCAGGGGCTCAGGGGTCAGTCTTCAACTGAAAAAACATGGGAATTTGCGGAGCTTGTCGCGGTCCTAAACAACCAGCTGGTGAAGATCGTCATGTCGGAATCAGGCAAGCGTTTAATACCGTTTTTCATTCTTTCCTTAATGAAGGATGGGATAGCCGGCCACTTCCTTGGAGCATCTGACTTGGAGGCAAAGTTCGCGCTACTGGAGCACGAGCCTATGGAGGCTAAGTCAGAGAAATATTCTGCGCTCATCCTCGAGACGGCAGTGGAAAAGACCCATACTGAAGAACTCTGGAGCAAGCTCTCAAAGAGTTTAGACAGTTTGGCCCTAGGGCTAATTAAGTCTGTATTCCTCTTTGATTACAAGGCAGTGGACGCTCAGGCTCTTGGTTCCGTAATTTATCGGATCATCGTTCCGGGGTCTTCGGTACTCACTCACCTAGTGTCCGAGGAGAATGCTTCGAAAATTCTCTCGCCCCTGTTAGTCGAGCCGACCCTTCGGCCATTGACTGATGCCTCTTTATCTCGGGAGTCACGAGACTCAATAATCAAGAGAATCCTGAACTTTACATTTCTCGACCCGTCAAATGGTACGGGGAGTCTTTTGGCGTTTGCAATGAACCAAATTGCGACTTACATTTCGGCTACTAGCCGAGACGGCCTGCCTCCGACTGGGCTAAAGATAGAGAATTTTCGGGCTATTTGCGATGATCCGATTGCTGCAGAAATCTCAAGAATTGTCATGTGTTTCAGTTACATGCGGATCATGCATAGACCCGGTGACCTCCGTCTGAATGAGGTTGCCGAGCTGTTTTCGCGAGTGAATGTATCGGAGGGTAACTCCCTCTTAGAGGAATGGAAGTTTCCAGAGACTCAGGCCCTCCCCAACTTTATAGTCGGGGTCCCAAAGTTTAAAGGCTGGAAAAAAATGACAGACGAGGAGAAGACCACGTCTGTATCGGCTTGCGGTGGGCTAAAGCCTCACAATCTCGATTACTCAGCCGCTTGGCTTCTGAAGGCCGTCAACCTAGTCGGCGGATCCGACACAACAGCGTCCTTTGCGGTTACAAATTCATTGGTACAGGGGAGCCAGGTTGAAGCGCTATGGCCTCAGGTTTTTGGAAAAAATGTGGAACTCGCATTTGCGTATCCAAGTTTCAAGTGGATGAATGATAGTCAGCAAAACACTGGAGTATCGGCTGTAATTCTAGGTCTGAGAAATAAAACGGGGTCGAATCCACCACCTACGCTTCGGCAAAGCGGCGAGGTGAAAGAAGTTTCCGCAATCGGCCCGTACCTTGTTGAGGATGCTTTGCACATCGTACTAAAAAGGAGAACTCGGCCGCCTGGGAGTCAATTGCCTCTTATGGTCAAAGGAAACATGCCTTACGGAAAGGAGTTGCTGTTAAGCCCCACGGAAAAAAATGACCTACTGAGGGTTGCACCAAATGCCTCCTCGCTAATCAGGCGCCTTGTTGGTTCCGACGAGTTCATAAACGGGATCGAACGATACTGCCTTTGGATCGCTAATGAGAATTTAGACCATGCGCTCGAAATTACCCCCATTCGCGAAAGAATTGATGCAGCTAAACAAAACAGGTCCTCCAGCTCCGACCCGGCGGTAAAAAAACTTGCCGAGAAGCCCCACCAGTTCAGAGAGTTCAGAAGCACTAAATTGCAATCCCTGATCATCCCGTCCGTCTCATCTGAGAGACGAAAATTTATTCCAATTGGGTTTGTAGGGCCTGAGACCATAGCCTCAAACCTAAATTTCGTGATTTATGAATGTGATCCGTGGGTTCTTACCGTTCTAACTTCCTCAATGCACATGATTTGGGCAAGAACTACTTGCGGCGAATTGGAAACTCGACTGCGCTACTCGAATGTGTTGTGTTACAACACCTTTCCAGTTCCGGAACTGGATGTTGCGCAATTGACTCAGCTCGATCAACTTGCCTTTGATCTGATTCATTGCAGGGAGTTCTTCCCGGAGTCTTCGCTGGGTGACATGTACACCGTGATGCCGGTGGAGCTTGAAAGACAGCATGCTGAAATTGATGTCTTTGTTGATGGCATTTACGGATTGACGGGTAATGTCACAACCCAGGACAGATTGCGCAAATTAATGGAAATCTCCAAAAAGTAGAGAATACTCGAGTGATGGAGAATATATTTACCGCTCATTACTCAGCAGACGGTTCCTCTACGACTTCTGATGATTTCGGTATGAGACCAATGCAAGCGCGAGCGTTCAACAAGAATGAAGAGAAGTACATTTTAATAAAATCACCTCCTGCGTCTGGTAAGTCCAGAGCTCTGATGTACATCGCTCTGGAGAAGCTCAGGACAGGCTCTGTGAAAAAAGTTATTGTTGCCGTGCCTGAGAGGTCGATAGCAAGATCCTTCAGCGATACTGACCTCAAAAGCACCGGCTTCCATGCAGATTGGGTGATAGCTCCAAAGTATGATCTGTGCTCCCCAGGAGGGGAGACTGGAAAAATTAAGGTATTCCTAGAGTTTCTTCAGTCAACGGAACAGGTGGTTCTTTGTACCCACTCAACCTTGAGGCTTGCCTTCGAGCAATTGAGCGTGAAGGACTTTGATAATGTGTTGATCGCCATTGACGAGTTTCACCATGTTTCTATCCAAGAAGACAATCGGCTGGGAAAAATTCTCAGGCAGTGTATGGCCCAATCCTCTGCTCACATTTTGGCCATGACTGGGTCGTACTTCCGAGGAGATTCAAACGCGATTTTAGCCCCAGAGGACGAGACAACATTTAGCAAAGTCACTTACAACTACTACGAGCAGCTCAACGGGTATGAGCACCTAAAGACCTTAGGCATCTCGTTTTCTTTTTATCAAGGCCCCTATACCTTGGCTATTCCAAGAGTCCTCGATCTGTCAAAAAAGACGATAATTCACATTCCGAATGTGAATTCAGGGGAATCCCTCAAGGAGAAATACTTCGAAGTAGATCAGATTCTTGAATTTATTGGTGCCTATCAGCACACTACTGAAGAGGGCTTGATCGTTCTTCGGTCGGCCGACGGAAGAACGATAAAAGTGGCTGATTTGGTCAACGATGACCCGAGAGCTAGGGAAAAAATCTCAAAATATCTGAGTGGAATAAATGCTTATGATGACGTAGACATCATCGTGGCACTCGGGATGGCAAAAGAAGGATTCGATTGGCCCTTCTGCGAGGTTGCTTTGACTGTGGGGTACCGGGGATCTCTGACCGAGATAATCCAAATCATTGGCAGGACTACCAGAGATAGCGTCAATAAAACTCACGCCCAGTTTATCAACCTAGTTGCCGAGCCCGACGAGAGCAGAGAAAACGTCAGTACTTCTGTAAATAATATCTTCAAAGCCATAGCGGCATCTCTGCTTATGGAAGACGTACTGGCTCCAAGGCTTAAGTTTGGCCCGTCAAAAAGTGATCCTACTGATGACCTGATAGTAATTAAGGGCTACAAGCTGCCTCCGACTCGACGGGTAAATGAGATTTTAGACGAAGATTTAATCGACCTCAAGGCTCAGATTCTCCAGAACGATCAAATCCAAGCGTGCATGGGGGGTGGAGTTGATCCTTACCTAATTAACAATTTGCTGATCCCTAAAATCATTCGAACTCAGTACCCCGAATTGGAGGATGACGAGGTTGCCGCTGTGGCAGACAAGGTTATAGTCGGGACGTTTATGAATAGCGCACAGATCGTAACTAGAGGGGGAAGCAGGTTGATTAAGATGGCGGATTCCTTTGTGAACGTCGACGACCTGAATATAGATCTGATTTATAAGATAAATCCGTTCTCTGGAACTTACGAAATACTTTCAAAGGAGCTTAACAAGTCAACGCTAAAGAGGATTCAGGACCATATTTTTGCCTCTCGAATCAGTGTCACAGACGACGAAGCAGAGTTGCTGTGGCCGGAAGTCGAGCAATTTTTTGCCGACCACACTTACGAACCTAACCGTGATTCACTCGACCTTCACGAAGTTCGGCTGGCGGAGGTTCTGGCTTACCTGAGAAAGGTCAAGAATGAGGCTTGACGGGATTTCTCGACAAAGAGTCCTCGATCTAATCGCAAATGATACTTCTGGCTTACTGCAGGGGCATGTCAGTAACGAGCGTCCACTATCTTCCAAAAGTTCGATCCGGGAAAGGAATTTCTTGGAGATTGTGGACTTCGTAAAAGGGACCAATAGATTGCCTGAAGCTCGAGGTCATTCGATTTTGGAGCACGGACTTGCCAACCGCCTTGCAGTCGCCAGACGTAGTGAAGATTTCAACGAATTCCTGCGTGGTCTAGATCTGACGGAAACCTTTATTGAAATTCTCAGAGCCGACCCCACAAAGGCAACAGAGGAAAAACCTTCTGACCGTTTCAATTTGCTTGCGAATCGCGGCGGTGAGGAAATTTTCACGCTGACAAACGTGAAGAAGACTGAGAAGCTAAATCCCCTCACTATGCCTCACAGAGTGCGGTGTCTGAATTTCTTTGAATACGAATCAATTTTTTCTAGCGTTCATGCCGATCTATCGTCCGGCATGAGAAAACTGGTGGAATTTTCCCCAGAACATTTTAGCCCAGGGTCTTTCTTCGTTCTGTCTGGAGTGCTCGGCTACATGGCAGAGGCGAATATTGCAAAGATAGACCAAGATTTTGTTTCGGGCACGAGAGAGCGAGCCGACGGAAGGACCTTGTGCATTTTCGACAATGAGACTGAATCTCGGATGCTCTTCAGGTCGCTCGTTAAGGCTCTGAAGACAGATGGTTTTCTAATATCCGAGCCTAGTAAGGCTGCTAATCCCACTCGCTTGTTAACTGACAGAGATCAGTCTATGGGCTATGTCTATGTCTTGAAGTCGCTGAACCCTAAACTCGGCGGATACAAAAATCTGCACAAAATAGGCTTTACTTCGGGCCTGGTGAGTTCAAGAATTGCAAATTCCGAACGGGAGGCTACATATTTGTTTAGTCGCGTTCGAGTGGCTGCGACTTATCGTTGCTACAACATAAACGCAGCGTCTGTCGAGACTCAGTTACACCGAGCTTTCGAGTCTGTCCGGCTTGATTTTGAGATCAAAGACGCCAGTGGAGCCACGTTCCATCCAAGAGAATGGTTTCAGGTCGAAATTGAAGACATAGAGCGGTCAATTGAGCTAGTGCAGGCTAATAGCTTGGAGTCTCACAGATACGATCCGAAATTTGGATTCATAGAAATAGCTCAGGCTTCAAGTGGCCCCGAATTCCTCCCTAGTTGACTCTGATTCGACATCAAAGGTTAATAACTATTGATGAAAAGTGAATATTCATTTTTTCTCACTAGAAACTAACGTCTTCAAGGCAGTTATTGCAGTAGATCACGTGTCGCTCGTAGGTCAGTTTTCTTGGCTGTATTGCGTTACTGGTCTTTGAGTTCCGGCACGCACCTATCGTTGAGTAACTTTTACACCAGTTTTTGCAGTGAAGAATTCCTTCTGTTCCGATGTTCAGGTCACTTGATAGCCGCATTCCTTTTGCGAGCGCATGAGACTCCATTGGCCCGTGAGTAATCTGGAAAAAAGCCCGAACGTCCTTGGAATGAAGAACCGGCTTCACTCTGTCGCACCCGCAAGCATCAATGAGCATGCAGTACGAAGCATGAAGAAATGACGGGTGTCCACAGGAGCATATTTCACCTTCAAGGCGGTCACCGAAGTAGTGATTAAGGAAATATTTCTCATTCCTCGGGTGAACCTGGAATAGTTCCAAATGCTCATCCGGAGTTACCTCAATCACTAGACAACCTCCCTTGAATAAGGAGCGCCCACGGCCTCTAATTGATTGAAGCCGAACTTCATTTGTGGGACTACCTTCGATTTATTGGGTTCAATTTTCTCAATTGTCTTTATTCTCTTATTGGCTATAAAACACTTAGAACTATTAGTAGGAACTGAGCTTACTTCCCAATCAACACTCTGCAATAAGTCGAATAAGAGCATTGAGTAGTTTAGGACTATTGATTTAGCAGTCATAGTCGGTTAGCCCCCATTGCAAGAGCGTGTTCTCTGCACAGAAATACGTTATTGGGAGTTGGATACGCCGAAATTAGGCTCTGACTGTTCAGGCAGGCAGAAATAATCTCTGGATTTTTGCATCCTTCTACTTGGCAAGCAAGGAGCTCTAGCCACTCTCCGCTAAATCCTGCCTTCTCCATGGATTTTATTCCTAGAGCGAGGGCATGCTTCTTCCCAGGACCATGACTTGATCTCTTGAAGAACCGGGCATTTCCGGCAAAGAAAACTGGCCTCGGGCGTGTGCAAGGACAATCTTGATTGTTGGGCTTGCACCCGTATCCAGAGCTGGGAAAAAATCGATGAGATGTGATCGTATGACCACAGATGCAGATTTGTTTGGACCTCGGATACTGTTCCAGGTGTTCTAGGTATCCAAAGGCGGCTTCATCATCGACCGCGAAAAAAGCCTGGGCCGACTCGGCAGGGTTGCTATCGGGAGACATCGTCATTATCTAACCCCCTGAATTGGAGTGTAGATATTGTCGAGTGATCTCTCGTCGATGAACACCGCGTGATTGTTCCGCTTGTACCCGATTATCAGACCACTGCTGATCCAATTTCTTACAGTTCTTTCTGTGACGCTAAATAGGCTAGCGACTTCACTTATTGAGATGAATCGGCTCATTGTTTTTTCCTTCTTACTTAGTAATTGCCCACGGGCTATCCGCGTGCACTTACTTGCCTCCCCTCTTCTCGCTCGTTGTTCTGAGTCGACCAAAAACCCCCCGGCTGGGGGTTTTGCAAGTGTTTCTATTTAGTTATTGAGTAAATAATGACATTCTTTTCTGCCCGAATCCCGCTCGTTCGCGCAAGGCGTTCAAGTGTTCGTGCTTAGGTTTTTTATATGCTACGGAGACTCAGGCGGCCTTCCAGATTGCACCAGTGCGTCCCATGCGATCTGCAAGACTCGCGGTCCTGCCTGTCGAATGGACATATCTCATTACTGCCGCTGTGGAGCTATCTCCCAGCCATTCCTTCAGCTCTGGGATGTTTGCACCGGCTAGGTGCAAGTGGCTGCCGGCAAAGTGACGAAGACCATGAGGGGCAAATTTCCCGGCAGGCATCCCGGCTCTCTTGAGCGCCGGGCGCCAAGAGTTCATGAATACATCGTGTCTTAGGTGAGCGTTAGATCCAGTAGCGGCGGGAAAAAGCAGGCTTTCTGGGTCAGCTGCAGCCTCTGAGAGTATTTCTTCAATCATTGGGGTCAGCATCGAGCTGACAACTACCGGCCTTATACCAGCTGCACTCTTCGGGGCGTCGACTTTATGTCGACTTTTACCACTTGCATGACTGACAAGAGTGACTGCTCGTTCTACCGAAAATGAGTACGCTCGTTTGCCTTCAAGGTAAATAAATGAGACGTCTTTGCGACGAAGTTCAGTGATTTCTCCAAACCTAAAGCCACCAAATGCTTTCAGTATCACCATCTTGGAATAGCGCGGGTTTATGTGCTGTGCGATGAGGCCGACTTCTTCTAGAGAGGGGACGCCAACCTTCCTGCCTGAAGTCGCGCTCTGAGCTCCTTTGACCATGCAGGGGTTGGATGTGATTCGCTTTTCGCCGACAGCGCGCCTCATTGAAGCACTCAGCAACTTGTATGCCTTTGATGCACTGGTTTTCTTGCCGTTCTCGATTGCTGCTGCCCACCACTCGCTTATTTCTGCTGCCGTCAGCGATTGAATTGAACGCCCATGGAAGTGCCTCAGATTAACCCTTAGGAGGCGCCTGTAGAGGCTTTTAGTGGACTCTCTAAGCAATGACCCGTCAGCATTGGTCTGGATGGTTATATGGCGTTCTATAAATTCCTCGAACTTACATGGCGGTGCTCCAAGAGATTCTTGATTTGTTTCATCGTTTTCGCCTCTGCTTATTTTTACCTCTTCCTTGGAAAGCCAAGCATTTGCATCCGCTTTGGTGAGAAACGTATGCGGCGCATTGATTCTCCGGCCATTAGAAGCGACGTATGACGCTTGCACTTTTTTGGAAGGAAGCTTTCTGGTGTGGCCAAATGATCTTCTAGACATCGTTTTTCCTGTTCTACGCCCACGGACCATCCGTGCTATTGACGTGCGAGACAGACTTTCATCAGCTAGACAAAGACTTCCGGAACTTTCCAACCATTTCCACTAACGCTTTAGGCGAACAAACCTTATGTAGAATGAAGGTTGCCTTGAACCAAAGGCATCCGCCTTCGTAGCTCAGTGGATAGAGCAGGAGCCTTCTAATCTCTTGGTCGC
>Ga0335398_10009940_pt1 | contig 10907 bp, 14 predicted proteins | sample BON03_FD_205742 | JGI IMG/M metagenome (GOLD analysis project Ga0335398, IMG submission 205742) | Freshwater microbial communities from Lake Bonney liftoff mats and glacier meltwater in Antarctica - BON-03 (spades assembly) (version 2) | ecosystem: Environmental > Aquatic > Freshwater > Ice >...
TGTCATTTAAGAACTTGATGACATATAAACGCATTCTTATCCGACATGTATATACAAGCGTAATTTCCTGATGCAAACATTGTAAACTATTGTACCCACCAGCAGGGTTGGCCTCAAAATTAGGTCGACTCCGGCTCGGGAATGTTTCTTGGGTCCTACGTGGTTAATCGGGGGTTCACCACCCGCTTATTATTAGTCCAGTTATTGAGTTGGGTATTCGCCACCCAAAAATGAAAGAACAGAAAAAAGAATTAAATTGGTCGGATGAATTAATCAGGTCGGCAACGGTCCAGGACATTTTTTTGAGTCCTAAGGGAATAGTCGGGTGTTGGCTACCCGCCTAGTCAGTGAATAAGTTGGGTCTGCACCACACGAGGAAGAAAGGGAAAAAAAATTAGCCTATGATGTTGATTGCATTTATTACTTTTAAAAGTAATTTAGTACTTTTGATTGAGGGTCTATCAAGTTCAAATCCATGAGAATTCGAGTGCTCGGGGGTTTAGACAGACTTGTGACCCGCTTAGTCTAGTGTTCAAGCTGGGTATTCGCCACCCCAGAAAGACAGAAAGAACTACTTGATTAGAGCAGTGGTGAAGTTAGGTATTCGGCGCCACTCACGAAAGAAAGTGAAAGGAAGACAGCAAGCACTCAAGAAAGCAAGAAGAAAAATAGAAAGCAACGGTGAATATGCAATCGATGAAGGATTGTGAACGAACGGCGAGAGGCCGGCGGCAATTGAAAAACTCACCCCTGTCGGAAAATTTCGTCGAGGCGGAAAGGACGAGGCCTCTAGACGGGGTGAAAGAGGACATCGAAAGGCGTCACGGAAACAATATAGCTTGGATGAATAATGTTTGATACAACAGAATGATTGATCCAAGCTATAATGTGGGGCTTGAGCGTTCACTTGAGTAGTGGTAGTGGTAACACGAATGTAACTTTCTTGCGCAAATCTGCGCTGATATGGTGAAGTGCGGTGCATTTGTTGTTTGGTAACCTTCCAGTGTTGCGGGTTTTCGGGGGGACCTTACACCCCTCCCCTCTTAAGGAGACCGGGCCTCTCGTCACGGTTCAACAGGGTGTTCATTGATGAAACTTGAATAAGGAAGATATCCACCACAGGCGCTATGTTCCTTGGTAGTTAGGTTGACTTGACTGTGTGAGCTTGTTAGACTGATGATGATTGCTAGCCCATAAATATTGTAGACCTAGGCTGTTTTTTGGGTCGGCCATCGAAGCTCGAAATCGATAACCCATAACTGCGTAGTCAGTGGGCACCCTTGTTACCGTAAACCCGTGGGTTTGTTCCAAATTTGTTCATGTATCTGCATAGAATATCAACACTGACATTCCATAAGTAGGCAGGCACAGTCTGGGACAGCCTGAGTGTTTTGGGTCCTAAGTGATTAAGTTGGGACTTCACCACCACCCAAGAAAAATGGCCCGGGAAAGAAATTCTGGTAATGGCTTGCCACCAAAAAACTTGAGCCCTCGACCTCTTCAGCTCGGATGTCTTTCCCTTGGGTTTTTTGATTCATTTGATTTCTTAGAAGGAATTTTGTACACACGGTCGTATGAGATTTATAAGTGCGTTGGGTTTCTTTTTCCATCTGAGGACATCTAGGACAAACTGAACTCTCCATAGCCGGCCCTGTAGCGCACCAAGACACTAAGACGTAGTAATATACTTCAAAGTTTGAGGTAGCGGATTCCATGCATGCCAAAACTTGCTCACAAAAAGACAGGTGACATTGGCAGTCTGTGATACTCCTCTGATAACCCCTACTACAGATTTGGGCCTGTACACATATGCAAAGCCGAGAGCTTTATGCAGCGCCTAGCACATCAAAGACTGGTGACTGGGACCGCTTCCTAGGTCCCCTAGAATGGGCGAGGGCGGAGACTGGTGAGCTGAGCAATGAATGATGTAGCGGAAAGAAGTCCAAGGGTTTGCCAGGATGAATGAGGCACGGCGGCGGATGGACTTTAGCCCCGACGCCACCGCGCACTGGCATCCCACGGACCCACGCCCTCAGACTAATATTCGACAGACCTGATTTTTGCCCCTTTTCCTCAGATGGGACATAGGCTCACGAATCCATACAATCAGATCAATTGCGTGGAAAGGATCAACACTCGAAAACCCCGACTCGGATTTTTCTCTGACTTGTCCGTAGATATCTGCTCTAGGGAAAATTTGAAGAATTTTTGTATAGGGTGTAGATCTGTAGAAGTGGCAGTCCGACTCCTATGGTGTGCGGCTGCGTCGGGGATAAAAACCCCCCGCTGCCGCGTGCCCACTGTATCCCCCGTATCTTTGGGATACCCACTATCAGTTTCAACAAACGGTTTACTCTCATAGAAAGGGGGGGCATCATGGCGTGGGTTGCTACGTTCTTCGGAAGTTAAAGAGTCTTGTGTGTTGGAGCTGGATACCCTGACAATGCAAGCCAGCCTACGAACAAGCATCCTGTTTTCTCTGCTCTATCTACCTTGTACGCTGAAACTTAAAGATCTCTCTATGCATAAAGTGCTCTCATGTGTAAACAGTGCTGTCATGCATGTAAAAAAGCGTATACAAAAAGCGTCCTCATGTGTAAACAGCGCTTTGGTGCATGTACAAAGCGTATGCATAAAGCGCTCTCATGTGTAAACAGTGCTTTGGAGAGTGTAAAACGCGTATGCACAAAGCGCTCTCATGTGTAAAATGCACTGAGTGGGTTGTACCCACACACTGCCACCTTGTCGTGCGATCACGTCCTCGCGCGTCGCTGTTATTTCTTCCTGCTGAAGGAATCTTTTGCACTGTTCACGCCTGTGACAGTCTCCCATTCCGAAGACTTGCAGGAAGTGCCCATCGAGACAGAGGTGACTTTTTCCTCTGGGTTTCTGTTGACGGCTTTGTAGTGTGCGTGGAATGCCTCTGAAATAATGTCTCCCAACGTCCTACGAATGTTTAGCGGGGTACCCATCAGGTGACAACCACATGAGTGGGTCGTCCATACCCAACTGTGTCGACGTCTTGAAAATATTGTGGTTCAGTCTCCAGTGTCCAGCCTTTCATGGAACCTCCCAACCTTTTGTTGCGTGCTGTTGTGACTTTTTGTGATGCGGATGATCCTATTGATTTACGGGGTCCTTTCGTAGCCTTGTATGTGCTGTTTTTATAAACATCCCAGGCAACGCGCCCCATCACACCCTCTGCTATTTCGCGGGCAGGGCTTGTAAATTTGCGGCCGCCTGCCGCCCCGTTGGACCCCCCGTTGAACGAGCGAGCCAATGTCACGATCTGCTGTGCCGTCAGTCCAAGCAGCGCCATGAGTTCCTTGACGAACCTCCCGCCACCTGCCCACGTGTACCTGGTGATCGTGAACTCGGAGCATGTGCAGAGTGCCTTCACGGAGCCTTCTCGGAGGTGTCTGAATTGCGGCAAGTACATCTTGTGTATGAGATGCGGTACCCAATGGACAAAAGTTTTCGGGCTTACAGTCAAACAGAGTTTGAACGGAAACAATCAACGGCAGCATCGAGACCCAAGCCGTCTCCTCTCTCTAGTAGCCTCTCTTCAGTAGCCTCTCTCTAGTAGCCTCTCTCTAGTAGCCTCTCTCTAGTAGCCATTCTCAATCGCTGTCAGTGTCTTTTTTTATCCTCTTTTTTCAATGCTGCTTGCCTCCTTCTTTTTTGCTTCCGTTTGTTTGATGCGTATGAATTGGTGGAGGATGATGTGGGTGAGGAGACTATAGCTCAGACCAGCACTGCAGAGCAGTCGGGTTCTCTGTGAACAAAATGGCCAGTGTCGATGGCCCCTCTATCCCCCCCTCCGTAGACCCTCAATGGCTCTATTAAATTGCTGTTGAAACTAAACAAAATAATCATCATCATCTGATTCTTCGTCTCTCGCCTTTCCTCTTTCCTTGGTCTTAATTGACTAGGTTGGGGGTTCTACCCCAAAGAAAGAAATATAAGCATGTTTGAGTTTTTTTCCTTGCTGAGTCCGACGTGCCCCCCTCTTGGGGCGAACTGTTCGAGGGGGGTTGCCCAATCCGCCACCTTCTCGTAGCTGGTGAGACACACACACTCCTGATCCACCTTGCCGTAGCTGGAGAGACTCGTGGCATACACACTCACACTCCTGATGTACCAGCAGTGGATCTCGCAGCCGAAGGAGCATTCTCGCCAGCACTAGATACTAAATCTGTCGTGTCGACCTGTATGCCTGAAAAAAAGGCCGAGTGGGAAAGCGAATTGGACCGCCTGCGCTCGGCTGTTGACGAGCTGCACGAGCAAGTTTACACATTACAGGAATACATTCTCAAACGTGAGCTCACTGTTTGATCTGCGTTTCCAGGAAGTGTCAGGCAACAGATCGTCGGTTATGTTGGCATTTGCATGTCTAAGCACAGTTGGCACAAAGCCACGATATATATTTAACAATATGTATTTAAACACACTGATGCGAAACGCCAGAATACGTTTTCAAGCACACCTGGCAAAAAATCACAATATATGTATAGGTACATATTTGGCGAAAAGCCACAACATGTATCTCAGCACAATTTGTCCATCATCACCATTATCTATCTAAGAACACTTGACGAAAAGCCTCGGTATATAATTAAAAACACTTCGGCGAAATTGAAGGGAGAGATGGGGACAACGCAGCTTGGTGACATAGTTGAGGCGGTTGCAGAGGACTCTACAGGGGGGCAGGGCCTGGTCCATCTCAATATCGTGGGTTGGCATGCGTCTTTGCTCGGGCCTAGGAGGCCCTTCCGTGATTCCACAGTGCGATTATACAAAAACGAAACAACACATAGCGCCGCAAGAATCAAATGATACTTGCAACATGCTCAACTCACGCGCTAGGCCTGACTCTTCGATGTCGCTGTGGACGCTAACTCACCAATAATGAAAAGTTGCTGCTATTCACGATTTCAAATCTGATTATCATGTTCTGTGAGAAGTGGGTCAAAAACTGTGGGGCTTATTTCACTGCATCTCACGAAGTGAGATCCTACAGAATAAGCCACACGTTACCGGAGTTGCTGACGTCAATGTTGCTGACGTCAATTATGTCAAACTGTACATGCGATGACAAAATTTGCGATGAGCTGCTAATGAGAAGCATGCGCATTTATAAAGGTCCTAGTCGTTGACTGCATGGCAATTGGTTGCCATAGGTTGTATTGAAATGATTACAAATGGCAGGAATCGTTGCAAACGTTGCATGCATCTCAAATTTCACATGCTCTTTCGTGTCCTAGCTTGCCCATCTGCTCTGACAAGTCCAATACCTCTCACACTTCAGAGCAACCCGGCCGCTCTGACTATTGAGTAGTTGTCGGTGGATTTTCACAAATTAACAAGCCGAAGAATACTTTAATGCCACTGATGCGAGTTACGGTCGTTTAGACTCAGACGGGGCGCTCACTAACTTCCCTCTTTCACTCTACACCCACTGCACTTCTTCCTTGAGCAAGATTTCCCTTGAAACACCCTCTCTCCTTCTCTGCTGATTTTTACATTTCGGCATAACTGAACCTGCTGGCAGCCTCTTGTAGTGGTTGTGCTTGCGTTTGTTCTTGTTGCTCCTGCTGCAACTGTTCTTGCTGCTGCTTATTCTGCAGCTGCACCGATAGCAACACGCAATTAGTACACACGCCCCTAGAATACAGAAACGCAGACAAAAGCGAAACAGACACAGACAATGACAGGCATCTCATCGAAATACATTACTGTCTATTCCTATCTAAATATGTTACACACTGCAGGTTTCAAGTACCTGCACGGTAATGACAGAAGATGGGGGTGAGGTGGAGGCTGAGGTGTTGGGCAGCGGCTGGTGGGAAGATTGTGGAGTTGCCGAGGTAGTGACTTTGGGCGTTGACGCTGCAGAATTTACCCCCCCCCGTGCTACTGCGGCAGCTAGTGTAGCCTGCAAATCATGTTGACTTGTCAATGCGTGGGCACGTGTATGAAGATGTGTGTGTGTATATGTGCGTATGTGCTGATGCGTGTGCACATGCTTCTTTCCCTCGCACGTGCTCTCTTGCACGCACGCACGCACACACACACCACTCTCTCTAAACTCCTCCCTCGATCCTTATCTGCCTAGTCTGCTTGTTTCTCCTTCTCTCTGCACACACCAGCACCACACACAATCAAACCTGAATGCCATGCCGCACGCGCTCAAGCTCTTCCAACACCTTGGACGTATCGCCCTCGCCACTGCGCAAAGACGTTGCCGCAGCAGAGGCCGACGCCGCAGCTGTTGGCGCTGAATGTAATGTATCGCGTGAGAGCGAAGGCGAAAGGGAAATCCCGGCTGCGTGCTGTGAAAGACTCCAATACCATGTCAAACCCAAATTGCTGACAAATGCGGTGTGGACATGCGTGTGGGTGTGTGGGCGTGTGCGTTTGATTGTGTGGGTGTATGTGTCGGAATTACTGTTAAAATGGCCTCATTTGAACATTGCGCGCCTGTCCGGTGATTCCAGTTTGGCAAGTAGCGACCAGTGAGAGAGAACAAAAGAGAAAGAGAGAGAACGAGAGAGAGAGAGAGAGAGAGAGAGAGAGAGAGAGAGAAAGAGAAAGAGCAAGCGAGAGAGAGAGAGATAGAGAGATAGCGAGAACAAGAGAACGAAAGAGCAAGAGAGAGAGCGAGAGGGTCAGCTCGAAGAGCGTGCGTGATTGTGAGTGTGAGAGCACGCGCGTGTGCGAGAATAAGAGCAAGAGTATTCATTTTTGTGCGTGTGCGAACGTTTTTGTGTGCGTTTAAACTTTCAGCCTATTTACACACTCTGTGTGTGTGTGTGTGTTTTTGTGTGTGTGTGTGTGTGTGTGTGTGCGTATGTGTGTGTGTGCGTGTTTGTGTGTATGTGAGTGAGTGAGTAAGAGAGAGCACGCTCGTGTGCGAGAGAAAGTGCAAGAGCGAATGTTCATTTTTGTGTGTTTGCATGCGTTGTGTGAATGCGTGTTTAAACTTCTTGCTCGTTTATATGTACACACACTTGAATACACTGCGACACATATCGAGCGAGAGGTGGCACTGTGCAAACGCATGCACGACGATGAAAACAGGCGCGGCACGCTTGGTTTTCACAGCAGATTTGGCAGACTGGCAAATATGGCACCATATACCTGCGAATGCAGACGGCTATGTCTTGCTGTGTCAAACGAGGCGCGTGCAGAGGCAACAATGTTGGGTTGTGCTATATTGGGCATTATGCTCGATGGTGGGTTGTATGGGTTCGTTTGCTGTAGCGTCGGCGTGTAATTCGAGTTTTGCTGGCCGTAATTTGAGCCCCCATTGAATTGAGACTGCAATCCCTGTATATGCAATTAGTGTGCTTAGTCACAGACACATACACTCTGGCAATCTGATGCAGGATTCAATGCTCGCAATCGTGTTGGAGGGTCACAGCACTGCATTTTTAGCTCTAAAATTGTATGACAAAAATTGGCATATTAGGGCAGTCTGATTGCGGGAAAACGCGCTTTTTTGGATCGCGTTTGAGGCTCTTTCTCTTACCACGCTGTCATATGAGCTGCGAAGATTTGGCTGCTGCTGCTGCTGCTGCTGCAGTTGTTGCAGATTGTACTGATCAAAACTTGCTCTCAAACTGGCCTGTTGGTTCGTGTGGTTCTGGTGCTGGTGCTGTTGCATCGAAGATTGCTCAAAATTGCCTCGCGCGGAAGATTCAAAACTACCTCGCATACTACTGTGCTGCTGTATCGAAGCTTGATCAAAGCTGCTGCGCATACCTGTATCAATCATAAAACAAAGTATTTCAGCCAAACCTTCTCTCTGTCGCTATGTATCCATCTACCCATGTTCATATTCACGCATGAAATATGCAATGTCACCCAGGTTGTTGGCGTTGTGCTGTGGTAAATTAGCCTGATCAAAGCTACCCCGCATACCTGGAATGCCTGTGGATGTATGTACATACACACACGGACACATACATACAAGTTGCCTCAATTACGACCCGCAAATTAGTAAGCAGCAGGCATGCATGAACGGATACGTACAAGACTTTGTCATCGTTTCAAAACGTGTGCGATGGGGTGTGGAATCGAAACTTGGGCAAGTGGGTGCAAGGGGAATGTGCGGCGTGTTCAACTGACCCAAACTGTTGGGATTGGGAAGCGCCGGAGCGCTTTGCCGTGTGTCAATGACTGATGTGTATTGGCTGCGTCCGTCAAATGAATTCCCCATCCCTCCTCCTGGCCGCATCTGTGTGTGTGTGCGTGTGTGTGTGTGTGTGTTTGTTTGTGTGTGAGAGAGAAAGACTAACGTACATGCAAAGTCCTGATGGTACGTACATGAGAAATATCGTGATAAATCATACAGGAGCGCATGCACCCACCCACAATATATGCAAGGGCAACAAGACGACAAATTACCGGCTGCTGCATGCTGTGTGGTGTTTGATGCGCGTAGGTTTGCATCTGCGGCTGATAGCCTTGCGTCTGCTGCTGCATTGGGCCTGCCACGTTATATTGATGCATGCAAGCATTCATACATTCAGTCTCGCAAACACACGGCAATTTATTCGCACATGCATACACATTCATCACACAGCTCACTTTGCAGAAGCACACACGCAGACTTGACCAAGAGAGCACAAAGAAGGGACCTGCAGATCCTGAGTTTTGCAAAGAGGCATAGAGACTGGGCTGCGTGGACTGTATGCTCGGATTTATCATGCTCTGGCTCCTAGAGTGCATGGAATTGTGGCTGGAATACAAGTCATACGGCTGGTGCTGCTGTTGCATATGTTGCTGTGGATGGGGTGCGGATGCTGACGAGTAAAGTGATGACTGTTGGTAGGAGGATAGATGGTTTGGTACAGTCTGTTGAAGATGCTGCAGGCCATAACCCTGCGGCTGTACCTGCTGCTGCGTGACAAAAGACTCGGCGAGTGCATGCTGCGAAGGCGGGTAGTCACCATATTCCATTCCCACCATTGGCTTCTCAGCTGAGTGTGCCAGAGAAATTGCTTGTACACCAAAGCTGGCTCGCATACTCACTTCTTGCTGCCGTTGGTAGCTGTCAACCGTCGATTGCCAATCACCTTGCACTCCATTGGCAGCATACCCGGCAGCTTGTGCGGAGTGAGAGACGTAGCCCACCGGCTCTATCTCATTTCTTGCGTGTGGCTGCTGTGCACCAGAGACTGATGGTAGTGGGTGACTGGCTAGAATAGTCTGCTGAAGTGGCGCTGCAGATTGCTCGTACTGTGATGCGCTGCTCAGCACGTTTGGTCTAGATGTGTCAGCACTAGGGAGAGGCGGCGCCGCTGAGCGCTGCGCTCTGACGTTTTCTTTCGAGACCATCGCAATCTCTGGAGAATTCAACTTGCTGACTGGCTCATCCTCGGTATACTCAGGGATGTTGAAATGCTCAATCGCTGACATGCTGGCGCGGAGCGGCGGCAGATTTTCCTTTTGCACTCCTGACTGCGACTTTCGCAAGTCCCTGCTCGAGTCAGACAACGGCGCTTCTGGCTTCACCTTGCTGCTGCTTTGCGAGGCATACAGGCTTGACACGATGATAGCAGAGCGTGACGGCAAAGCATCGCTGCGCGATACGACTTTGTCTGGGATGGTACACAAACAAAACAGCATTAGGCCTTGTCAGCAGTCGCGTGTATAATCCCTCGAAATTGTGTGTATGTGTGCGTACGGAAAAGAGCGCAGCATGAATCCAATTTCATTTGCATATATGACATAGACTGCAGCATGAATTCAATTTGTTGAATCTTGATACAAAGTATCAAGATATGACAAGGTATCAAGATAAAGCGTCACGATACAAAGTCTAGTCGTTGGGATACCAAATTCTCGGAGAGGTCAAAGCAACTGCGAAAACATGCATATATAACAGAACAGGAAAAGGAGCAGTGACAAAGTATGATGCTAGTTGACAAGAGCACAACTGGAGCGCAGGTGCACAGAGTGATTCTATTTTTGAAACTCAACAGTATCACGAATATATATTCATTTGGCTACTGTACCGTGATCGCTCGCAGGAAAGACACCAATGGTCATAGAGCTCGACTCACTGCCGCCTCCTGCGCGTCCTCCTGGTGCAAACGTCGCAGGCACCGGCACATGATAGTTCGGGAAAAACTGCTCGCGATTGACAGTCACTCGGCAAGATGTATCGTTGATTTTTTGGAATCGTTGTCGGATGTGCACAATCTAGGCGTGCGGCGGCGAGGAGCAACGCACCGAAGCTGCCGCGTGCCATTCGAGTCCAAACCTCTTTTTTCAGGCACTATATTTTGCAAGCGTTGACAGGGTTGCATATGTACTATATAGGAATATATATCTATATAGGGTTGTGTATCCATAGTTTTGTATATCCATAGACTAGGCCGCTGTAATGTAAATGTTTGAAGTCTTCGGGTGCGCGTCGGGTTTGGGCGCACAGCAGCGAGGCGTAACGCGCCGAAGCTGCCGCGCGCCGTCAGGGCAGGTTCAAATTCATGAGGTGGAAAAAAATGCGGCAAATTGCATTGCAGCAATCCGATTCGAGTAGCGTGCGGCACGCTGCGCGACACAGCAAAAAGAAAAAGTGTGTGCGCAGACCTGTCTGATCAGATCGGCCTGGTGTTCAAAGAGCGACCTACTCTCGGCGAGTTTAGTATCATACCACTGCATGGCATTGTAAAATTCTTGCTGCACAAGCGGCGCGCTCAGAAACGGCCCCGCAAGCTTCACGATGAGCTCCTTCGGTGACGGGCGCAGCATTGCATTTTCCGAGAGGCACTGTTGGCACACTTCGCGGATGTTGCTCGAGTAGATTCCAGGGATCCACTCAAACCATATCCGCCGATCTTGCTCATAGGTTGGGTGGTTGAGAGTGAGCAGCTCGAAGAGCACACACCCTAGCGACC
>Ga0335398_10009945_pt1 | contig 10907 bp, 5 predicted proteins | sample BON03_FD_205742 | JGI IMG/M metagenome (GOLD analysis project Ga0335398, IMG submission 205742) | Freshwater microbial communities from Lake Bonney liftoff mats and glacier meltwater in Antarctica - BON-03 (spades assembly) (version 2) | ecosystem: Environmental > Aquatic > Freshwater > Ice >...
TAACGACCGAACATTGAAAGCAAGTGGATCCGTTTGATGGATACTATTCTAGGAGATTTGAAACTATGGGAGGTGACTCCTCTGGTAGATTCACAAGGTATGCCAGCCACATTGAACTATGGTTCTTTATATCTCAATGGAACCTTCTTGCTTGACAACAAAGGTATAATGTTCCAAGATTCGTCCTCAGCATTTTGTTTTCCTGAATGCTACGTTACTGCAGTTGTTTCTACTGAAATTTTTCGAACTATTCATTTAGCGATACATGAAAAGGTTTTAAGCATCTCATTCGGTGAGGCTACCAATATTGAAATGAGCCAGCAGCTTGATCGCTTGGCGTTTTGTTTACATGATGATAGAGAAGCAATTGCAATAGAAGCGGACCACAAAGAAACGCCTGTAAAAACCCGAAGAAAGAAAGAAAGTCGTCGGGCCAGTATTTCTTTTGAAGGTCTTGAAGAATTTCGCCTCGAGGAAAGTGAATCACTTGGTGTTGTTGACACTGGTATAGTTACTGAAAAGAACGATGCAGATGCGAGGACACTTGTTCGACAGTATGTGGCTGCCTTGGGATCTAGTGCTTCCAAGGAGCTTGGAGAAGCTCTTGAACAGAAACTTTCCTACGATATTGGCATCGTTGATAACAATATATCTATTCCGAGGAGTCCTCCGCACTTAAAAAAACCGACTAAAGCAGAACTGAAGATTTTGAAACCGATAATACAAAACATGTTTTCGAGTGCAGCAGAACAAAAGTCAAAGATAGAGTTATCGCTTGGTATCAGAGTCGAAAGCCCCAAATCTTCGAATCGCAAATCATATAGATATATCGACGTCGAAACCAGTAAAGAGATCCCCGCAAAATTGTATGCGCAAAAATATAGCGAGTACATCCGTCCAAAACAAGGTACTTTCAAAGATGCCGATGTTGAAAACATGAACACTGGCAACTTGGAGAAAGCGATTGTTTTTGAAAAAGAACCTATTTTGGAAAAAGAAACGGTGTTCGAACCTACGTTAGAGAAGGAACTCATGGAGGCAGAGAAAACAATGCACAAAGAGTTTGATGCAGCGTTGGATAGGTTCATGATGAAAAAGCAGGAAATCGAAGCTAAATATAAAGCCAAAAGCAAACGGTCGCGACGGAAAAGTATTTGCTTGGATGATATGGTAGCTTGTCTAGATCTTGGCGTATAATATTTATTTAATTTTCAAGAAAAGAATTCGAAAAGTATGTGCTTGGATGATGTGGTAGCTTGTCTAGATCTTAGCGTATAATATTTATTTAATTTTCAAGAAAAGAATTTGAAAAGTATGTGCTTGGATGATGTGGTAGCTTGTCTAGATCTTAGCGTATAATATTTATTTAATTTTCAAGAAAAGAATTTGAACGTAGGTTCAGTCTCCGCGTTTTTCACAATGTCTACTACGACAATATCCCCGGACACGGATATCACATTGTACGCAGATTTGAATGATCTCCCTGATGATTCTCTCGGAGTCAATCGAAATGACAAAAGCGCGTTTCCTCCAATAGCAAGCACGTGCGACCTTGCGATGGCCTGAGCTTCATTAAGAAACAACGTAAAGAACTGACTGAGTCCTCCTCCTTCTCTGACAGTCCACGTCTCTCTGATGAAATGCAGATTAAGTCGTCCTAAATAGCTAACAATAACATGCCCTGGAATAAAACTTAAAGAAGATATCTCTACCACCGGACGCCAAGGATATATACCTGTATGTGGAGGAATTCTATTTGGTGAATAGATATTCAAATTTGAACGCACCACAAGTGATTCTCGATGATAAGCACTCGCTGCAATTTCATCCAATTCCCCTGCTGTTAAAACTCCTAGTCTTTCTTCTTTTGATGAAATAGTTCTGCGAAAACGAGGGATAGAGAGAATTGACGTGAACTGCTTTCTCAAGTTCTTAATATTGTTCAACCGAGAGTACGACTGAGGTCTAATCTTATCACTATGTTCTGATGGTGATATGACTTGAGGGGTATTTAGTTCATTCAATTCGAATTCGAGATCAGGGGACGCTTCGTCAGGAATACTTTGAAATAATCGACTTTGCAATGAATCAACGATTGATTTTTCCAGCACGGAAGGGACCACGCTGCGTGAAATGTCTGGGGATTGAAGCATCGCTGCTGTGAGGGAGTGAACATCAATAGGATTCATTATGATGTCCGCTTGTGTTGGCAGTTGAACCCGATGAACAACCCCTGAAAGCAAAACTTCCACAGTGAATTCTTGAGGAATACTTATTTCAATATGCAAGCCGCAAACGACACACGGGACAAAGGGAATAAGTTTTAGCGATAGCATTGCATACAATTCGTGAAATAACTTGGAGAATTGAGAATTAAGGCGAGTCATCCGCGATTCATTCAATTCTTTCCTAATTAGAATACTCATCTGTTGTTCCTTTTTCATGGGTTCGACAACGAACCATCTAGGTAACTCCTCTGAACTACAAAATATGACACCAGCAGGTGGATGACGATCTAGAATAACAGCCATGATATCTTCATCCGTCTCGTCGTCCACTTCTATCACGAAAGTTTTAGGTCTTGCCTCTATAGCATTTATCTCGCTCAATTCAACTTTTTCATCATCAGAGGACGAAGATGAAGAAGGTTTATCGCCCTTTTTGTTGGAGGAAGAACTAGAACTACTACTACTACTATCAGACGGAGAAGAAGACGAACTTGAATTAGATCCGGATGACGATGAACTGGAATCTGAATCTGAAGAACTGTAGCTGCCACTACCACTTGTATCGCTGCTTGTCGAAGAGGATCGATATCTGGGTTTTCTCGTTGCTTTTCGTGCACTTTCTCTCTTCTTTGGTTCCAACAAAACGGAAGGGGACGCAACTGATTCAATATTTTCTGCTTCATCATCACCTCCGTATTCATTGTCGTCATCTGGCACGTCGGACGCTTCTGATAAATTAGGAGTCTTTTCTAGATCACTCTGCCTTAACTTCTTCATGAGACTCGTTTCTTTCGATTTAGATCGGTTCCTACTAAACGAACTGAATAGCTTGGAATGATTTTTTTCTTTTCTGGTCGGTCCTTTTGCTTTCTCCTCCAGTTTATCAACACATACAATAAGTTCACTGGGCGATGACATTGCGTTGGAAGGACTTAATAAGCTCGAGTCCGAATGACTGCGTGAGCGCAGGATCCTTTCTCCATCCTGTTTAGCATCAATCGTTAGCTCCTTCCGTTTCGGGCCTTTGCCCCGTAGACGTTGCCAAACACTAGCTTCTTTGGTATCACTGGTTTCTTTGACCACATTTTCTTCTAGTGGCATTTCAACAGGAATATCTTCTAACTTTTCGTTCTCGTCTTTTCCTTTCGCCTTTCTTCTTGAAGTAAATCGTGAAAGAAATCCACTTATCGAGGTATCATCAACAGGTTTATTAGTTGAATCTGTCATTTCAACAACTTCCACTTCGTTCACAAGCAACTCGGATGATGATTTATCTGGAACATTAAAGCGAACTACTCCATGTTTTCTCGGATATCTTTTCCTCGTATGCTTGCGCCGTTTTGAATGTTTCTTCCTCTTTCTCATTTCCTGTTTCTTACGTCGTTGACTGAGAATTTTGGTCACCGCCTTTTTCTTGGCTCTAAATGCGTTTTTTGCGGCCACCATAACTGCCTTATACTCCGTTGTCTGTAACAATGAATCCCCGACAAACTTCTCTCGATTGGCAGCAGCTTCTGTTTCGATTCGATTTTGAATTTCCAACAAGTCTCGATCTTCTTGGTCCTCAACTGCAATATTTCTATGAATTTTCAACACTGCGGGTGGTGGAAGTACCGGAGTGAATATTGCCGTAGCAGTTGTAACACCGATAATCATGCGAGGACCCACTCGAATTTTTGACTTTAACGAAAAAGCTGCGTTCATACCGAGTAGCTTTAACTTGAGGATTAATTGCTTGTGCATCTCTATTTCCAAAAATACAAGGTTTTCTGAAACGGCAAGTGCATCTGCTTCGCGATTTTCAGCTTTTGAATTCAACTTCGGGCGTGCTCTACATATCCTTGCTTCTATGAGAACACCATGAGAGATGACAGGCAGAGTGGCAGGAACTTCAATTGTCGAAAGAACCACTTCTGGAACCCATTTACTATTGCATAACCCACAGGGGACGACTCTCATGTTTGCAAAGGCAGCTGCATCATGTCGGAATGGAACATGCAAAATAGCACATGGAAGCACAGGTTTACCGCCAAACAAACTAGTAAGAGGAGTAGAATCCATGCCTAATGGAGACGCAGAGCTTCCTCGTTTCAAGTCGCCTGAATCAGGACTCCCTTTCAGTTTGTTTTTATGCCTCCTTGGTGCAGCAGACGAAGATCGAATCAGATTATGGATTGATTTTTTATCAATCCTGTATTTCTCTATCACAGGGGTTATTTCACATTGCTCGCCAGAAGGACTTAATTCAACAACAGTCATTTCCATATTTTTACCAGTGGTTTGAACCACACTCCATATAGGTCTGTCAGGTAAGATACTTGCAGCAGTACCGATAGCCGAAAGAATGCATACATCTTCATATACAACACAGTCTTCCATGTAACCAATAACATGAAGGCAATGAAGAGATTTTGCATGTGCACGTATTTCCTCGCGAAGTTCTGACCACCATTGATCACGTGTCTCCTGGTCTGCTATTTTCGCAGCTAGACGGCCTAGAAACTTCACAGACCTAGCAGCAACTACACCTCCTACACGAAAACGGGTGTTTAATGGCATTGACATTAATGTAAGTAAAGTAACTTCACTTTCTAGTCCCGGCGACTTTCTCAGTAGTGAAGGGAAATCTTTTGTTTCTGTCTCTTGTTCCTCTTCAGTGTCAAGATGAAGCAACGAATCTTGGCTCATTTTGTGTTCTAAACGAGGAAAGACTCGTCGGTGTAAGTAGCTATTCTGAGGGAAGACTTTGATATAATCCTCAAGGGGTGTGAAAATTGGTGGTGGGAGCGAGAACGGCGAAGTTATAAAACATGCAGTACCACAACCTCGTGCAACAAGACCAGAGTCCCCTTCTATGTCAAATGTTTGATTATATCCTAAAACAGCATTTCCTCCTAATTCCAAAACTTTCTTCCCAACTTGTCGCCAAACGGAATTCGACAGTTTATAAAACAGACTCTGACGAGACTCATTGCTTTTACGCGCCGTTCTAAAATTATCGCTCCACTCGTGCTCAGGATCATTCTCGACCACAAGCTCTTCAACAAAGCCAACTACGAATTCTACTGTGAATATATTTTGGTTCAGAACTGAGGTACCAAAGAAGAAAACGCCAGCTGAAGAATTCTTGAATGGATTCTCATCGTTCGAAAATGTAATTTTAACAGCAACATGCAATTCTCCCCGTATTCCACTCAATGTATCATAAATAGGAAACCATCCCAATATCTGATCTTCTTGATCATCGAAACGAGAAAACCTTAATAGAGGAGCAAGACTAACGTAAACGGTTCCAATCAAATCATCTGAAGTATATACATCATGGTCCATCACTCTGAAACTTAACGGCTCATTTTGAAGTTCAGAATCATCCAAAACATTAAACCTGAAATCTTGTTTCCACACTGGGTTTAAGGTCTTTTTTTTAATCTCAGTTCTCTCCATCTGTCCAGCAAAACGAAGATCTACAAATGCATCCGTTAGATTGGAGGAACGGTCCATTACTGGTAAATCCCGAGCCTCGATCACGCGAATCTTCACAGTCGACGGCATGCTTGATTGACCTCAAGAAAAAAGTGCGAAATTCAAAAAAATAGTTTCAAATCATGTTTCGAATCGTCACACTTGACACTCCGATCAAAATAGGTCTTGTTTGTAAAATAGTACCAGAGCATGTACTATGTACTCATAGGTGGTTCGTAGAGTATCTGCAGAAGCCATCCACGATATGCATACCTTATTTTATTCTTGTAGACATGCAAAAAATGCTAAAATATATTTAATTTTATAAGGGGCGGATGATTCATTGAATGGAACAACTTCCACATGTAGGAGCAGATGTTCGCGTGGGAACATAGGTCTCTAAATAGTTGAATTGCCTGACATTAATAGCACCTCTACGAACTCGGCGAATATATTCCACAGCATCAATCGGCTCCATTTTACAAAACTCAATCAATGCAATTGCGACTAAAACGGGTGCACGTCCTAAACCCGCAATACAGTGGACAGATATTCTTTCATTTTCCGCAATTCCCCCTTTGAAAAAACAATTTTCAACAAGCTCAAGCCATTGGTTTCGTACTTGGTCTGATGGCGGGCCACCATCCTTGAACTGCAAATCATGAACAGTAATTCCAGCACTTTCTAAGGCAGAAGTAGCATATGTCGGTTCACAAGCTCGAACGACATGTTTCACCCGAAGCGAAATCAATTCGTTTAGATGTGTTTCCATGTTCAAGTCAGAAGGAGCGTCTGTGATAACAATACGCAGAGGACCGTTATCTACAATGGAGGCACGTTTAACGCCCACTGTTTGTAGGGTATTGTCCGCGTTAATCATGATTTGTTATGGTGGCTCGAATAAAGTGGTTAAAATGACACTCTCTTGTTCATCCACTGCAAGAAGAACACCTGAAGCAGCTATCGTGAATATTATGGTCTTATCAATTGTGCCTTTGACCATACGGGGCTGTAGCACGGTGATGAGGAAGACTCTCTTACTGATGAGTGCGTGGATGGAGGACAAGTGATATCGAATTGCTACAGAGAAAAGTAATACCGGCAACCACTCTAGTAAACTTCTATCTAATACACTATACACAAACCTGAGCAAAGAGGATTTCATTCATATTCATTCATCTTCTATTTTGGTTAACTAAATGGTTCATATTCATTCGGAATATCGCGCGCTTCGTCCGTATCGTTGGAAGGTACATTTGATTCGTTCAAAAATGGTTTTTGGAATCATGTTCCACTGCTGCCATCAATTCGTTCAACTCCTTCCTAAAACCTTGAATCTCTTCATTCTTGGTTTGGAGCATGACTTGAAATTTCTTCTCTGCAGAGGCTAAATCCATCTCTGAACGATGCTGAACTTGCTGGACAATGACTTGTAACTCACGCTCGCGAGAACTAAATTTTAATTCCATATCCTCCAGTCTTCTATAAAGTGTTTGGTGTTGAAGCATAGATGGTGTGGTTGGCACTCCTAGCTGCTTCTTTGCTTCTCTCAGTTGCGCTTCTAGTTCACTATTCACTGAATGCAACCTATGTACCATCTCTTCAGAACGCTCAAGAGCACGGGTCCAGTGTTCCTCGTTTGAATAATTCGATTGGGATTTCATTATCTTAATGGCGTCTGCCAATGCTTCATTCTGTTTGATACTTGCCATCAATTTTTTCCTTAGAGACTTTTCTTCTGACTCCTGTTCATTTTGCATCTCCGGAGCTTCTCTTGATTTGGTCTCCACTTCACGTTTTTCTTCGATTCGAATTTTTTGCAATTGCTTTCTTAATGCGCGATTATCCTCTTCAAGATCACAAGGGGATATTTTGACTCCTTTTCCATAAAATGTGTCTAGTTGACTCTGAAGTTCCTCCACACGTGATTCAAGGGCGATATTTGTAGCACGAAGTTTGTCATTATCACGTTGACCTATCGATACCGGTCCTACCACTCCCTTCCGCATTGATTTCTTTGACAAATCCTCAATTTTCTTCCTGTAAAAGTCACGAATGCGAACGATTTCAGTTTCAAGAGCCACGATTCGAGCCTCTTTGTCCGTTGTTTTGATAGGTCCTTGAAACATTTCGGGTTTCATCTTGGAATTATTATTATTATCTTGTTCAACCAACAGTTCGTATCTTAGTTTGATGCGTTCATGCTCCTGGCGGAGAGTACGAAATCTGCCATTGAACGTTTTTTCCTGATTTTTCAACTCTTCTTCCAAACCCGATACCTTCTGTCGTAACTCACGACGAGTCTCTTTCTCTGATTCATTTGGACCAGCTGCTAAAATGAGATTTGCGATGCAGTCTGGATTTCGTTTCCTCAGTGCTTCTTCCAGCTCGGTCACTTGTTTCTCGAGTTGACGAATTCGTTTGATATCTGCAACAGATGAACGTCGGTTCTCTTTGTCGTGATGACTCTGTGGCTTTCCTGATTTGAGCGATACAATTTCTTCTTTGAGATTGGATATAACATCTTCGTTCGCCATAATAAGTTGTTGATTCTCAGCATACCAAACTAATTTCTCCTTCAATCGTTTCGCCTCTTCCAAGTGCTCCAATCGAGCTTGAGCCAGTTCCGTTCTAAGTGACTCCATCAAATTAGTATTCTCTGATGTTGGGGTAGCAAAATGACTCGCTGCGAGTTTCTTTGAAAGCGATTCGTTTTCAAGAGTGAGGTCTCGAACTTGATCACGGTACTTGGTGACTTTTTTGATATTATCTTCTCGCATAAAACTTAATTCGTTTCGTAATGATTCCAGTTCTTGTTCTGTACGAAGCTTTCTTTGCAACTCATCTGCCTGCACCGGGAAATGTTGCTCTTCAAGTCCGGCCCGTAGGCTAGCTTTGTACATCGTGTCCCTCATATGTATTGATTTTTCCTCTGCTTGTCTCAGCTGTAAAACCAACTTTTCGTTCTCTTTTTGGTACCCTGCTAACAGACGATCTTGTTCTGCCATTTCTTTCTCGATACGGAGGAGTTCTTCTTTCGGCACTGCGTTCGTGTCGCTTGAAATTACACGTTGGAGAGAAGCACGAACAGCATTTGTTGAACTGATATCACTTAGACTCGCCTGCAATTGAAATATCTCCGCCTCCTGGGAATCATGCTGGGTTTCGAGTTCTTGTATTCTGTCAACTGCTTTATGGTACTCTTTTGTGATTGCTTCCAATTCTGCTTCGAGAGAGCTAGCAAAAAGCTTCATCTTTTTGTTTTCTTCCACAGGGAGTTGTTTTTTGATGTGAATGGATTTCACATGTATTGGAGGAGGTAGTGCTTTTAGTGGTTTGACAGATTTTTCAATCAATCTGTCGTTCTTAGAAAGTGAATATTGTTGTGGAGAAAGAGGAGGAGGCGGAGGAGGAATGTTATCGTCGTTGGTTGAACCAGCTGACGGTGGTTGAATTCCACTCCAAAATATCCTTTTCACAGCTTCTTGGGTAGTAACACTGTCTTCATGTGTAGGATCATTTTCTCCTGGTGTTGTACTCTGATGGTCGACATTTTCTTCTCGTGGTGTACTCTGATTATCAACATCTTGAAAATGAGGAGGGTTTCTTGGTGGGGATGGCGCAGCCTCAGAAACACTGTCACTTCTTTCATGGCTTTGTTCTACTGGGTTATCCTCACTTTTTTCATGACTTTGTTCTACTAGATTATCATGCGTTGAAATGTCATGACTTAGCGACCTCTCTTCGTATGACATATCATAACTTTGCTCTTCATCACGGTACTTTGTGGATACTTCAAGTTGATGGTCTTGAGGAAGAAACTCGACCAATGATTTATTGACTCCTGTACAAATTTCGCCGTCATCAAATAGAATAGTAAATTCTTCATTGCTATCCACCTTTTCAATCACACCACTATAAAACTCCCCCCATCCAGGAAGTTTCGCTTTCACTCTTGCTCCTAAAGCATCTTCTATATTTGGACTCTTTGCAGTCTGAGCCGTGCTGTAAAAATCGTCCAAATAATCTTCGCTGGCATCTGCTTCTATTGATGCGTAAATATCTTTGACCAATTCATTAGACTCTTCTTCATCATTCGTGTGTTCCTCTGAATCATAATCTGGGGCGTTCATGAGCCCCGATAGGTCCTGGAATGTAAATTGTTTCGCGACTTCATCAACAGCAACCCCTTCATTTAATTGTTCAGATAATCGACGTTGAAGTATATTTTTAGTACTTGGTTCGTCATCATCAGAATCATGGTGCATTGGAACACTTTGCAAAGTAACATCAAGTTTTTCACTTTTATTCTTGTAGGCCCCAGCTTCAAAATCTGTGGAGGATAATTCAAATGATTCTGATCCGAAAGACATATCAGATGAACCCGCTGGAGATACAACTTGGTCGGTTGTCTCTTGTTGCTTTCGTTGTTCAATCTCAACTTCTTGTTCCATCAACCTTTGCCTCTCATCCTCGGCAATTTTATCACGTTGACGTTGGGTATTGATATTTCCAAGAAGGGCCTCCATCCTTTCTTCCTTTGTTTTACTCAGCTCATTCTGACGTCGTGCTCTATCTAATTTCTCTTGCTCTTTTTTCCTTTTTGTTGAGCTTCCTTTCTTCTTCTTCGTCTTTTTCACGTCGAAGTCGTATTGATCCTCTGCTGATTGGAATGAATCGTATCTTCCCTTCCCTCCTCGGGATGAGTAGAAGCTATCCTCCTCGGAGACGCTTAAGTAGTTTTCAAAACCGTCACCCATGGCAGCTATTTGAAAAAGTATCAAATACTAATTTTTTCCCATGTATTCGTTTTTAGTACCAAACCTGATACATGTATTTTTTTTTTAAACACAACAAAAAATTGATTTTTTAAAGCACTACTAGTGGATAAAAGCCATCAAATGCTAATTTCTTAGATGCTCATTTCCGTGGTTTTATTGCAGTCAATGGGTCCAGACGGGACTTCAATTTAGGTGTAGATGTTTCCTTTGTTGATCCATTTGCGAAATCTTATGAAAACTTATCACCTGACGAGGTTTTAGTTTCGAAGGAGGACCTAAAGAAGTTGAAGTATCAAAATTTTGCGACAGATTCTGGTCATATTTTGATTCCTTTCATTATTGGCATTGGTGCTGGATGGGGTACGGATACGAGGGTACTATTGCAGACATTTTTGGTAGGTATACGAGATCATTTTGGTGATACAGAGAGAGGAAC